>Ga0123353_10015120_pt1 | contig 11187 bp, 10 predicted proteins | sample TergutLab28metaG_3_FD_92763 | JGI IMG/M metagenome (GOLD analysis project Ga0123353, IMG submission 92763) | Labiotermes labralis P3 segment gut microbial communities from Petit-Saut dam, French Guiana - Lab288 P3 | ecosystem: Host-associated > Arthropoda: Insects > Digestive system > Gut ... | reverse complement strand
GCATCATGTTGGCATTTCACTTTATTTCATGAAGAAGATGCATGGTCAAACAACCCTCAAGTTACCACATTACACTCTTTATATATCCCTGGCATTTGCATTAAGGGCTTTCAAAGACTGTATTGTAAAGGAGTTCATACATTGTCTGTTTCAGGCAGAAAATGCTTATCATTTGTGAGGACGGGATATTCTGACAGTTTCATTGTCTGCCATCATTTGTAAATATTGCTGACATGGTAAAACATGTTATTTAATGACCTCAATAAATGGCGTGCATGTTTTCTGCTGGTGAAAATCTTGATAAATGGAGATTGATAAAATCTTCTGGCGAATCTTGTATTAGCCATTTCAGAGCTCCAGTATATCCAAATAACGTGTCAATATTCAGTTCATACCTCACAGAGAACACAGTCTGTATCAATTACAAGGACCAAACCAGTTACTGTGGTTTTTGGAAATAACTGGTATTTGTAATGAGAGTCATACAGAAAACATAAATACACTATACAGGCTAAACATAGAGTTTTTGTATGTTAAAAGTGGGTGGTACATATAGTAACCACTATGCTTTACACATTTTTTTATGTCTCAGAAATGATAATGTCGGACCTGTCAGAAAGAGGATCATCACTGCATTGCATGAAGCGTAAATATAAATAAACTGTGCCATTTGTCTCACCAAATCGGAAAGAGAAATGTTCAACAGTATTGCTTAATGTAATTACATGTTTTTAAGTCCAGTTTAAATTTAAAATTGTAAGGTTCGTGCAGAGACAGGTGGTTGGATAAAAAGTGGAAATTATGACATACATAGCATACTTAAACGAACACACTCACAAAGCCGAAAAGAATGAAAGAAACATACAAGACTTTCTCCTTGACATGTCTTAAATTGAGGTTGACGTACTGCAAGTGCAGTAATCTTATCACCGAACTAATTAACCGAGTAACTAACGCCTGGGGCAGAGATTTTTTTTTTTAAGGCCATACCAGTTGTCAAGCTGGTTATGCAATTCCCTATGTCTTGTGTAACCCAAAGGTTTATTACCATATTTGCCTTCCTCTGGTCTCTAACCAGACCAAGATTAATCCACCATGTGCCCTTCCATCCTGTTACTTCAAAATCAGTTTTAATATTATCCTCCTATCTATGAGTAGGTCTTCCAAGTGGTCTCATTGAGATTTTCTGACCAAACCCTTGTTTGTTTGGTTCGTACTCATGCATGCTACACGATGTACCCATCTTATATTTGTGGATTAGACCATCCTAGTATTTATTACAGAGCATGAACTGCAGGCTGCCCCTGTGCTGTAATTATTTTCCAAAACAAATATGTCCTTTTTTTTTCTCTCATTTGGCATTTGCCTATGTAATTAGTTCTGAACTTACTTCACAGGTAATATATCAGAAATCTTCCAGTAAGGCCCACAATGTATGTTGCTGTGCATACCAGAGCCTATATACCCTACCAACTGACTTGTTGGAACACACGGTCCCTCATCTAGTCAAAAAATTTCACACCTTCCAAGCACCTCAAAGGCTCATTATAAGACCCCACTGCTACAGGACCCTATCAAGAGCCAGTTGAATCCAGTGCTTACCTACACATCCTATTTTAAGATCCATTTTAATAGTATCTTCCCTTCTTACATTTTATTCTCCCAGGTGACATCTTCTCATCACATTTTCTGACTGAATGCTATATGCATTTCTCATCTTCCATGTTTGTTCTGTATGCCTGGCCCATCCATCCTCTGATCACCCTAAATGATATTTTGGTAGGTTCTCACAGCAGTGTTGCTGATGATCCAGGCCTTACAGAATGTGCCACAGCATCACTGGATGAGTAGTTCCTGGTTCTTGGAAGGATTATTGCTCTGTTTGCAGGGTCATGCAGCTTGACCCTGAAGATGGAGGCACAATCCTTGAAATACCAAGAATTGCTTGCCCAGTGACACAGTGTGACATCCTAGAAGACTTACATCTATAGAAGTTGCAGACCTCATCATTATGTAACACTCTGTTTCTCCTTCTAATTAAAGGATTGGTGCTATAAGTCTATTTTGATGTTCAGAAGTTTTAAAACTGATCGTGCCATCCTCTTCTGGGTCTTCCCACATCTCTCTCTCCTTTGAGATTATGCTAATGTTGTTAGTGTAAGTTCCTCTGTTGTTTATGTAAGTATATGGTGTTAATTAGGAGACATTTTCTGAAAATAAATCTTGAAAATGGATATACATCAGACAGACATGACTACACTGTATGTGAGTAAATATGATTGGAGAAGCTAAGTATTATATGTTGCCTGTTGCACATTGATTCTTTTACCATTCCTTCATTCTGTTACCTTCTACTGAAGGAACAAGTTAACTCATCATTTGCTTGTCTCACAGTGGTGATCACTAACTGTTTCACTGATTCATAAGTGTGACACTTGTATAGCATTTGTGGCCTCATGTGACTGCATTGAGTACCAGTCACCACTCTACTTAAAGGAAGTGTCTCTTTAGAATCACACCACAAGATGTCAGGCAAATACAGTATAATTTATTTTTAAAAAGTACTTCTTAGTACTTTTGTATATACAAATGTTGGACAGCAAATGGGTTAAGGTCACGGTCTAAGTTAATGGCAAAAGAGCACTTTACACTTGACTGCTATTGCATATGTTATGTATAATGCTTAATGAATTCATACCCGTATTTTAACTTTTGTATATCCGTGCATCACACTGTTCTGATGGCACGCGCACACGCACACACACAATTTAGAAGGCCTAGCATTGCATTTTAACAAGATATTTAAATCTGTTCCCTGACAATAAATGTCATATTGGTGGAGACTGGAAACATGAAAGATATCCAGTTTGAGAATCCACAGTAGCATAAAATGTCAAGGTAGATGTCATTCTTTGTTACTGACCACTGAAGGCAGATGGTGGCAGCAAGTGGGAAATTGGGAATTTGTGTAGCTTACACTGTCGGAAGGTAAAGTTGAGGAGACCACCATGTTCCATCAGTACTGTGATGATTGCACAAGTAGTGAAATTTGTAGACAGAAGTGGAGAGACTGCTGACACGAAACTGAGAGTCTTTAGCAAAGGTGGTGGAAGATGCACTGGGTTTAGAGAGAGAGAGGCTGTGCTATGAGTAGCGGTGGTGGTGCCTCACTTGCAACTATGTGTGTGGTTGGAAATGTGACGCAGCATGCTTCTGACACCAGGCAGCATTGTGAGCCACCACCTGTTGAGTAGCATCACCTTCCAATGCCCTCACCTTGTTCTTGAAATACTGGTACACATGAAATACCAGTTCCCTCATTTGTTCATGGAGAACCTTGTTGTTATTCACTTCTTCCATTTTCAAAGCAAAAGGAACAGAGTTATAGATACAAATATGACAGATCGTGGAACAGTAACACAAACATACGGAGACACTGTGCACACCAAAACAAACTATAGCTGACTAGTGTTGATCAGTGCACTGAGAAACAGAGAAGTCACTTTACAGTAATATTTGTTGTGCATATTCATGTCTTCTGGGACTTGACATTGTCACTGGCAATGTAGTTCCTGATGTGTGGAAGGATCTCAGTCCCTTCATCTTCAGGATCAAACAGATCCAAAAAGAATCTTCTGGATTTGCTTGACGCTGAAGGTGAAGGCACTGTGATCCTCAGCAACACTGCTGTGACAACCTCAAATCTCATATTTGTTCCAGTGTGTTAAGGGTCCAACCACCTTCGTTAAAGATTCTTAGTCTAGAACGTGAGCTGTGTACCAATGTGTTAAGGGTCCAACCACCTTCGTTAAAGATTCTTAGTCTAGAACGTGAGCTGTGTACCAATAGATCTAGAGTACCATTACCATCAAATTGGATGCCTATTGCACTGTGCTTCATCATTCATCGAAGATCTTTGGCCACTTTGCACATTTCGTCAATATTCATTGAATATATTTTGAAACATCTGTGAGATATAGAACAGCGTTAGTAGTATTATAAGATCAATTGTAGTTTTTAAGTGAATTTGTGTCTGCATTTAGTGTGGCAGTTTGGACACTTAACGAACGTGAAGAAGTCACAACTTGAAGCTCTTTGATCATGTCGCTGCTCTGTGATCATTGCCATGTCTCTTGCGCTTCCTAATTTATGTGTTTTTTTTCTTTGTAATTTTATGTAATATTTTACTTGTATTTTATCAGCTAGAGGTAATTGCTTTTCTTTTTTAGCCTGAGGTGCAATACACTTGAATGTATGCCAGAGGACAGTATTTAAATATGTTTTGTACATTATGACTTCATTATTGTTTATATGTAGAAAGAAAAACAAAGTATTTTATGAAATTAGCATAACCAAATAAATGCCCTGTGTCATACAGGTTATGTTAGTTTAGTTGATAGCGTTCAGTGTTAAGCTGTTGAAAGTTTCGTAATAATTTGAACAAAATGACAAGCTTTTTAATATGCAGGTGACTCTCATTAAATGGTGTGGCATGCTACTGGACATTGCCTCGTGTATCAGACACGTGTAAAATGTAAAAAAAGATGAAGATTAAGCAGGCTTCTGCAATGTGATGCCATGTCATCTGATAGAAGTCTAGCAACATTTCTGAGGAAGGTTCCTCTGAAATGTTGGTAGACTTCAACCAGACTACACGGCGTCACATCCCAGAAGCGTGTAATCTTCGTAGTCACCATCGTGAGAACTCATGTCTCAAGTTATGGGCCGTACTTGCGAATGAACACAAATTTGTCCCCTTCAGGATGAAATTAACCCTTTGGCGCTGGAATTTTATCTTTGGCGCCGGAATTAAACCCCCCCCCCCCGTCCACTTTAATGGCCGTTCGGCCATTTAAAGGGCTCACTGCACGACATATATGTATGTTGTTCGGTGCCAAACGGTTAAATACAAATATGTGTTTAGCATACAAAGCAAGACATGGGCATTAAATATTTATGCAGAACACAAGACAAGGTGAGAAAATGAAAACCTTAAACTGTTCCTCGGTGCATGCTTCCTATTGAGGAGCCTTCTTTGCACACTGCTGACATGAAGCCCACATTCCTACACACTTCTAACCCATGTTGATAACTCGCCGTACCCGCAGCTTTATACAATAGGGTCTCATTTTTTCGGACATTACGATAATATTTAAATTAAGAAGTAATCAGTTTTAGCTGTGGGTTTTGCTAGATCCTGCTGAAGTTGGGTGGCCAAAGGAGTCATTGCGCAGTTGTATTGTGGAAAATTAATTACTAAAATAGCAGAGGTGCAGGCTGAAGGCTGAAATAGAACAGCACATATGCAAAAACCTAAATGATGAAATTGCAAGTAATGAGAGTCACCTATGCATACTGTAAACAAAATCTTGCTCAAGATTTGTGTAGAATTTTCACTGCTTGTTGAATTGATTTTGATCAGTGGTTTATTTTACAAAATGAGAAAATCAAACTTGTTGATAGTTATCTCACATATATTAGTGGGATACAGAAGTTACCTATGTTGTATATGGTGCAAGCAGATTTATTAGAAGTGATATTTTCGTTTTCCTTTTTGGGTTTCGAATATTTGCGTTTTTATATAGTCAAATTTCTTATTATTGTTACTAGCATTACAAGTAAATTAATATTTTGACTTTGACTTGATGGTTGCAGTACTGGTTAAATGAATGGTGTGTGTATGTGTGCATGTATATATGTATGTATGTATGTATGCTATGTAAAGTCAATGTATTCGTCTTTTATTGGTCAATCAATGCTTCCTTGTAATGTTTCTCTTTTATATAAAATAATGTTATTACATAGCGACTGTTCAGTAATCTCCAGTTTCTTTATTGATTCACAACCCTAGATTCACTTCAGGTGTGTATAAATAAGGAACTTGCCTGTTTCCTCATTCAGCCATTTCTGCTTTTCCTTCCTGCCATGTGTGCAATAGAGAATGCCATAACGTATTACGACATTTCCTTAGAATTTTTGTCAGATGTTCAGTGATGTTTCAGTGATATGTGAGTACTGCAGCAGAGTTTCTGGATGCAGTTCACACCGTAAAATGGAGAAACAGAAGAATATGTGCCTCAAGTATAACTTGTCAGTAACTCCCAAGACACAGTGATGTAAAGATGACAGACTTTAGAATTTCAGCTGAATGTGATCAGGTGTCTTGATGCTGTTATGTGGCTGTGACAGAGTTGTTGGCTATGTACTGCTGCTGTATTATCAGAAACCCCTAGGGGCAGAGTTAGTTATAAGTGGCCATCTGTTCTACAATTTTCATGCAAATACTGGGACAATCTGTAAGTAGGCCAGGAACGCAATCATCGTCGTCATATCACATTCCTGCCACTTTGACAATATATAATCATGTATTCTAAATAATGCTGGAATTTCTCAAGTGTGGGACAGTTTAATGCATAATTTTTTACGAGTTGTATTAAAGTTACAATGCTATAGTATTCCCTTGATGAAATACAAGCTATTTTCACCTTCTGGTGTTACAATAAAGAGGTTGGTATTTTCTGCCTTATATCCACAGGATCCTGGTTTTGCTATAGAGCCTGACAGCTGAGTATCTGATGTCTAACTATTGTGATTTTCTAAGGCAGCATTAAATACTAGTGTAGTGCCTAAATGTAGGCCATGGCCACTTCCTTTCCCACACCCTCCAGTGCACTATAAAAATGAGATAATACACATGACAGTATTAGAAATAGTTACAGGTGAAACTTGGAGAGATGTACAAAGTGGAAAAATAAAACATATTGATAACTTCCAGTTCATGAAGGAATCTGTCTTAATGATAACTAGAAGTGGTAGGCATCACACTTAGGAGAAAAGACAAATACAATAATGCATGTAGGAAAGGCAAGAACTAGACAAACATTTAATATGGCATGTGAAGTTGATCTTAATAATGTATAAAAGTTCTGGTCATACCCAACAACAACACACGTTACATGTGTAGTTCAGTCAATGGACTGGACAATTAATATCCATCCTGAGAAAAAGCTGAAACCAACAAGGATATATTATTTTTGGTCGAAACTGCTTCTTGATGTTAAACAAGATCCTTTACCATTCAGCATATTACATGGCAGAAGCAAGTCTTTTGGGATATGACGTTCTGTACAGTGGCAACAAGTTACAGATTTTTTGGGGAAAATTGCCGGATGTATCTTCGTTAACAGTACTGTGAGAACCTCGTACATAGCAGCACTGCAACATGCTCTTTTACTTACACATTCGATTTTGACCACAAGTGCACAGATTAATAGCTCCTTAACCAGTATTGGTCAGAAGCATTTCACAGATTACACAGTTTTTCATCAGCTCATTTCCGTGATATTATCCATTTAAAGATGGTCGCGTAGTTGTCACGAAGTGAACTTGCATGGTTACACAGTCATGTTATGATTAATTTTGTGCTGTAAATAAAGGACGGTGAGGTGTTTTAATTAGTAAGTTTAATTAAATTATTTATTACGTGACAATATGACGACAAGGGTAAAGGGTTTTGAAAAGAATGGTTCAACGGTGAAGTCAAATGCACTGGATTCAATTTGGACCAGGGCATTCACTACTAATTCAGAATGGCCAGATAAGGTATTTATTGCAAATTACATGAAACTCACGCGTAGGTAGTAATTTCTTACATATTTATTTTACAAAAGTTCATCAAGTATTATTTCTTGCAGGAGGAATTCCTGGACGTTATTTATTGGTTTAGGCAGGCCCTAGGAATAATTATTGGTTTGTTATGGGGACTCATTCCACTGAAGGGCTTTATTGCATTATTATTGTAAGTATCGCTTTGCTATAATTTAAGCATTTTATTTTCACTAGTAGTAGTTCCTTACATAACATCAAGAGGCAGCCTAACCTTAAAATAAGGACACATTACAGTGCCTGAAAGTTGTGGTCTGGTATATATTCTTGTCTTCATCGTAGGTTTGTACTGGTGAATGCTGGATTGATTTACTTATATTTCACAAACTTCCAGCGTGTGGATGAAGAAGAATATGGAGGGGCATGGGAATTAACAAAAGAAGGTTTTATGACATCATTTGCTGGATTCTTGGTACGTAAAAATTTTAAATGTTAAAGATGTGAAGCTTATCAATTTCCCATTTTTATCACCCTACTTGTGAGGTTTTTGCCACTCCTTTTACGTAGATGTGGTGATATAAGTGTAATCAATGGTACTGAAATGTAGGGTGGACCAGGATAGCTCAGTCGGTATAGCGACTCACTATGGACTGGACGGTCCAGGTACCGAATCCCGGTGGGGGGCGAGATTTTCCACACCTGTCTAGACTGCCCCTGGGGCCCACCCAGCCTCCTATATGATGGGCACTGGGTCTTCACCAGGGGTACAGCAGCCGGGGCATGGTGTTGACCACCCACCCCAATCTAGTGCCACGGTTGAAGGAAGATTAGAACTATACCCCCCTCTAGACCGTCATTGTCTGTTCTAGGGTGAAATGTACCTTTATCTTTTACTGAAACATAGTCAAGCAGTGATCAGTCATTGCTGAGTGTATTGATGGCCAAATTAACCTGGCTTCCACAGACGGGATTCTAAATCATGTGGTAACCATGTAGCCGACAACTGGATCTTCAGATGAGTGTAACAGTACTCATGTTGAAACATATAACACTGCCAGCACCATTATAGTAATGTAAGATTAGAACACTCCCATCTCTGTGCTACAAACTCCACCTCTTAACTCAGTAATACCACTTCATTTATTGGGGAACATCAATGTGTATTTCAATGCAACATATCAACTACTGATCATATATTCTGCATTCATCAAATACTTGAGAAAAGATGGGAATACAATGAAGCAGTGCATAAGCTATTTAGACTTCAAGAAAGCTTATGATCCAGTTAGGAGGGGAGTCTTGTATAATATTCTCATTTGAGTTTGGTATGCCCATGAAACTGGTAAGGTCAATACAAATGTGTCTGAATGAAACCTGTGGCATAGTCTGGGTAGGCAAGCATTTGTCTGACGTGTTTCCAATTAGGAATGGTTTGAAACAAGGAGATGCTTTATTGCCGTTGCTTTTCAACTTTGCTTTTGAGTATGTCATTAGGAGGGTTCAGGTAAACCAGGACACCTTGAAATTAAATGGTACGCATCAGCTTTTGGTTTATGCGATGATGTTAATATATCGGGAGGAAGCGTACATACTATCAAGAAATCACAGAAGCTTTGTTAGTCGGTAGTAAGGAGATTGGTCTAGAAGTGAATGCTGTTAAGACTTTGTACATGGTCGTGGCTTGAGATTAGAATGCGGGACAAAGTCACAATATAAAAAATTGACAATAGCTCCTTTGAAATGGTGGAAGAGTTCAGATATTTGGGAACAACAATAACACATCAAAATTCTATTCAGGAAGAAATTAAGAGCAGAATGAAGTCAGGGAATGCTTGCCATCATTCAGTGCAGAATCTTTTTTTGCTATCCAAAAATATAAAGATTAATAAACACAATAGTATAATTTTCCCTGTTGTTTTGTATGGGTGTCAGTCCTGTCACTCACATTGAGGGAGGAACATAGACAGAGGGTGTTGGAGAATAGGGTGCTGAGAGGAATATTTGGGCTTAAAAGGGATGAGGTAACAGGGGAATGGAGAAAATTACATAATGAGGAGCTTAATGCTCTGTATTCCTCACCCAGTATTGTTCGGGTGATAAAATCAAGAACAATGAGGTGAGTGGGGCATGTAGCATGTATGGGGGAGAGTAGAGATGTATACAGGGTTTTGGTGGGGAAGTCTGAGGGAAAGAAAAACCACTTGGAAGACCCAGGTATAGATGGGAGGATAATATGGATCATCAGAAAGTGCGATGGACTGGATCGATCTGACTTAGGATAGAGACAGGTGGCGGGCACTTGTGAATGCATTAATGAACCTTCGGGTTCCATAAAATGCTGGGAATTTCTTGACTAGCTGAGAACCAGTTAGCTTCTCGAGAAGGACTCTGCTCCATGGAGTTAGTAAGTAATAGTGAGTATTATTTGTGTTACAAAGAGCTGTGTTAGGATATCCCTGAAATGAGTTCAGCTTATCTGAATCCATGTATCAGTCTTCAGACTTTCCAGCCATTAGTTTATTCAATTAACCTTCTGAATTATTATTATTATTATTATTATTATTATTATTATTTTGCATTATAAACTTTTTTTAATATTGATAATAAGAAATGTTTAATTAGGAAATATTTGGGGAAGAAGGATACTTTGAATGTTGACTTTGGTTGGAGCATCCAATCGTGACAGATATACACTAAAATTAACAACAATACTGTCAGTAACAACAGTTTTATATATGGTTATTTATAATGATTTCATGCTACATGTTTTGGCCATCATCAGATATATCCATTACTTTTTTGTATTGAGATATACCTTGTGATAGCCAAAAGAGGCCGAAACATGTAGTATAGAATCATAATGGATGACCATATATGAAACTGTTGTGACTAACAGTACGTTTATTAATCTTAGTTTATTTTGAATGTTCATAGAATAATATGACTGTATTCTTACAGTATCACTACACAGGTAAGCTGGAGCCTTACCTCCACAAGAAAGCAAAGCCTGATAATGACTTGTAGTGGCAGTCCTGTATACAGTGCTTTTCTTCTGTTGGCTCACTGAACACACTCAAACACACTGCACCTTTCTACAATCATATGAGGAGAGAGAGAGAGGAAAAAAACATGGTCCTTATTGATGTAGATCCAAAATACTAAACATTGTTATAATATGCTCATTTCAGAAAGACAGTTTTTTGCATATATATGTCACAGCTACAGTTGATTGTCTCCCCCCAGTGGTTTTTTTTTACCCTGTAAGCAGTAGTTTGGCCATGCAGATATTTATGTTTTGTTTCTTTTACAGGTAACATGGATTATAATCTATTCAGGATTACACTTTGAATAATATATGTGTGGTGAACTGTTCATGTGTAATGGAAGGTGTGTTGGAAGCATAATGATATTTTATATTTAAGTCATGCATCTCAATTCATTGAAATAAAATGTTATGTTTATTGGACCGTGCATCATCTTGATATTTGAATAAAGGTAGACCAACTTGATGACACTTGCTTTATTATGTCAGTTTACTGCTCAACATGTTTCAGATGTTAATACATCCATCTTCAGGAGCTT
>Ga0123353_10015118_pt1 | contig 11187 bp, 7 predicted proteins | sample TergutLab28metaG_3_FD_92763 | JGI IMG/M metagenome (GOLD analysis project Ga0123353, IMG submission 92763) | Labiotermes labralis P3 segment gut microbial communities from Petit-Saut dam, French Guiana - Lab288 P3 | ecosystem: Host-associated > Arthropoda: Insects > Digestive system > Gut ... | reverse complement strand
GAGTCGTTTTACTTTCCCCATATTTGTGCATTCGTGGCGTTTCTCCGTCTTCCATTCATTACAATCAATCACACCACGTATATATTAAGCGAAAACAACAATACATTTGCTTAATTTCAAATTAAAACATTAATTAAACTACACTGACTTTCCCAGGCGTGAGGCTTGCTGCTAAGGATGGATGAGTCAACCGCACCCTTCGTTCTTATTGTCAGCAGGCGTAGCCCATGCAGTTCAACGCATGCCAGCAATAGCCTTCTGAAACAAACTACGTTGGTTCCAGTCGCACTATCGGCATATTTTTTATGTAGCCCAGGCAGTTGAACGCGTGCTAGCAGTAGCCTTCAGAAATAAACTATTTTGGTTTAAGTCCCACTATCGGCACATTTCTACTCCAGCACCCAGAAATTTTGCACTTTGCCCACACAGTGTATTTATACGTTACGTACAATTTTCACAACAAATACCGATTATTTTCCTGAAAATCGTTAACTGATCTGTGCCAATAGTTGTTTACGTTACGACACAATACATTTGGCTTGGAGGAGATTTCTACCCCTTTCCTGCGTCTATTTGTTGCTCTTCCTAGGAGTCTGCTCTCTGTGAGTTAAAAACCAAAGTCACACACACGCACACATACCTAATTTAGACGAATTTATACGAAGGACACTCTTCAACAGATGGCTAATATATTTCGAAAAGTTTGAAGAATTCTTCGACAGCGTCTCGGTGCCTGTAATGAAATACGCACGACGCTTACGTGGGATATTAAGAACGATTTGAATGCTGACATGTACGTATCCAGGCCTTAACTCATTTTATGGGCAAGAAAGGGTCTAAAATTTAATTGCTCTGATTTAATTCTTTTTTGAAACCCTACATTGAGACAGCCCCTTATGGGGTAGAGACAAAGGTATTCCAAGTACAGTACGTGTCACAAGATATTTCTGGGAATTTATTGTTAACATAGCACTTGGAAGTTTACTGAAAATCATACTCTTGTAACGTCAACTGAAGTACTCACGTATCTTCCCTTCAGCATACAAATTTAAATCAGACCACCACTTGCTCCTTACGTAACACTACTGCTGCACTGCCCACATCACCACTGCACCGAAACAACCATTTAAGGCCGATTCACACATAGCAAGCCGTGCCCATGCCGTCCCCCTGCCATGAAATGCCGTTAATTCACACATGCCATGCCGCGCCCCTGCCATGCTCCGATAGAGCCATGTCCTTTGTGAAAGTACACGTAGTAGCCAGAAATATCCGAACTGCTAGTTTAACAGTTTTTTTTATAGTGTGCTGCTACCTCTGTTTACCTCGTCCGTAACAAATGTTGTTTGGTTTCATACTGGCCACCTGTATCTAAGATTGGTATGCTCCTGATAACAACCTTCGTGGAACTCCGCGTGGTAGCCGGAAGAAGTCGAACGCTGGCAGGTAGCCCACAGGCCGTCTCTCGACGGACGTGCTGTGCCGTGGCCTTGAGAAGAATGGCATGGTCGGAGCATGGCAAATGTGAATCAGACACGGCCGCACTGTTGTGTAAATTAAATGGAAAAGACACATTCTAAACCCTTAGCGGCACGGCATGGGCACGGCGTGCTATGTGTGAGTCGGCCTTTACTTTCAATGACCTGAACCCAATTCAACACGATATACACGTCTGCATAAACATCCCTACTGGCTTACAGTATGTGTGTGTGTGTGTGTGTGTGTGTGTGGGGGGGGGGGGTTGAAAGAAAGAGAGAGAATAGGTGGGTGACATGACCTTTCGAATGGACAAGAAATAGAACGTAACAAGAGGCGAGAGTATGTAACAGGAAAAGTAGTGTTATTAAAATAACGCGTGTACAAATACCAAACATCATTCTCACCAGCGGTCTTCATGAACTTCTCTTTCCCTCGGCCTGCATGTCATTATTTGTTTGGTTTTCTGTAGCCTGGCCTTCTAGCACGTTCCCACTCCGACACCCCGTATTTCTGTTAGGTGGCACTCCACGTAAGAACTACGTGCCAGACTACAAGGCGTCAAAATCCAAATAGCACATACTATGAATCTTCACTATCGTGAAAGCCTCTTATCTAATATTTTTGAACGCTGTTCCCAATAATTTCAATAACTTGGCATAAAACTTATAAATATTTTATTGTCTCTAAAACTTGGTCCCTGCTATAAAACTCGCAACTTCTTTGTCAACAATCAATGAACCGGGGGAACTACTTCGCGTTTCATGCACAGCCGACATGTAAGATGATCCCAGTTACAACGAGACTGTAACACCAAGTTCATTAGCAGCGTTATTCAAATGGGTTTTGGAGGCACCACTGTCGTGGGTAGACGTCCAAAAACTCAAAACGCAAGCTGCACATTTGAAATTATGCTGTTTCGCTAATGTGGACAGCGTTCTCTTGATTCACGTACGCAAAACTACTGTACAAGATAAATCAATGATCTTATAAACAAAGATGTTACTCTGACATGTCCAGATTGGCTGTGTTGTTAGTCACCGGGGAGAAGGCCTTCACATAGTCACAGACCACACAGCAAGCGCCTCAAACTGCAACCACGCAACAGGGGGTACCATTTCCCATAAACGCGGTAACGTAAAAGATACAAAGAGACAATTTTCCGACCTGTCAGAAGACTATAAACTATAAAACTTTCTTCTGTACCGAGTTACATAGCACTCTGAAACTGTTGCCCTGTACTTCCATGCACGCAATACGTGTCGGCTCAGCGACCATGGGCAACGAATCATATAACCATGCAAATTTGTTTCCACCCACTCTTTCAGACAAATCAATGAAATATCAAAACAGAATTCATCACAATTCAATCAGGGTTTTCTACGTGTTTTGGAAAGGGATTCTCGTATTACAATACACATGAATTTACCATCCTTAGAGGAACTTTGTGGAACATGGACCCGTTAGTTAACTCACATATCGACTAGTTCTGTTACAATCCGATCATCACGGCGTTATCAAATTTCATTTCTCCTGTATCAAACAACGATTGTGACAGTAATGGCGGTCAACCGAAATGCAGAAATTACGATACATTAAGGTTGTCTATGCCACTCATGCATTAACGATAATCACAAGAGCCAAGTGCTCCCGGAGCTTTGGTTATCAGTTTCCTGGCAAATTTCTACTAGATTGGCTTAAAAAAACTGTCACTTATAAGTCAAGAACTAAACAAAACACAGCTCTCGATCATCGATTTCCAACTTACAAACTACAGAGCAACTAAAGCCTACTACACAAATGTCAGTCAAAATGTGTGTTTCGTGGCCTGAAAGGCCTTCTGAACAAGATCTCTGTAAACGCCCGTTACTAAAACAGCGTCAAGATCACAAATGACGGCATTTATTCCTGTTCGCCTTTTCTGACAACTCATGTAGATAACGATGTGCCTTGTTCGAAATGTCCGGCCTCCTGCAACGACGGGGAAATCATGTCGTCGATATAAATTTAAAAAAAAACTGAAAAAAGGAAGAATGGACAGACAGACAGACAGACAGACAGACAAATCTGCACCCTCACCAATAAAACACACAACAGATCCTTCTAACCCTGGACAACAGTCGGAAGCGAATGGTCAGAATCACGTTCCGATAATCCTGCCCACGGAAAAGGATCCCGGCAACCAACGGTCAGGAGATTTGTGGGCTCCACAAGTGCTGTGGACCGCAAAAAGGAAGAGAAACAGCTTTGAAATTCCAGGAATCGAAATCCAATCGTCCAGCTCGTAGCCAGTCACTTTCCTGATTGCACTACAGGAGTTCCGATAAAAACCAATAAATATAAATTAACATTACCGAGAACATAAACAAATACTGAAAGATAAATTAAAACGTAATAAACAAGTAGTGAAGCAATGAATGAACGAGCTGATGGACTGAGTACAAACCAGGCTTAGAATACAGAGAGTCAAGGTTGGTTTGAAAGAAAATGGGCATTACGCTCGTTATAATATATTTTATGGTAATACTCCCAACCGCAAGCAAATACTCAGGGAGACGACAGTCTGTTTAACTTTATTCCATTGTCTGTGGGCGAAATTCTCTTACAGAGAGAGAGAGAGAGACAGAAAGGAGAGGAGTAGAAAAAGAACGAAAACAAAATCAAAAGAAGTGACGAGATATGCGAAAAGCAAACAAATCTATGTAGTTAGAAGAACGAGAAAGTGGTTCTTGCTAAAATTTTATTAGCGTCTGTAAACCACTCCAGTTCAACTCCCTGTCAGTCAAGATTTTATTTTTTCTTTATTTTCATGACCATAAAAGACTGCTTTCCTTTTTTCCGTCGTCCGCACTGTGAACTCTGGGCAGGCTGTGAAGAGATAAGTGGCACTGCAATGTATTTGCAACAATGAACCATAAGAAAAGGCCATGCGATAAGAAATGGAATACACTTCAAGATTTTTCTACACAACATACATAGAATGAATAGCACAATTCCGACGTACGTCAGTCCTCATATTTCATCATCGAAATTACTCAATGAAATTTGACATTAGGTAATGAGTGTCTTCATCAGAAGCTGTCCAACGTCTTTTGTTTTGGCCAATTTCGGGCCAATGCTGCTACGGCACGAGGCCCACAGTGAAAAGTTTGTTTCACAACCGCCTCCTATCCAAATAAGTACACAACGTACACAGCATATCTAATTTGAATAACGTTTATCCGATGTTTTAGAAGCGTGTGTATATTTAAATACAGTAAAACAAGAACCATGGTTCTGTTATGTAGTCAGTCCAAGTGGTGTGATCATGTCCTGAATGATTATGTAAAACGTAAACATAAAGGCAATGAGGTATATACGACAACAAAGAGAACATTTTGCAAACATCTGTAACGCGAACTGGAGTGCCCATTACATTTTTTTTTCGTTTATTTATGCATGCATTCTACAAGCTATAAACCAGTGCGCTAATTTGTTATTTACCCTAATTACGTTGGAAATATTAAAGCAGATACCCGTTTTTAAAGGCTAATTTTCTCATCTCACGTACTCGTATACTGAGGCCCATTTTGGTTAAGTGAGCGATGTTTGGAACTACTTTATGAACACAACCATCCCCTGTGAAGTGGGTCCCTTATCACGTCCTCAGATTCAAGATGGAGAAGACGGCCTCCAGGAGTTGAGGATAAAAGTAAGGTGACCCTGTACATGCCATGGAGGCAGTGGGAGTGCAGGTATAGCGCTAAGCAGTCTTAAACTTCGGCCATAGATGGGGGTGGTCAGCTCCAAGCTGCGGTCCTTCACCCCAAGCGAAACAACCCTCGGTACTCATAATCGTAAGTTGGGTAGGAACCAAGAGCCTGCACCTGGTTGGAATCGAACTAAACTTCCTCAGACGCCCAGCCCACAGCCTACTCAGTACAACGCTTAACTGTCCACGGATCACTAACTTTGAGAGCTGATAATCCATCAGGGTAAAATCAAGGGATGACGTTGCACGGGTTCCGTTGGCGGCGTCTTGTAAACACAGGAAAGAAAATTCGGGTTCCAAAAAATGGGTAACTTCACGAACTGAACGACTATCATCCGTCCAGAACTCGTTTCGTAGTAAGAGTTACAATGAACGAAATAAGAACAAAATTAGAGGCAACTCATCAGTAAAAATCCATTCCCCTTTCCAAGTTCAGTAATTCTTACACTTACAGTAAATGGTACAGAAGACAAAAAGAGACGGAACTGTAATACTTCCACGTCATTGACAATTTAAACAACCGTCTATCACTAAAAATTAAGCGATTCGTTTTTCGTGGATCTCAAATTTATTTTATTATAAAACACAATGGGCAGCACAACGCAGCCATATATACTTCAGTAGCCTTGTCCTGAATAATTTGGAATGTGTCCATAATTTGGTATTTCGGAAGTAACGTCCTATTAGAGTAGATTTTTAAAAAAAAGTAATTTTGACTGTCGACAGAATGAGCAGGTTATTACTGATACTTGCTTTCATTCTCCGTCGATACATCGGCTGTCCTTACCGAAAGCGTCTGTTGTTTTGACGTATTCCGATAAAGGTCAATCTTAACCTTATGGGGCCGGAATTATTTTTTTAATTTTAGCACACCTGTATATAAAATGTGAATAATACAGGAACCAAACAAGTTAGAATTATGAAACAAACTGCATTTTGAAGAGAAAAAAACGGAGATTATACACCATGTTTAAAATATTCAGTACCTACATTTGTTGAATAAATATATAAAATGCAACTTTGGAGGTTAGCGGTGCGGTACGTCAACTATAGTTGACGTTAGGCGTCTAAAGGTTAATACATTGCGTTTCGAAAGAACGCAGCCACAACGTGCTCATCTCTTTCCAGTTTACTGTAATTCAGCCCTAAATAATGCCCGTAATACAAAAATCGTTGTTAAACACAAGGAAATGTGGAAGCTAAACACAAAGATAACAGATTCTTTTATCTCTTTTCAATATGCATTCCAGTTGCCAAATTTCGTTGGGTGGTGACGATCCAACATTGACACCCTCGTGCTTGTTCCACTTCGCTCTTCAAAGAGACATTCATAACCAATTCTCCACATCCCCGAAACATAATATACTCTCGGTACATATTTTTACAGAGGTCCCTGTTTTTTTCAAAACACGTTACAACGAAAATCTCGTGCAACACACAATTTAAACACTTCTGTCATAAATCCACACTTTTCACAAGCTTTTGTTATAAGACAGTAAAAGGCAAGACAGCAAGATGATAACCACGAGGATACGGTTCCTGTCACGTACTGGTGTGCATGTAATACACAGATATTCCAACGACGCAAAACACTACCTGGATTTACGCTTCACGTGTAGCATAATTATGAACACTGCAGGTATGTGGCTTGTAATGTCCCCAAAAAAGACACACCGTCCAGCACAACATTCTAATGTCACGAGTTTCAGTTCTCACGAACCATCACCAGGCACCGCATATTGCAACAATTTAAAAAATGGTTAGCAGAGCTACTACTTATTCTGAATATAACCTATTCAGTTCTCAGTCAGCAGCCTGGATTTACCGACAATTTATCTTACACAGCGGCACCAAACAAACGCTATGTTCGCAGTTTTCCAGATATTCCTCACCGCGTCTGTCATAATTCTTCTCTCATCCAGTGATCCAGCGAAACACACGCTAATACGTACTGGAGAAAGCGTCGCTAAGAATTAAACAAGCCAAACAGGCCCACATGAACAAGTATACCTCCAACAGCTGCTACTGCTTTGCTATAACAACAGTACCAATGTCACCAAATACACAGAGACAACGCACTGTGACACTGTTCAAAACTTTAGTTTCGCTTGACAGACTTACTCTTATTACTTGTTAATCATAAGTGAAACATACATTGATATAAACCTATCCAATATATCGACTGCGTTTTGTTATAAAGGACTCTAATGAAAATCACTCACTGCAAAACATGTTCTGAAATCACGACATTAAGATGGCCTTGACCTTGTGCTAAACTTAAGAAACTGGTAGATTAAATAATAACCTGTAGAACGTGGGCAGACAATCAATAACTGCTCAGCAACCAATCATCACAATTAGCAATCTATCAACTTGTCCTTTTAACACCACCTCTAATACGTTGCTGACAGTTAAACTAAAGGACAATTAATCACAAATGAAGTCTAACATACGTTGTACAACGTTAGAGGACGGGCAGTTACGTTCAGTGGGCTACCGGGTCTGCAGTGAAGGGGATATGAATAATGGAGACAACGCAGTTTCCCAGTTAAAGAATAATACTTCATGTGTTGAGACCGTGTACCCGGTAGAAGTGTATCGACTATTCAGAGAAAACTGCTGTTTCCATCACCCTGATATACACAGCATAAAAAAGGTAAATGTCAAAGGTAAAGTGCACCCTCGAACAGGCAATGAAGGCCCAAAAGGGGAGATGCATAGCTCTACTCTTGGTTTATCCTCGGCGCTAGATGGAGATGAGTGGTTAACACCACGCCCCGGCCGCTTAATCCCGGGAAAGAGATCCGGTATCCCTTGTGTAGGGGGCTGGGTGAGCCACAGGGCCGGTCTGGACAGGAGCGGAAAATCTCGCCGGCACCGGGAACCGATCCCCGGACCACCCAGCCCGCCCTGGACAACGATATAAACAGCATATTGCTATTAAATATCGGTAAGTTTACCAGACTGCAAGGCGTCACAGGCTCTAAAACAGTGTTGATTCATACCCACCACAGCCAGAACGTCCAATCTCGCCATTTACCCCCAAACCACGAACTCACTCTGTGGGCAGTCCATAAGTGTTCGAGCGATGGAGAACTAAACTGTTATTATGCAAGTGAACGGTAGCTACGCACATACACCGTCACAACTACAGCAGCCACTGCGTCTGCTCCATTCACTTCATATCACCGGCTATTTCTTATATTCTGTAAAGGACTAAGACTATGGCCGATTCATTACACGGTGCCATGGTGGGCACTGTCCACTGTCAGATGATATGTATTACATACACGTGGCGTTTCGGGGTTGGCTCTACTCTCGTCCCGAAAAGACTGGTGACAATTACACGCGTACGTTACCAACTTCCTATTTATCGAAGGTCTAGTTCAAACAGTCTCCGTCAAAGCCTGTCTTAGTCTACAAACCGGCTCGATTTAACGAGCTTGCAGAAACGTGTGACTTCACTAATGAACCGTATTTCACACCAAGAAACAGCCTTCACGGAAAAGCGAGTGCGCGCAAATCAGTGTTCCATAATGACAAACGTACGTGTATACACTTCGACAATCCTGTATTACGTCACAATCGGTGTCCTATGTGCACAAATTTTTATTCTATCATGCCAACTTTGTATAATTTGTGTCTTCTATAACGAAAAACCCGAGGTGTTAAAATTCACATCAACAGCAGTTAAATTTGCTAAAATAATTACAATATTTAAAATATTACAATACGATATAGCAACAATCACCTAGATATGATGTACCATGACATTCTCAACACCCGTAACCATACTTAGTCAGAAATACACACGCAGCTCTTCCTGGTATCATTTTCTGCATTTAACTGTCAACTTCTCCCACATCAGTGTAAAGCTACTCCCATTTTCGATCTCACTGCTAGAAGCGGCCAAGTGACAGACATGTTTGGGACGCTCTACCCCCGTCCGGTACAGAACTATGCTCTCCCAGTCATAAATTTTCTCATCGAATTACTGTCTTTCTGAACATCTTACGCCGTTGACCTCCCTCAATGGAGAGTTCTAGTGCTGCCACGCCAGTCAAACATCTTCGTATTACTGTGTACAGAACACGTTTCGGCAGATTTGTCCTCAATGTGGCTGACATTATGTATCAAATTGGTAGTCGCAATTACAGTGTAGTTCACCAGCGTCGATGACAGGTGTTGGCAGAAATCAGACAACTGCTGCAAACTTACGTCGTTAGAGCGTGTGTAATGGCAGGACACTCGGTGTTCCATTAACCCCTCTGCTCGCCTGCCAACCCCGTCTCCAGCGTTTCTAATCAATCAGATGTTACCCGCGGGCCTTCAGTAAACCGGGACATTTCTGCACGAGTGACTTAAAGCCCAGTCTATGTATGTGTATTATACATCCAAATACGTAGCAGCCGTGTTAGGGAAAGTTCTGAGAGCCTAATTAGGCAGACTTTACTGATATGCCTAGTCATTAATGTTACCAACAGTATTATATTTATTACAGCAAGACGTTTCAACACTGGAGTTACGCATCGTCTAATACGACTGGAGGAAGAACATAATGAGAAAATAGAATTTTATAAATCTTGAAGGGGGATAACCTGAGGGAAAGAGACCACTTGGAAGAGCTACGCGTATATGGGAGGATAATATTAAAATGAATCTTCAAGAATTCGTTCGTGGAAGTCTGAGCGCATGTGAATGCAGTGACGAACTTTCGGACTCCATAAAACGAGGGAAATTTCTTGACTAGCCGAGGAACTGTTACTTTCTCAGGAAGGACTCTGCTCCACTGAGTAAGTAAGTAAGTACTACGTAAATAAATTAGTTAATTATTAGTCAGTCAGGCAGTCAGTCAGCCAGTGGATGGAAATTGTTATGGCCTGTTTGGGTACAGCATCCCGCTTTCGTCTTGACACTGAGGAACACAGCTCAGCCGGGATAGCCGACAGGCAAGCAGAGTGTCGAGGCAGACCCACTACATTGACCAAAATGCACTGTTTTATACTCTGGCAGTCAGAAACCTGCTTCGGACGACTACAACTGCCAACTCCGCTCACTCGCGCTCCACAAGTGCCAAATTTGAACCCCCGGGTCGAGGTCTACGTTAGACTGAACGGGTGTATTTCAGTAGCAGATCTATTTCCCTACGGATCCCTATCCGTACTTTCGATGTTTGTTGTTCGATTTGGGTAAATTTCAATCCCAGAGGTCCGAGCACAATGCTGAACAGCATTTCTGAGGTTCGTAAAAACAGGCTCCGGAAATCCACACCTTTCTTATGGACGTAAATGCAACCACATTTATGTGTGTATCGTAAAACCGCACTATATTCAGGAAGTGAAGAACGTCTTGGTAAATTCTGTGCACTATGTCATGACCAAATACGCCCTCTTGTTACAAACACAACACGGCAATAAATGGTGCATCCGTGCACACTGAATATCATGAAGGTCCGTCCAGTGTTCGTGAGGTACGAAGTTGATTACCTTCTTACCCTCAGACTGTCGTGGTCTCTCCGTTAATGTGGAATTTCGGCTTTAGGGACTTGCAACACCTTACGCAACTAAATCGCGAAAGGTGAAATTCGGTATTTGAAAAGAATATAATAAAAGTGGATACCGCCTTCATGCAGCAACGCGAAACCAAATTTAGTTCTCCACGCAAGTCCTTGCGTACATTCTCAAAACTACACTTACCTAAAATAAGCCAGCAAACTTACACGCCCTCTTACTGGCTTTCTTGCCCACACCGTGTGTAAATAAGCACGAAAATATAACACGGCACTAAGAAGCAGCATTTGCATATACAGGGTTATTCGTAAGTCCCTCCGGGATTTTCGAACTCGACTGCGCAACAACCAAGACAGACACGGCAGAAAGGAGCATATCAACAGAGAGAGAGACACTCCAAGTTTCTGTCCTACCTTACAGGTGCTCGATATGTGCACCCTTGGTGACGCG
>Ga0123353_10015117_pt1 | contig 11188 bp, 7 predicted proteins | sample TergutLab28metaG_3_FD_92763 | JGI IMG/M metagenome (GOLD analysis project Ga0123353, IMG submission 92763) | Labiotermes labralis P3 segment gut microbial communities from Petit-Saut dam, French Guiana - Lab288 P3 | ecosystem: Host-associated > Arthropoda: Insects > Digestive system > Gut ... | reverse complement strand
GCCTTTTTCATTGCCACGCCGGGAAGGACCGCACGGGGATAATAGCGGCGCTGCTGCTGTTGCTGGCCGGCGTATCCGAGACGGACGCCGTCGCCGACTATCAGGTTTCAGGCACATATTACAGGGACAGACTGAACGTATATACGGATGACGATGCGTATGACTCAAAGCCCGATACGATTTTACATTTTATCAATCACATAAACAAGAAATACGGTGGCGCCGAAGCGTATCTGAGGGAAGCGGGCGTGACAGCCGGGGAAACGGCTCTTATACTGGATAAATTCCTCGGATATACGCCGTGAGCGCCGCCGGATGAAAACGGCGGGATAGCCGGGAGTAGTTATGGACCAGCAATACGTACACTTACACGTCCATACGGAATACAGCCTGCTCGACGGGGCGTGCAGGATTAAAGAGCTGTGCGCCGCCGCGGCGCGGCTGGGGATGAAATCGCTGGCGATCACCGATCACGGCGTGATGTTCGGCGTCGTCGAGTTCTACAAAGAAGCCGTTAAGCATGGCGTAAAACCTGTCATCGGATGCGAGGTCTATATGGCCGCGCGCTCCCGGCACGACAAAACGCCCGGCCCGGACGCGCGATCGTCGCACCTCGTGCTGCTCGCAAAAAACAACGAAGGCTACGCAAACCTGACGAGGCTGGTGTCCATCGGGTATACCGAAGGCTTTTACTATCGTCCGCGCATAGACTTCGAACTGCTCGAGAGCCATTGCAGCGGTTTGATCGCGCTCTCCGCTTGTCTCTCAGGCGACATCCCGGCGGCGATCATGGCGGGCGACGACGCGCTGGCGACGCGGCTCGCGCTAAAGTACAAGGGGCTGTTCGGGCGCGATTTTTACATCGAGTTACAGAACAACGGTTTCCCGGAACAGACGGCCGTCAACAGCGGCCTGGTGCAACTGGCGCGCAAGCACGACATCCCGATTGTGGCCACAAACGACGTGCATTACATATCGCGGGACGACGCCAAGGCGCAGGAAGCGCTGATGTGCATTCAGACGGGCAAGACGCTCAGCGACGAAAACCGGATGCAGATGCAGACGACGGAGCTCTATTTTAAGACCGCCGAGGAAATGGCCGGCAGGTTTAAATATCTGGGCGAGGCGATCGGCAACACCGCGCGTATTGCTGACATGTGCGACGTCTCCTTTGGGTTCGGCAGCGTCAGGCTCCCAAAATTTGAACTGCCCGGTAACGGCGCCGACGCGTTTGAATACCTCAAAGATCGCTGTCTGGACGGGCTGCGCGCACGGTACGCGGACGACATCCCGGAAGGCGCCCCGGAGAGGCTGGAATTTGAGCTTGGCGTAATCAAACAGATGGGATTTGTCGACTACATCCTGATTGTCTGGGATTTTATACGGTTCGCGAGGGAGAACGGCATACCGGTAGGCCCCGGCAGGGGATCGGTCGTCGGGAGCCTCGCCTCGTACGCGCTGGGCATAACCAACGCCGACCCATTAAAGTACAATCTGGTTTTTGAACGCTTCCTTAACCCGGAGCGCGTCAGCATGCCGGACGTGGACATCGACTTTTGCTACGAGCGGCGCCAGGAAGTGATCGACTATGTAAAGCAAAAATACGGCGAAGACCATGTGGCCCACATTATCACGTTCGGCACGATGGCGGCCAAAGCCGTCATCCGCGACGTCGGGCGCGTTCTGGACATACCGTACGCGGAGGTCGACAGGATAGCGAAGATGATCCCGTTCCAGCTCGGGATGACGATTGACAAGGCGCTTTCGATGAACGCCGAATTGTCTCTTTTATATAACGAGAGCCCTGTTTACCGCAATCTCATCGACTTGGCGAAGAAGCTCGAGGGCATGCCGAGGCACGCCTCGACGCACGCCGCCGGGGTACTGATAACAGATCGACCGGTGACCGAGTACGTGCCGCTGCAGATGAACGACGACATAGTGACGACGCAGTTCCCGATGCTGCAAATCGAGGAGCTGGGGCTGCTTAAAATGGATTTTCTGGGGCTCCGGACGCTGACTGTAATTCACGACACGGTCGAACTTGTGCGCGAAATTACCGGCGCTTCGATTGACATGGACAAAATCGATCTCGGCGACCGGGACGTGTACAGGATGATATGCGAGGGCGACACGACCGCCATATTCCAGCTTGAAAGCAGCGGAATGACGCAATTTGTCAAAGACATGCAACCGGACAGGATTGAGGATCTGATTGCGGGAACCGCCCTTTTCAGGCCCGGCCCGATGGAGTCCATCCCGCGTTACCTGGAAGCCAAACGGAACCGCGACGCGGTGCGATACGACGATCCGAAGCTTGAGCCTATCCTAAACGTCACATACGGCTGCATCGTTTACCAGGAACAGGTCATGCAGATTGTGCGCGACCTCGCCGGTTATTCATACGGCCAGGCCGATCTGATGCGGAGGGCTATGTCGAAAAAGAAACATGAAATCATGGAAAACGAACGCAAGAACTTCGTTTACGGAATGACGGGGACGGACGGCTCTGTGCTGGTACCCGGCGCGGTGCGGAACGGCGTGCCTGAACCCGTCGCCAACAGAATTTTCGATTACATGTCCGATTTCGCGGGTTACGGCTTTAATAAATCCCACGCGGTGGCGTACGCGCTGCTCATTTACCAGACCGCCTGGCTGAAACGCCGCCACCCGGTGGCGTATATGGCCGCGACGCTGAACAGTTGTATGGGCTTTACGGATAAAATGACCCACTACATCGACTATTGCAGGCAAAATAAAATTTTGGTGCTGCCGCCCGATATAAACCGCAGTTTTACAAAATTTTCCGTTTCCGGGGGCTGCTTGCGCTTCGGGCTCGCCGCCGTAAAAAATATCGGGGTCATGGCGGTGGACGCCATTATTGACGAACGCCGCGCCGGAGGGGAATTCCGATCGTTTTCGGAGTTTTTGCGGCGCGTCGGGGCGTCGGCGCTGAATAAACGGGGTATAGAGAGCCTCATCAGGTGCGGCGCTTTCGATTCGCTAAAACATACGCGATCCAGCCTGTCGATGAGTTATGAACGGCTTTTGGAGGGGATAACCGGCGCTCGCCGCAACGAGATGGAAGGGCAGGTAAATTTTCTTGCCGAAACAAGCGGCGCGGACGATAGTTCAGAAAATATACCGCGCCTCGCCGAGTATCCGAAAAATATTTTGATGGGCATGGAAAAGGAAATATTGGGATTTTACGTTTCGGGACACCCGCTGGACGGATATATCGTTAAAATCGCGGCGGCGGCGAACGGCGACACAAGGGCTTTCCGCCAAACGGGCGCCGGCGAAAACGGTTCGGGCGGCGAGGACGCCGCGAACGGCGGCGACGTTATAAACGGCGAGGATGCGGCGCATGGCGGCGACGCCATAGGCGGCGGCGACGCTATAGGCGGCGTTGTTGACGACGGCGCTCCGAAAATGCTGAACGACGGTCAGCGCGCCGTGATCGGCGGCGTTTTGACCAAAGTAAAGACGAAATTTACGAAGAACAACGCGCTGATGGCGTTTGCCGATTTGGAGGATTTGTACGGCAGCGTTGAGATGCTGGTATTCCCCAAGATTTTTGAAAAAATTGACCATAAACTCAAGGAAGGCAATATCGTGCTTGCGAGGGGCAGGATCAGCGCGAGGGAAGACGAGGACGCCAAGTTTTTGTGCGACGACGTGGATATATTGAACAACGGCGCTGACATTGGCGGCGGCGTTGGCGACGAACCTCAGCTTGCGGATGGCGGCGGTCCGCGGTTTGACGCCGGCGCAGGTCCGCAGGCATTATATATAAAAGTCGCCGGCGACGAGGCGCGCCCGATCCCAGGGTCCGTATTAGCTATGCTCAAATATTTTTCGGGCAAGACGCCTGTCGTCATATACAATCAGGCAAAGAGGGCGCGGAAGGATCTTGAAAGGGAGTATTGGGTGAAGCTCACGGACACGCTGCTGGCCGAATTGCGCGAGCGCTTCGGGGCGGAGAACGTGGCGCTCCGCTGACGGCGGTTGCATGAATAACGAAAAAAGAGATCGCGTAACGGACATGAGAAGACTTTTGTTATTTTTATTATTAGCGGCGGCGGCTCTCGCGCTGCCGATCTATCTGCTGGCCGCGGGCGGTGACGGCGGCGCCGGTCCGGGCGGCATGGACGGCGGCGGCGCGGGCCGGCCCCCCCAAACGACCGCCGGGTTCGCGGACCGCGCGTCCCAAACGGCCGCGGAGTCCGCGGATCGCTCCGCACAAACGACCGCTGAACCGCCGGCGCGCCCCGAGCGCACAACCACCGAACCGGTGGTTCGCCCCATCCGCACAACCGCCGAACCCGCGGATCGCCCTATGCAATCCGATGGCGTAAGCGACGGTTCCGCGCCGGCTGATGACGACCAGCTGTTTTCTGCGGGCGTCCCGCCGGTTTTCGGCGACGCCATATCGATGGCGGAGGATCAGGACGGCGCCCCCGTATTGAGATACGCCCCGAAGCCGCCTGACGATCCAGTCGGCGGCTACGCCCCGAACGGGAATATATTGATTACGATCAGCGCCATCGGGGATTGCACCATCGGCTATGACGAATCGTTCGGACAGGGGAACCGGTTTGATCAGGTTTACGCGGCGAACGGCCATAACCCCGCGTATTTTTTTGAAAATGTGTTACATATCCTCTCGGACGACGACATAACCGTGGCAAACCTGGAGACGGTATTTACGAACGCGGCGAAAAAAGCCAGCAAAGCCTATCGTTTCAAAGGCCCGCCGGAATATGCGAGGATCCTGGAAGAGGGGAGCGTCGAGGTCGTCAATCTGGCGAACAACCATATGTTCGACTATTATCAGAAGGGATACGACGATACGGTCGAAACGCTGAACGCCTCGACCGTCGGCCATTTTGGTTACGACGAGTACCACATAGAAGAAATCCGCGGCGTAAAAATCGGGTTCGCCGGCTTCCACATCGGGGCGGGCGGCTGGGGCCACAGGAAACAGTCGATCACAAACGCGCTGGAAAAGCTGCGTCCCCAGGTCGATTTGCTCGTGCTGTCATATCACTGGGGCGTCGAGGGCAAGTATACCGAGAGCGCCGACCAGCGTTCGCTCGCGCGCTTCAGCATCGACAACGGCGCCGATCTCGTGCTGGGACACCATCCGCACACGCTGCAGCCCATAGAAATATACAAAGAACGCGCCATCGCGTATTCGCTCGGCAATTTTGTGTTTGGGGGCAACCGTAACCCTAAGGATAAAGATTCCATCATATTACGCCAGTCGTTTGAGTTTGACGCCGAAAGCCGCCATTTGGAAAAAATATATGAACCGGAAGTCATACCTGTGTCGATATCGTCCGTCGCGGACAGGAACGATTACCGGCCGACGCCTGTGGAGGGCGCGGCGGCGGTCCGCATTTCCGGCAAGCTAAAGTATTAACGCGCCGCAGCTCGGGAGCAGATTAGCGATATAAGATCGGGGGTGGATTTTTATGGGAGAACCCGTCATTCATACGTCGACGGTATTGGTGAGGTATCAGGAGACCGATCAGATGGGCGTGGCGCATCATTCTGTGTACCCCGTCTGGTTTGAGGCGGCGCGTACGGCGTTTATACGCGATTGCGGGATGCCTTACGGCAAAATGGAACAGGAAGGTTTCTATCTTCCGCTGCTCGAGCTCAAATGCAAGTTCCGCAGCTATTCGCGATATGAGGACGAGCTGACAATAAAAACGCGCGTGTCCGACGTGACCAGGACCAGGCTTTATTTTGAATATGAGGTGATCAAAGAAGACCATCGCGTCGCGACCGGTTCCACGATGCATATTTACGCGAACCGCGCGCTGAAGCCGGTGGATTTATTAAAATACAGGCCCGATCTGTATGAACTGTTCCTGCGGATCGCGGGACGCGAACGACAGGGAGGAGTAAAGAACGATGGATAGAACCGCGTCCGACGGCGCGTATACGGAGGCTTTTTCGGAAATCGAAGCCGACGCGCTGCGGATTCTGGAGTTTAACAAGATAAAAGAGATGCTCGCGCAAAAGTGCGTTTCGACGATCGGGCGGACGTACGCGGAAGGGCTCGCCCCGTCCGTCTATGAGGATAAGGTAACGCGCGACCTGGCGCAAACCACCGATGCGGAACAATTCATCATGCGCAACGGCTCGCCCCCGCTCGGGCATATTCAGGATATAAGGGGCGTCTTGAAACGCGTGGAACTGGAAGCCGTGTTGAACCCAGCGGAACTGCTGCAGGTAGCGTCGGTACTCAGGACGGTCAGGGGTATGAAGCGTTACGGCAGGGCCGCCTCACCCGCGGAGGGGAACGGCGCCGCTCCGGGAACGGAACGCGCCGATATGACCGGGAACGTCATGTCGATGATCATATCGCTCGTCGAAAACCAAAAATTGGAAAATAATATAAACGCCTGCATAATCAGCGAAGAGGAGATCGCCGACGACGCGAGCCCCGAGCTGGCCTCCATTCGCCGGCGCATAAAGCGGATACAGGATTCGATAAAAGATAAACTCAACGCGCTGCTGCACTCCGCCGCGTACCAAAAATTTATGCAGGACAGCCTCGTGACAATCAGGCACGACAGATATGTCATACCGGTGAAGCTGGAACACCGCGCGGAAATAAAGGGGCTCGTGCACGACATGTCCGCGAGCGGCGCCACCGTGTTCATCGAGCCGATGGCCGTCGTCGAGGCGAATAACGAAATACGCGAGTTAAAGGCCATGGAGGCCATTGAAATCGAACGTATCCTGTCCGAGCTGACTTCGGAGGTGGGCGGAATGCTGCCGGAGCTGCATAACGATGTGGAGACGCTGGGCCTGCTGGATTTTTTGTTCGCGAAGGCGAAGCTGAGCCTGGATTTTAACTGCACCGCGCCGGATATCGGCGCGGACAAAAAGATCCATATCAAGCGCGGCAGGCATCCGCTGCTCCCGCGCGAGACGGTCGTCCCCATCGATTTTTGGATGGCTGACGGCGTTAACACCATCATTATAACGGGGCCCAATACCGGCGGCAAGACGGTTACGCTGAAAACGGCCGGGCTGCTGACGCTGATGGCGCAAGCCGGGCTCCACATTCCCGCCGGCCAGGGCTCGACGCTGCGCGTGTTTAATAAAGTATTTGCCGATATCGGGGACGAGCAGAGCATTGAACAGAACCTCAGCACGTTTTCGTCGCATATGCGCAACATCGTGCATATTATGCGCGAGGCCGACGACGGGACGCTGGCGCTGTTTGACGAGATCGGCGCGGGCACCGACCCGACGGAAGGCGCCGCGCTTGCGATGTCGATATTGGAATGCCTGCATCAGACGGGCACGGTATCGGTGGCGACGACGCATTACAGCGAGTTAAAGATATACGCGCTGACGACGCCCGGTATAGAAAACGCGTGCTGTGAATTTGACGTGAACACGCTGCGCCCGACGTACAAATTGCTGATCGGCCTGCCCGGCAAGAGCAATGCTTTTGCGATTTCAGGCCGTCTGGGCCTGGCGCCGGAAATCCTCGGGAGGGCGCGCGAATTTTTGGAAAAAGAGGATGTGGAGTTTGAGGACATCCTGCACGCAATCGGAAGGAACAGGGAGGCGTCGGAACAGGACAGGCGCGCCGCGGAACAGGCCAGGCTGGAGATCGAGGATTTGCGCGGCGCGCTCGCAAAGCAGCGCGACCAGATGGATAGACAAAAAGAAGCCGTCATGAAGGAGGCGCGGGAAAACGCGCGCAGGATCCTGCTTGAGAGCCGGCGGGAGGCGGAGGACGTTTTAAACAGGTTAAAACAACTCGAAGACGAACAGGACGCGTCGGAACGGAAGAAGGGCGCGAAAGAATTGAGAAACCGCCTCAAGACCCGGATCGACGGCGTCGATTCGACGCTCGCGGTCAAATTGCCGCCGAGGGACGGCTATGTGACGCCTCCGGAAAACCTGAAGATCGGCGATACGGTCGTGATCGTCAACCTGAACCAAAAGGGCGTCGTGCAGACCTTGCCCGATCAAAACGGCAACGCGTTGATCCGGGTGGGTATAATGTCGGTGACGGCGCACGCATCCAACATTAAAGTTTTGGACGAACAGCGCGCGATAAACGACGACGCGGCCCGTAAGATGAGCGAACCGGCGGACGGCGCGGCGCGGGGCGAGTCTTCAAAGCCCCGTTCGATCAACGTGAGGGCCGAGATCGATTTGCGGGGGACGAGGCTGGAAGAGGCCGTTTCGCGCGTGGATCGGTATTTGGACGACGCGTCTTACTCCGGTTTGAACGAGGTCGCGATTATACACGGCAAGGGGACGGGCGCGTTGCGTTCCGGTATTCAGGACTTTTTGAGGGGGCATCCCAGAATAAAGTCGTTCCGGAACGGCAATTACGGCGAGGGCGACATGGGCGTGACCATCGCCGCGATTAAATAATAGGGAGTGAAATAACTTGTATTGTTAATGCTTTTTTAATATAATCGTTGATGATTGGCGGATATTTTTATCGGTTTTTGTTGTTTTTATTTAATCGTCATGAATAAATTGAGGTGATTTGATGCCAGAAAAAACGAAGGTTGACGTATTAATCGCCGGTAAGACCTATACGATTTCCGGCTATGAAAGCGATGAATATATCCAGAGGGTCGGACTCTATATCGACAGAAAAATGAACGACGTATTAAAGAGCAACAACACGCTGAGTACGTCTATCGCCGCGATACTGACGGCGCTGAACATTGCCGACGATTATTTTAAGGCGCACGAAAACGAGCTCAACTTTAAAAAAGAAGTCATTACGTCCAAGCTCGAGATAGAAAAGCTGCTCGGTGAAAACATCGTGCTGGAAGAGCGCAACAAGGAGCTCATAGAAAAAAATAACAATATCCTGATCGAGATCGCCAAACGCGAGGCGGAGTTGGCGGAAGTCCGCAGCAACCTGTCCGCCCCAAGGGAAAAAAGATATTGATAGGGCGCCGGAAATGTGAGGTTACGGTATGACGGATTTAGTTTTAACACTGAGGGACATCGGCGCTTTCGCGGTGCTTCTGACGGTTTCAGTGATAATTGTTTTAACGATTGCCGTCGCGCTGTTGTTGATCCGCGCGCTATCGCATCTCGGCGGCGCGCTCCGCAACGTCAATAAATTATTGAAGGACAACAGGGAGAGCCTGGACAAGGCGATGAAGGATTTGCCGGTGCTGACGGAAAATGTCGCAAACCTCACGGAGCAGACGGCGGAGATTGCCGAAAACTTTATATATGAGCAGGAGATAATAGAAAATGCGATTGAAAATATAAACGACGTGATTGAGACCACCACCGATACCGTGAGGGCCGTTAACGAAGATTTGATCGGCGGCGTGAAACGCTTGGCCGGCGCGATATCCGCCATTGTGCGGTTTATCACAAAGAAAAAAGATCCGGACAAAACGGCGGGCGCGGCCGCAGCCGATGATTACGACGTTGCCGGCGCGGCCCCCGAAGCCGGGGAAGAGACGCCCGTTTGCGAGCGGAAAACCGGGAGGGCGCGAAAGCGCGGCGCTGACAGGCCGCGGCGAAAGCCCGAAAAGACGCGGCGCGCCGCCAGGTGTACGCGGAGGAAAGCCGACGCGGCGACGCGTTCCGACAAGAGCGGACGAATTAACATACACATTAATTGACGATAGATTTTTCCGAAAATATAAATCAAAGAATTCATGTCAAAATACCCGTGGAGCGCTGCAGGGAAGGCTCACGGCTGCCCATTTACGCGCGTGAGGGCGACGCTGGGATGGATATTTGCTCCGCGGCGGATGTTGTCATTCTCCCGGGGCAGACGGTTCTTATACCGACCGGATTAAAGTTCGCCGTGCCGCCCGGATATGAGATGCAAGTCAGGCCGCGCAGCGGTATTTCGCTCCGGACCGCGCTGCGCATACCCAACGCGCCGGGGACGATCGACAGTGGCTACAGGGAAGAGGTCGGGATCATTATGACGAACACCCGGCTCCCGGCCAGTTCTGCTGGCATAGACGATTTAATTGACATGGCGGAAAACCGCGCGGCGTACCCGGAGATCGATCTTGACGGCCCGCCCGTTTCCGGCCCCTGCTCATATAGGATCCGCAAGGGCGACAGGATAGCGCAGATACTTATCAAAACGGCGCCGGTGGCTGAGCTCGTCGAAGTCGGGGACATACGCGAATACGGCGTCGATCGGGAAGGCGGCTTCGGCTCCACCGGCGTAGGCCCGGACGTGCGGCCCTGAATGTTGGAGGCTGATACATAAATGGCAAAAATTGAACATACGATTTACGGCGACGTACAGACGATTAAACGCTCCGTGCTGGACTCGCTCAAGAGCATATACGACATGCCGCCCGACCGGAAACGCTTCATATGCGAAGACGTCGCGGAGGCGCTTGCGGCCGCTTCGGCCCTGACCAACAGGGAAACGGCCGTAATGATTGACAGGCGGGGGATCGTACAGGCTGTGATGGTCGGCGACAGCAACAAAGTCGACTTGTTTAACCTCGTCCCGAGGCGTTATCTGACGCGCTCGTCCGGCATCCGCTGTATCCACACGCATTTGAACGGCGACGCCGGGTTTTCCGACGCCGACGTTTCCGCGCTGCGAAATATGCGGCTGGACGCAATGGCGATCCTCGCGATCGGCGCCGGAGGGCGCACGCTCGCTGCGAACGCGGCCCTATATCCGCCGGGCGGCTCGCTCACCGAATACGGCGTATTCTATGACGACATTTTCGACGGGCTGGACGGCCTGTTCCCCGACATGCTCGCGCAGGACGTCAACGCGGGTTACGTCTATTATGATCCCAAGGAAAAAACGCCGGAAAAGGCCGTGCTCGTAGGCGTCCGGCCCCACAACGCCGACGCGGGATCGGCCTCGGGCGAAGACGGGGCGGTTTCCGGCTCGGACGCGCTGGAGGAACTGTCGCAGCTCGCGTGGACCGCAGGGGCGGAAGTGCTGGAAAAGGTGCTTTACAGGGAGAGGGAAGCCGATATCGCCACATATATCGGCAAAGGGAAGCTAGACGAACTAAAGTTCGTTAGGCAAGAACTCAAACCGGACATCATCATTTTTGACGAAGAACTCTCCGGCGCCCAGACGCGCAACCTGGAAGAGGCCCTCGGCGTCAAGATCGTGGACCGCACGGCGTTGATTTTGGATATTTTCGCCGGAAGGGCGCATACGGGGGAAGGT
>Ga0123353_10015115_pt1 | contig 11188 bp, 18 predicted proteins | sample TergutLab28metaG_3_FD_92763 | JGI IMG/M metagenome (GOLD analysis project Ga0123353, IMG submission 92763) | Labiotermes labralis P3 segment gut microbial communities from Petit-Saut dam, French Guiana - Lab288 P3 | ecosystem: Host-associated > Arthropoda: Insects > Digestive system > Gut ... | reverse complement strand
CGGGAACCTCAAAGGTGATTCCCGGCTCCGGCTTGATCAGCACCGGATGGCTAAATCCCAGCTGCATCTCGAGATTCGAGCCATTGAGCGCCGCACGGTAACCCACACCAACAATCTCAAGTGTGCGGCTGTAGCCTTCGCTGACACCCACGATCATGTTGTTAACCAGCGTGCGCGACAGCCCGTGAAAGCTGAGTGCCTCACGGCTGTCATCAGCGCGGGTCACAATGACCTCTTCACCGACTTGCTCAATCTTGATAAGCGGCTGGAAGGTGTGTGAAAGCTCGCCCAACTTTCCCTTGACCGTAACGGTCTGACCACCGGCGGCACCGGCGTCTTCAATTTTTAGCTCAACACCGGCGGGAACCGGAATGGGCATTTTACCAATACGTGACATATCTCTTGCCTCCTCCTATCCCGTCGCCTACCACACGTACGCCAGGACTTCGCCACCCACGCCCGCGGCGCGCGCTTCGGCGTCAGTCATGACACCGCTCGAAGTCGAGACGATCGCGATTCCCAGACCGCCCAACACACGCGGCAGGTCCTCTTTTTTCACATACACGCGCAGGCCCGGCTTGCTGATGCGGCGAAGCCCGGTAATCACGCGTTGCTTGTCCTTGCCGTACTTTAAGGTGACCACCAGCGTGTCAACCGGTGTGCCCTTCACAACCTTGAACCCGTGAATGTAGCCGGCCTCTTTCAGCACACGCGCAATGTCAGCCAGCTTCTTGCTGTAGGGTATTTCTGCTGTCGCCTTGAGCGCCGAGTTCGCGTTGCGAATCCGGGTCAGCATATCGGCGATAGTGTCAGTCATCATGATGGTTCGCGTCCTTTCTTGTTTCTCATGTAGTCCGTGATGGTCAGCGTCGAGGTTCGCGGGGGCCCGTAGCCTACGCGCTACTCGCAGCTGCCTCGCCGGTCGTCCGTCCGCCTAGCCTACCAGCTAGCCTTGGTGACGCCGGGGAGCTCGCCCTTGTTCGCCAGCTCGCGCACACAAATGCGGCAGAGCCCAAACTTCCGGTAGTACGCGCGCGGTCTACCGCAACGCACACAACGGTTGTGCTGACGGGTCGAGAACTTCGGAGTCCTCTTTGCCTTGGCGATCATCGATTTCTTAGCCACTAGTCAATCCTTTCCTCTGCGACGGAGTTGAGCGCTTTCCCCTTTGTTTTGGGGGAGTGCGTCCAACACAGGCGCATTTAAGCTGCCTTAAACGGGAAGCCAAACGCTGCAAGCAGGGCTTGCGCTCCCTCGTCGGTGTTCGAACTTGTTACAAAGGTGATGTCCATACCGCGTGTGCGGTCAACCTTGTCGTACTCAACTTCGGGGAAGATGAGCTGCTCGGTTACGCCCATCGAGTAGTTACCGCGTCCGTCGAAGCTCTTCGGTGAGAGGCCGCGGAAGTCGCGAATACGCGGAATAGCGGTTGAGAGCAGGCGGTCGAAAAACTCCCACATGCGGTCGCCACGGAGCGTTACCTTAGCGCCAATAGCCATGCCCTCGCGCAGCTTGAAGCTCGCGATGGACTTCCGCGCACGATTGATGCGCGGCTGCTGGCCGGTGATGATGCGCAGGTCTTCAACAGCAGCATCTAACTGCTTTGAGTCCGCGACAGCGTCCCCAACACCCATGTTCACAACGATTTTCTCAAGGCGCGGGATCTGCATAACGTTATCCAGAGCCAGGCTCTCCTTCAAAGCGGGAGCTACTTCCTCAAGATAGGTCTTCTTCAGACGCGGAGCGGACGCGGGGGCACTGCCCTTCTTCGCCCCGGTATCTTTTTTCTTGCTTGCTGTTGCCATTAGCCAATGTCCTTTCCGCATTTCTTGCAGACACGTACACGCTTGCCATCATCGTCACGACGCTGGGAAACGCGCGTAGGCTTTCCGCACTTCGGACAAACCAGCATCACATTGCTCACGTGAATCGGTTGTTCGATCTCGGCGAAACCACCTTGTGGGTTATCTTGTTTGGGGCGCTGGGCTTTCTTCGCCACGGCGACGCGCTCAACGATAACGCGTTCCTTTTCCGGATAGGCGCGCAGTACGCGACCTTCGCGACCCTTGTCTTTTCCTGCGATGACGACTACTTTGTCGTCTCTCCTAATTTTTAGCTTTGCCATATTCCTGACTCCCCTGACTATTAATAGCCTTTACAGCACTTCCGGCGCGAGCGACACAATCTTCATGTACTTGCGGTCGCGCAACTCACGAGCAACCGGGCCGAAGATACGCGTACCACGCGGGTTGCCCTGCTCGTCAATCACTACCGCGGCGTTTTCATCAAAAGCGATGTAAGAGCCGTCCGGACGACGCCGCTCCTTTTTGGTGCGCACGATGACCGCGCGAACAACCTCACCTTTTTTGACGTTACCGGTTGGAAGCGCTTCCTTCACCGAGGCTACGATAATATCGCCCACATACGCGTAACGACGCTTCGAGCCACCCAACACCTTGATACACGCCAGCTTGCGTGCGCCACTGTTGTCGGCAACTTTTAATCTTGTTTCTGCCTGTATCATCTCCAGAGCATCCTTTCAGGTGAGTGTGGGTAGTACAGCACCACCCCCACAACCAACCCTATTTTGCCTTCTCAACCACTTCGACCAGTCGCCAATGCTTCAGCTTTGACAAAGGACGAGTCTCCATAACACGCACCTTGTCTCCTACACCGGCCGTGTTGTCTTCATCATGCGCGTGCAATTTCTTGCTGGTAGTAATCATCTTGTTGTAGACAGCGTGCTTTTTACGTTCCTCAATCTGAACCACACAGGTCTTGTCGCCGGCAGCTGATACTACGATGCCCTGACGTTCTTTCCTGCTGTTTCGCTGTGTCGTCATCTCTTTTTACTCCCTCTCCCTTAGCTGCTGACCGCGGCGGTCTCGGCGTCAACTGCAGCTTCTGCTTCTGCCTTCAGCTCGCGAGCGCGCAGTTCGGTCTGAACACGGGCAATATCTTTTTTGACGGCTGGAATCTTCGACGTATCATCGAGCTGCCCGGTCGCCAAGCGGAAGCGTAGATTAAACAATTCAGCGCGATTGTCGGCTAGGGCTTTCGCCAGCGCGTCATCTTTGAGCTTTGCAATTTCTTGTGGCTTCATTACTTATGCCTCCCCGTCAGTCTCGCGGGTTTCATCAGTTTCAGCGGTTTCTCCGGCCTCTGCGGCAGCCGCGGCCTCAGCTTCAGCCTCTTGGGTCCTCGCGGCAGCAGCCTCAGCGGCAGCCTGAGCCGCAAACGCTGCGCGATCTTCTTCGGTCAGGCCCTCGCGAATGACAAACTTCACCTTGATGGGCAGCTTGTGACCGGCCAGACGCAATGCCTCACGCGCAACCGGCTCGGAAACACCGGCTATTTCGAACATGACACGACCGGGCTTGACTACTGCTACCCAGTCCTCAGGGTTACCTTTACCGGAGCCCATGCGGGTCTCGGCAGGCTTTTTCGTGATGGGTTTATCCGGGAAAATGTTGATCCAGACCTTACCACCGCGCTTCATGTGACGGGTCATCGCGACACGAGCAGACTCTATTTGACGGTTGGTAATCCAGGCCGCCTGCTGAGCCTGCAGACCATACTCACCGAAGTGTACGGTGGTACCGCCCTTAGCTTGACCCTTCATCGAGCCGCGTTGCACCTTACGGTGCTTAACTCGTTTCGGCATTAACATCTAATTTCTCCTCCCGCCTCTGTCATCGCGACCGCCGCGCCGCCGGTCGCCACGCGGGGCACGGGTGCCCTCTATAGCTGGGTTCGGGGGCAGCTGACCCGGCAGGGTCTCACCGTGATAAATCCACACTTTTATGCCAATAACACCCATCGTGGTGTGCGCTGTGGCAAATCCATAGTCAATCTTCGCGCGCAAGGTGTGCAGCGGCACCCGGCCCTCGCGGTACCACTCCCGGCGGCTCATCTCCGCGCCACCCAAACGACCGGAGCATTGGATTCGAATCCCCAAAGCACCGCTCTTCATAGCGCTGGTAACCGCCTTGCGCATCGCGCGACGAAATGCCACACGACCAACCAGCTGATCGGCAACCGACTGAGCCGTCAAAGTCGCGTCCAGCTCCGGGCGAATAATCTCGACAATCTTGACATCGACCGGGCGGGTAGCGATAGCCTCGAGCTCCTTGCGCAAGACATCAACTTCCGAGCCCTTCTTACCAATAACGATGCCCGGACGTGCCGTCCAAATCTCGATCTCAACCTTCTCGCCCTTGCGCTCAATGACGATGTTTGACACCGCCGCGCGCTCCAGACGCTTCAGCAAAAACTTGCGCAGCTTCAGGTCGTTTTCAATAGTCGTCGCGTACTCTTTGTCCGCGAACCAGCGACTCCGATGCCGCTCTACAATTCCCAGGCGAAGCCCAATAGGTGAAACTTTCTGACCCATGCGATTTACGCCTCCTTTACGCGATCGAGTTGAATGGTGATATGGCAGGTACGCTTGTTGATGCGTTTTGCCATACCCTTCGCTCCGGCACGAATGCGCTTGAGCGTCGGCCCTTCATCTACGAAGGCGCGGGCGACGTAGAGATCCTCTGCCTTCAGGTGGTCTTCTTTGTTCTCGGCATTAGCGACCGCGCTGTTAAGCAGTTTCTCAACTGCCTCCGCGGCGTCGCGCTTCGAAAACTTACATATCGCGCGGGCATCCTCGACGGATTTGCCCCGAATCAAATCAACTACCAGACGCGCCTTACGAGGAGCAATGCGCAGGTACTTTGCTACCGCTTGTGATTCCACGCTCGCTTACCTCCCCTTCTTGTCGCCGGCGTGACCACGGAAGGTGCGCGTCGGAGCGAACTCGCCCAACTTGTGCCCTACCATGGACTCGGTAATGTAGACCGGAACATGCTTACGGCCATCGTGAACGGCAATCGTATGCCCGACCATTTCGGGAAAAATCGTTGAGGCGCGTGACCAGGTCTTGATGACCTGCTTGTCTCCGCTCTCATTCATCGCGCTAATACGACCAAGCAAGCGCGCTTCCACGAACGGTCCCTTTTTAAGACTTCTGCTCATAAGTTACCTTGTTTCCCTTCTACTTCTTACGACGCCTGATAATAAGGCGATTGCTGGCTTTGTTCTTCGACCGCGTACGATGACCCTTTGTGGGAACACCCCAAGGCGTCACCGGATGACGACCGGCGGATTTGTTCTTACCCTCACCACCACCGTGGGGATGGTCAACCGGGTTCATAACCGTACCGCGTACCGTCGGACGAACGCCCATGTGACGCTTACGCCCGGCCTTACCGATCACGATATTGTTATGCTCAGAGTTGCCCACCTCGCCAATGGTCGCGCGACAAGCTACCAACACGCGGCGCATCTCGCTCGACGGCATACGCAAAATGGCGTACTTGCCTTCCTTACCCATCAGCTGAATCGAAGTCCCGGCACTGCGCGCCAAGGCGGCACCTTTGCCCGGCTGCATCTCAACGGCATGCACTACCGTACCCACCGGAATCGCCGTAAGCGGCAAAGTATTACCCGGCTTGATGTCGGCCTCAGGCCCACTCTCCACCATGGCTCCTACTTCGAGGCCCTTCGGTGCCAGAATGTAGCGCTTCTCACCATCGACGTAGTGCAGCAGCGCAATCCGCGCACTCCGGTTCGGGTCATACTCAATCGTCGCGACCTTAGCCGGAATACCGTCCTTGTTGCGCTTGAAATCGATCCGACGATACCTGCGCTTGTGTCCGCCACCCTGATGGCGCACCGTGATGCGTCCATTATTGTTGCGGCCACCCTTGCGCGGCAATGGCTCAAGAAGCGACTTCTCCGGCTCAGTCGAGGTAATCTCGGCAAAGTCAGAAACTGACATACCGCGACGACCGGGAGAGGTTGGTTTATATTTTTTGATACCCATTACGCTCTACTCCCTAGCTCGTAAACAGCTCAATCTGATCGCCCGCGGCAAGCGTGACGATGGCCTTCTTCCACGTCCGGGTGAGTCCCTTCGCGTAACGCACGCGACGCGGCTTACCCTTAACTCTCATCGTATTAACGTCGAGCACCGTTACCCCAAAGATCTCTTCGACCGCCGCCGCAATGTGTGGCTTGGTCGCGTCTTTATGAACCTCAAAGGTGTAGCGATTCTCGTTTTCCATCAGAGCCATCGACTTCTCGGAAACGATGGGACGGATGATTATCTGGCGAGGATCATACATTAGCTCAGCACCTCCCCCAGATACTTAACGGCCTCTTTTGTGAGCAGCAAAGCGCCGTTGTCCACCAAGTCATAGGTGTTGGCCTCAGAGGCAAATATCGGACGCACCCGCTCGATATTTCGCAAGGACAGAAACGCGTTCGTATCCTCATTGCCCAACACAACTGTCACCTTTTTATCTTTTATACCGAGGGCGTCCAGCACTGCCAGCGCCTCTTTGGTAGAAGGCTTGTCAAAGTCCAGCGCGTCCACCACAAAGAGTGCCTTCTCGTCACGTTTCGCGGAAAGCGCGCTGCGCATAGCCAGCTTGACCACCTTGTTCGGCACCTTGAAGCCGTAGCTGCGCGGGTGCGGTCCAAAGACGACACCGCCACCTTTCCACTGCGGAGCACGAATCGTACCCTGACGGGCGCGACCTGTTCCCTTCTGACGCCAGGGCTTCTTGCCGCCGCCACTCACCATGCCACGTGTCTTCGTGCTGTGAGTGCCGGCGCGGGCACCTGCCATCTGGCTGCGCACTACCTGATGAACCGCAAAGGTATTAGGCTCGATCTTAAAGACCGCGTCATCTACCTTGACCGTTCCGGCAGCATCGCCCTTCTTATCACTTACTTTTAATGTTGCCATAGCTCTTAAGTCTCCTCTACCTTCCCGTGTCTGGCAGCGCTAGGATGCTACCGTAATGGTAAGCAGCGCGTTTTTGCCGCCGGGAACGGCACCTTTCACGATCAACAAGTTCTCGTCCGCGTCAACCTTCACGATCTCAAGGTTGCGTACGGTTACACGATCAACACCCATTTGTCCGGGCAATTTCTTCCCCTTGAAGACTTTCGCGGGAGTCGCGGCCTGCCCAACAGAACCGGGGGCGCGATGGAAGTGCGAACCGTGTCCACCCGGACCGCCACTGAAGTTGTGACGCTTGATGGTACCCGCGAAACCCTTACCTTTACTGATGCCGGCAATATGAACCTTACTTGCCTCAGCGAACATATCTGCCGTCAGCGTGTCGCCCACCTTCAGCTCACTGGGAGCGTCAAGGCGAATCTCTGCCAGATGGCGTTTCGGATCCAGCTTTGCCTTGGCAAAGTGTCCGCCGAGCGGCTTGTTCACCAGCGTCTCGCGAATCTCGCCAAAGCCGACTTGCAGGGCATCGTAGCCCTCCTTGTCGGCGGTCTTTACCTGCGTTACAACGCAGGGGCCGGCCTCGATGACAGTAACGGGCAGAAGATTTCCATCCTCTGTCCAGACCTGTGTCATCCCCAGCTTGCGGCCTAGGAGTGTTGTTGCCATATCTTCTAACAGCCTTCCTTATCCAAACGATCTTGGGACCATCGAAGCCCTCTGCCTCGACCCCCAGCGGATCGCTACCTTATGCCTTAATTTCGATCTCGACGCCCGCGGGCAGGTCAAGACGACCCAGTGAATCCGCAGTTTTTGGCGTCGCGTCAATAATGTCAATCAGACGCTTGTGCGTGCGAATCTCAAACTGCTCCCGGCTGTCTTTGTTGACATGCGGTGAGCGAATGACGCAATACAAATTGCGCGAAGTCGGCAATGGTACCGGACCAACCACTTTCGCGCCGGTCTTAATTGCCGTCTCGACAATCTTTTTGGTGCTCTGGTCAACAATCTCGTGATCGTAACCCTTGAGGCGAATCCTGATTCTCTGTGCCACGCTGATTCCTTCCCTATCCTAATATTTCCGGGCCTAGCCGATAGCCGACTTAGCAGTGATCTCTTCAGCCACTGATTTCGGCACCTGCTCATAAGCCTTAAACGTCATGGTATAGACAGCACGACCCTGTGTCTTGCTGCGCAAATCCGTTGAATAACCAAACATCTCTGAAAGCGGTACTTTCGCGCGAATCACTTGAGCGCCGGCGCGCGGTTCCATGCCGGCAATCTGTCCGCGACGACCGGAGAGGTCTCCCATTACGTCACCCATATATTCTTCAGGTGTAACGACCTCGACTGCCATCATGGGCTCCAGCAGTACCGGTTGGCTCCTGCGCAAAGCTTCCTTAATTGCCATTGATCCGGCAATCTTGAAAGCTATCTCAGAGGAGTCAACTTCATGGTACGAACCATCTACCAGCTGTACACCAATGTCAACAGTTGGAAAGCCTGCCAAAATACCCGAGTCCAGCGCGTCTTGAATACCCTTGTCAACGGAAGGGATGTATTCCTTCGGTATTGAGCCACCGACGATTTTGTTCTCAAATATATAGCCTTCGCCCGGACGGCGCTTAAACAGATTAATAACCACATGACCGTACTGACCGCGTCCACCGGATTGACGGGCATACTTCATGTCGACATTGTTGACGTCTTTGCCCGCGGTCTCGCGATAGGCAACCTGCGGTTTACCCACATTGGCCTCAACCTTAAACTCGCGCAGCAGGCGATCAACAATAACCTCGAGGTGCAGCTCGCCCATACCGGCAATAATGGTCTGGCCGGTTTCACTGTCGGTGCGCACCGTAAAGGTGGGGTCTTCTTCAGCCAGTTTCGCCAAGGCAACACCGAGCTTGTCCTGCTCGGCCTTTGTCTTCGGCTCAATCGCGATGTCGATAACCGGGTCAGGAAACTCCATCGACTCGAGCTGAATCGGCGCGTTCTCAACACAGAGCGTGTCGCCGGTTGTGGTGTTCTTCAAGCCAACCGCTGCCACAATGTCACCAGCTGCGGCCATCTCAACATCTTCACGGCTGTTCGCGTGCATCTGCAATAGACGCCCGATGCGCTCCTTATTGTTCTTTGTGCTGTTGAGCACATAGGACCCTGATTTCAGTTCACCGGAATATACGCGGAAGTAGGTGAGCTTGCCCACAAAGGGGTCGGTCATCACCTTGAAGGCTAGGGCCGCGAAAGGTTCGTTCACATCGGTCTTGCGCTCGACCTCCTGCTTGGTCCGCAAATCAATACCCTTGATTGCCGGGACATCCAAAGGTGAGGGAAGGAAGTCGATAACGGCATCCAGCATCTGCTGAACACCCTTGTTCTTGAAAGACGCGCCGCAGATAACCGGGGTGAACTGGCAGGCGATACAGCCTTTGCGCAGCGCTGCCTTCACCTCGGCGGTAGTGACCGGCTCGTCTTCGAGTATCTTCATCATGAGATCTTCGTCGGCCTCAGACGCCGCTTCGATCATTTCCTGATGGGCGAGCTCGGCAGTCTGGACGTACTCCTCCGGAATCTCGCCTACGGTGGGGTTGATGTTGTTTTCACATTCGTTGAAGAAGATGGCGTGCATTTCTACCAGATCGATGATGCCCACAAAGGCGTCTTCCGCGCCCATGGGGATTTGAATCTTAATAGGGGTCGCGCCGAGGCGGTCGCGCATCATGCTGACAACGTTTTCGAAGTCGGCGCCGGTGCGGTCCATCTTGTTGACGTAGGCCATGCGGGGAACGCCGTAGCCGTCGGCCTGGCGCCAGACGGTTTCTGATTGCGGCTCCACACCGCCCACCGCGCAGAACACGGCGACCGAGCCGTCGAGGACGCGCAGGGAGCGTTCGACCTCTACGGTGAAGTCGACGTGGCCGGGGGTGTCGATGATTTGGATGCGATGGTCTTTCCAGAAGCAGGTTGTGGCGGCGGAGGTGATGGTGATGCCGCGTTCCTGTTCTTGTACCATCCAGTCCATGGTGGCGGCGCCTTCGTGTACCTCGCCCAGCTTGTGGGTGCGTCCGGTGTAGTAGAGGATGCGCTCGGTCGTCGTCGTTTTGCCGGCATCGATGTGTGCCATGATGCCGATGTTGCGCGTCTGATCGAGGGTGAAGGTTTTAGTCGCCATGGGTGTGAGGATCCTGTAGCCTGTAGCCTGTAGCCTGTGTCCTGTGCCCTGTGCCTACCAGCGGTAGTGCGAGAACGCACGGTTCGCTTCGGCCATTTTGTAAAGATCCTCGCGCTTTTTGATACTGGAGCCGGTCTGTTCGGCGGCGTCCATGATCTCTGCGGCGAGGCGTTCGGTCATCGTCTTTTCGCGACGGCTGCGGGAGTAACCCACAATCCAGCGAATCGCCAGCGTGGTGCTACGGCGGGCATTAACCTCAACCGGCACCTGGTAGGTCGCGCCACCGACACGCTTCGGGCGCACCTCAAGGGTTGGGCGAACGTTGTCCATCGCCTGCTTGAACACAGACAGGGGGTCGTTGCCGGTCTTTTCCTCGATGATGTCGAAGGCCCCATATACTATGCCCTCTGCGACGGATTTCTTGCCCGCCCAGAGAACCTTGTTGATGAGCTGAGTGACTAGGCGATTGTTATAGCGCGCGTCGGGAATGACCTCGCGGCGCTCTGCTGCTGCACGTCTCGGCATGATTATTTCTCCTTCTTCGCGCCGTAGCGGGAACGGGCTTGCTCGCGGTCGGCAACCGAAGCGGCGTCGAGCGTTCCGCGAACGACCTTATAACGCACACCCGGCAGGTCCTTCACACGACCACCACGCACCAGCACAATCGAGTGCTCTTGCAAGTTGTGGCCAATACCGGGAATGTAGGCAGTGACTTCCATGCCGTTACTGAGGCGAACACGACAGACCTTCCGAAGCGCGGAGTTTGGCTTTTTCGGGGTCGTTGTATACACACGAGTGCACACCCCACGCAACTGAGGATTACCCTTCAGAGCCGGCGTCTTCTTCTTGTCTTCAACCTTCTTACGGCCTTTACGTACTAACTGATTAATAGTAGGCAAACCAGTAACCTTTCTTCCGGCGCGGGCACCTCACCCACGCTTCCTATCCATTCAGACCGACCGCTACGTGTGAAACACACGGCAAAACGCCGACCTAAAAAAGTCGCGACGTACAAGAATAGTGGAAAAGCCCCAGCAAGTCAAACACCACGCACCCGGGCGTATCTATGATACCGGGATTCACTAACCGGGGGAGTGCGCCCATACCTGCACCGCATCCATACTGCAGAGAAGTATTTCCTGTAGATTGTGTTGTCTCCGTGTACTAGTTTTATAGTAATCCTGTAGCCGCAGAGCTGTCGGCGTGGGGGGTGTTAGAAT
>Ga0123353_10015112_pt1 | contig 11189 bp, 9 predicted proteins | sample TergutLab28metaG_3_FD_92763 | JGI IMG/M metagenome (GOLD analysis project Ga0123353, IMG submission 92763) | Labiotermes labralis P3 segment gut microbial communities from Petit-Saut dam, French Guiana - Lab288 P3 | ecosystem: Host-associated > Arthropoda: Insects > Digestive system > Gut ... | reverse complement strand
GTCGGCGGAGCCCGGTGGGATTGGGAAAGCTTCTGGAGCTCACTGCGCACAGAGACCTGCGAATAAAGGCTTAACCCTTTACTGGAGTAAATTACCCGGCGCCTATATGCAGGCTCCCGGTTGGTAAAAGTAAAATGCTTTCTTATATAGGCGACGGGTGGGCTCGCAGCGCAGACTCTACAGGCCTTTCCCAAGCACACCGGGCTCCGCCGCATTGAGTGTACCGTGCTTTCACAGCAACGCTTGGCTGCCGTCGCGTGTATTTGCCGGAACACTCACTGCCGCACCTTGGTGTGTACCGTCAAGCACACCGGGCTCCGCCGCCTTGAGTGTACCGTGCTTTCACAGACCAGCTTGGCTGCCGCCGCGTGTATCTGCCGGCGTAAAGTTACTCTCATCTTAACTCTCCCTGCTCCTTGCTCATCAATGTATACTCTGATAATATGATCCCTATGCGTGTATATAATTTTTCACCGGGGCCGTCTGTGCTGCCCCTGGCGGTTCTGGAGAAAGCTGCGGCCCAAATGACGGATGCCAACGGTACCGGGCAGTCTGTTATGGAAATGAGTCATCGTTCAAATGTCTTTCAGCAGATTATTGATAATACCGAAGCCCTGATTCGCCAGCTTATGGATATCCCTGCAAATTACAAGGTTCTTTTTTTGCAGGGCGGGGGCTGTACGCAGTTCTCCATGGTCCCGCTCAATCTGGCTGCGGGCGATGTGCCGGGTAAGGGGAAGCAAGCTTCATATATTGATACGGGTATTTGGGCGGACAAGGCTGCCAAAGAAGCGGCGAAATATGCTGTTGTGGATGTAAGGGCGAGTTCCAAAGACAGGGCATATTCCTACATTCCCAAAGCGCCTGCTCCGAATGCGGGTGACGCTTATTATCACATTGTGCTGAACAACACGGTTGTGGGGACAAAGTGGGCGGATATTCCTGATACAGGAAGTGTTCCTCTTGTTGCCGATATCTCAAGCTGTATTCTTTCCGAGCCGCTTGATGTTTCCAGGTTCGGTCTTTTGTATGCCGGAGCGCAGAAAAATCTGGGGCCGGCAGGTACGACTGTTGTTATTGTCCGCGATGATTTGATTGGCCGCGCGCCTGGCTGGGTTCCGACAATGCTCCGTTACGACATTCATGCTGCCGATGGTTCTATGTATAACACTCCTCCGTGTTACGGCATTTACTTTATTGGTTTGGTGCTGGAATGGCTCAAGTCATTGGGCGGTGTCAGGGAGATCGCGAAAATTAACCGGGAAAAAGCGGGCTTGTTCTATGAATATCTTGACAGCTCAAAGCTTTTTTATTCGCCGGTGGAAAAACCGTTCCGCAGTCTGATGAATATCACATTTGTTCCAAAAGTTGAGGATAAGGAAAAACGGGGCGAGCTGGAAAATCGCTTTGTAAAAGAAGCGGCGGCAGCGGGCATGGTGAACCTTGCCGGCCACCGTCTTGTCGGCGGTATGAGGGCCAGTATTTACAACGCCATGCCTGTTGACGGGGTGAAGGCGCTGATTCAGTTTATGGAAAAGTTCGAGCGCGCCAACTCCTGAAGTAAAGGTATGGATATGTTTCGCATTCAAACATTGAACAAGATTTCTCCTGTCGGGCTGGAGCTTTTTCCGCGTGACAAGTATGAGGTAGCTGGTGAGATTCCCAATCCCCACGCAATTCTGATGCGGAGCGCGGATTTGAACAATACCGAGATTCCGGTTTCTGTACTGGCAATTGCCCGTTCCGGGGCCGGTGTTAACAATATCCCGGTTCAAAAGTGCGGCGAACGCGGGATTGCGGTTTTTAACACTCCGGGCGGCAACGCCAACGCGGTAAAGGAACTGACGCTTGCGGCCCTGCTTGTCGCTTCACGGGACATAATTGCAGGCATTAACTGGGTTGCTTCAATCGCTGACAGGGGCGCCGAGGTGCCGGATCTTGTTGAAAAGGAGAAGTCCCGGTTTGACGGGCCTGAGCTGCGCGGCAAAACTCTTGGCGTTGTAGGCCTCGGCGCAGTTGGCGTAATGGTCGCTGATGACGCGTTTTCCCTGGGTATGGAGGTTATCGGCTACGATCCGTATATTTCCGTGGATGCCGCATGGAATCTTTCCCGCGAGGTAAAACGCGCCGAAACCCTGGAGGGGCTGCTCGCAAAGTCGGATTATATCAGCCTGCACGTCCCCCTGAACGATACAACAAAAGGTATTTTAAACGCGGAAAAGTTCCGCCTTATGAAAAAAGGCGCGCGGATTATCAACCTGGCAAGGAATGCCCTTGTAAATGATAAAGACATTATTGAAGCTTTAACAGCGGGAAAACTCGGCGCTTATGTTACGGACTTTCCCACCGCGGAATTGCTGGCCTGCAAAAAAGTGATTTGTATTCCCCATCTTGGGGCATCCACACCCGAGGCGGAAGATAACTGCGCGATAATGGCTGTAAAGCAGCTTATGGATTTTCTGGAAACCGGGGCAATCCGCAATTCGGTGAATTTCCCGAGGTGTAAACTTGATCGGCGCGCTCCCCACAGGCTGCTTGTAGTAAACCGCAACATTCCAAACATGGTGGGACAGATTACCACCAACCTTGCCAGCGCGAATATTAATATTATGGACCTTATTAACCATCACAGGGATGACTACGGGTACAATATTATTGATACTGAGCAGAAAATCCCTGCCGATGTGCTGGACAGGATCAGAAAGGTCGATGGTATTATCCGGGTAAGGGTACTGGATAATATCTGATTCTGAAAAAGTTCTGTTAGCCGAAGCAAGGTCTTACTTCAGCCGCACTTTTATTTCCGCTTCTCCGCTGTAACCGTCATTGTAGATCAGCAGCTTCTGTTCCGCTTCGCTGTATTCCCAGCGCAGGTTTGCGCGCTGCGCATGGGTTTCAACTAACGGCGACGGGCCGAAAAATTCCTGCGGCAGCCAGATAATGCTTGGCGCGGCAATGGCGCCGTCCGCGCTGAAGCGGTAATGAAAGGAAACGTGTTTTCGATCCCAATTTATTGAAAGGGGCTGTCCGGCGGTTGCCATGGGGTAGGGGCGTTTCCATCCCGCTGTGGCCCTCTCCCTGCCTTCAGAAAAAAGAGACAGGTCCTCGTAGTTCCAGCCGTCGCCGAATTCGTTGGTATTGTCTGTTGTATAGTTCCAGATGGTTGAATGGAGCAGGTTATTATCCACCGCGTCATAGTACATGGACAGGGCTTGTTCATGCACAGAGTAGTCGCCGCTGGCAAAGGCTTTGCGGTTGTTCATGTCAAACGCAAGGCCGAACTCTCCCAGCAGGCAGGGCATATTGCCCATTTTTTCCCTGGTCCATGCAACGCTTTTGGCAAGGCATTCGGAAAAATATGCCGCCACTTTTTTTCTGCCAAAAATGATCCTTGTGGTATCGGGATCGATTGTAAACCATGAACGGAAGCTCTTTGTAAAAAGGGCAAGGCCGTCGTACCAGTGAAAGGCGTTGACAGTATTGGCAGGATCTTCCCTGCTCCATGTAGGATGGGATGCCGCTCTGGAACTGTGAGGCATGCCTTCTATGAAAAAGAAAGTATGTTCGTCCGCTTCTTTCATTGTGTTGATAAAACTGACTGTAAAAGGCTTAAGGAAATCTTCGACAAAGTCGGCCTGCCTGCCTTTGTACAATCTGAAATGATCTTCCCTCAGCAGCCTGGGCGTATCACCGTCGCTGTCCCATACGCCCGCCTGTTTCCATGGGCAGCTGTAACCTTCCCTGAACAGGGAAAGCCCTTCCGGGTTAAATGTCTCGTAACGCGTATGAAGACGGCCGCGGGAAGCTGCCTGATACACCGGAACATCTACCGTGTAGCCCGAAGCCGCGATAATGGCCTGCCATGGGCTTGGCCTGGGGCCCAGCGGAACCATTGGATATTCCGGCATTTCCAGATTCTGGTGACCGATAAAACCATAGTGGGGTTCGTTCATGGCCCCCCAGCCGGCAAGATTTTGGCAGTTTTTCAGCCGGCGGTAAGCATGCCGGAAAGCGGCCAGGTAGCGGTTTTGAAGCCAGTCCTGGATATTTTCGCCTTCCAGCAATAAATCCGGGGCATAGGTTTTTCCCGCGAAAAACAGGGAGAACATGGTTGCGGCGGCATAGCGGTTATAGTTGCTTGGCCACAGCATACGCGGAAAAGGTTCGCCTTCCGGATGCTTTTCGCTTTTATGAAAATCACTGTAATATTGCCGTGTAATGGCGGCGCCGCAGCGATCCAGCCGGCTTAGCTCAATACCCAGTTTTTCCAGAGTCCAGGCCGGGGCTCCGTCACCGCCGGTCCAGCGGCTCCACACATCCTGGTGGGGATCGATAAAGACGGCAATGCCGTTATTTTCCGCTATTTGCAGAATCTTCCTTATATAAGCCAAATAAGCCTCGTCATAAATACCGGGTCCTGAGTGTTCCAGGGCTTCCCAGGTAATTATCAGCCTTAGAAAGGTCATGCCTGCCTGCCGCAGCCGGCTAAAATGGCTTTCAGCTTCTTCCAGGGGAAAAGGCCTGCCTGCAAAAGAGGCTTCCTGCGGGTTTTCAAGAGATTTTTTGTCCAATCCCCAGCCCGGCGGGCCAAATGGTGTTTTTGAGTTGCCCCCCAGATTGACTCCCCGCAGAATTAAGGATCTGCCGTCATCATCAAGGATCAGGTTGTCTTTAATACGCATTTTAATTTTTCCCCCAGTATGTAACACTATTGAATTATCTTTTCTGATTATATAGCATTATAATCAAAATAGGGTATAATAATCATATAGGGAGCTATTGACATGAAGAAATTTATTTTTATTTGCGTTTTATTTATTATGGCAGCGGCTTTTTCCGGTGCCCAGGAAATGGAAAGATACTGGCAGCTTTATAATACGGCTACGACCAATACGGACCAGCTTGGAATACTGGAGATGCTGTCGCGCCAGAATATTTCAGGAATGGGAGAATTCTATGTCAGGGCTTTACGCCGTCTGGTTGCAGGACATGCGAACATCAGGGGGGCAACCCAGATTAACGCGGCAGATGGTCAGGCCATGATTTTGTCCGCTGCTATCGGAAATGAAGGCCCGTCTGCCGCTGCCGCAGCTTCGGATCTTTGGCTGGTGGTAGACCGGTTCAGGGATCCCCTGGTTCGGGCCGAGGCGCTGGCAGCCCTGGGCAAGATAGAAGCCCGTGAATACCTGCCCCATGTGATCAGAGTCCTGAATGATGCGAATCTGCCTAACCCGCCAGATCGGCTGAACACGGAAAGGGTTGCCTATGGGGCAATCATATCATTGGAAAATTTCGCCGATCCCGCAGGCTTCCTGCCTGTTTATTTTGCATCTGTCGGCTGGTACTCGGATCGGATCAAGAATCAGGCGGCCAAATCTCTTCCGTTAATTGCAGAGGATCCTTATCCCTTTATGAAAGAGATCCTTAGAAGCCCGGGCAATACTTACCGTGTGAAACTATCCGCCCTGCAATATTCCCAGGCGTCAAATACTTCCGTTAATAATAAAGCGGAACTTGCCGCAATCGCTCTGGAAGAAGCATGGAATGCTTACACCTCCGATATAAGCGAGAAAAGTACTTTACGTCAGAGTCGGATGCTTTCCATGAATATGATCAGCGAACACGGAGCTGCGAACGATTCTGTATATCCTTTACTGGAACGCTGTTATAAAGAGGGCGAGGATACAACCGAAAAAGAAGAGGCGCTCAGCACTATTGCAGCACTGGCAACCGAAGATTCTGCCCGTTTACTCAGCGACTTTCTTATGGATTTGACCGATAAGCTGAAAAGCGACCGTCTGACCAATGAAGACCAGCACCTGGTTCGATTGATTATCCCCTATTTGGGAAGTATAAAGAGCCGCGTAGGTTTTTTTGCCTTGACTGCCGTATTGGGATCTGACTGGGTTCCCGTGGTTAAAAACCTGGCCCAGGATGCCCTAAGGCAAATACAATAAGGCTTAGTATTGCATCGCTGGAGTAAAGGAAGCTTATTCTGCCAGTACTTTGATAATATCTTCTGGCGAAGCGGCGTTCAGAATTTCCTGGCGTTTTTCCGCGCTTTTGAAAAGTAAACTTATTTCCGCCAGGAACTGCAAATGCGGACCTGTTTTCTCAACCGGCGAAAGCGTCATTATGAAAATTCTGCACGGCTGGTGATCCAAAGCGTCGAAATCCACAGGTTTATCGGAAACCCCGATGCAGGCAATCAAATCGCGGATTGCGGAACTTTTTCCGTGGGGAATAGCAATTCCGTGTTTCATCCCTGTGGACATTTTATGTTCCCTGTCCATTACCGCATTATAAGCAGCTTCACGGTCCTGAATTTTCCCCGCGTTAACCAGGATATCAAGTAATTCATTGATGATTTCTTCTTTGTTTGAACCTTTTAAATGAAGGTTAATGGTACCTGTTGTAAGTACTGTCTTTAAATTCATAGTGTCATTTTATAGCCCAGATTCGGAAAAGTCAAGTTTTTTCTGTTGTTTTTCCCTGTTGTTATTTGGCAGCTTGCGTTTGTTGCCGGGCGGCAATAGAATTAACACATGTTACAGACAGCGCAGAAAATGGAATTATTGGCGCCCGCCGGTTCGCCGGAAGCGCTTGACGCGGCAGTTGGGGAAGGGGCGGACGCGGTTTACCTTGGCCTTAAAAATTTCAATGCCAGGATGAGGAGCGCCAATTTCACTTATGCGCAGTTTGAAGCCGCTCTAAGATCCATGCGCCGCATGGGAAGAAAAATTTATGTTACTGTGAACACGGTTTTTGAACAGCGCGAGGCCGATCGCATGTATCAGCTTCTTAAATACCTTGCCGCCGTCGGACCGGATGCGCTGATTGTGCAGGATTTCGGCGTTATCGCAATGGTTCGTTCCGAGTTTCCCTCGCTCAGACTCCACGCGTCCACGCAGATGAATATTGCATCAGGCAGGGGCGCCAATGCCCTTTCGCGTCACGGTGTTTCCCGTGTGGTGCTGGCAAGGGAACTTTGCCTTGAAGAGCTGCGGAGCATAAGAACCGAAACAAATCTTGAATTGGAAGTTTTTGTTCACGGCGCACTGTGCGTCAGTGCATCCGGCCTTTGCCTGTTTTCCAGTTATCTGGGAGGAAAATCCGCCAACCGCGGTATGTGTACCCAGGCCTGCCGCAGGCTGTATCGTCCATTCGAAAACATTGAGAGCGGCTATTATTTCAGTCCCGGGGATTTACAGCTTTTGGAGCGCCTTCCGGACTTGGCCGCGGCCGGGATTAGCGCTTTAAAAATCGAAGGCCGCATGAAGAGCGCCGATTATGTAGGCGCCGTTGTTTCCGCCTACCGGCTGGTTGTTGATGCCGTTGCCGAAGGGGATGAAGAAAGAATCAGCTGCAGCATCCGGCAGGGGCAGGAGATTTTGCGTAACGATTTTGCCCGGCCCAAAACCCAGTTTTATTTTAATAACCCGGCCGAAAGTCCCCAAAGCTGGCTGAATCCGGCGCAGGACGGCGGTACGGGAATCCCGTTTGGTGCAATTAAAAAAATAAAAGGATCCGGTGACGAATGCCGGGCTCTGGTTTCACCGGAAGAAAGATCGGTTCCGGTGCCGGGAGATTCTGTCCGCCTGCACCGCGGCGATGATTCTGCGAGAGTTTCCCATAAGCTGACATTTGTTGAATCTGTTGCCGGCGGCTTCTGGATTTCCGTTCCCGAAGGTTTTACGCTGGGCGACCGGGTATATCTTATCCAAACCAGAACAATGTCCAAACGTTACACGCCGGTAATTTCGCGTAATCCATCCGGCCGCGAACCGGGCAGGGAAAAAGCCCCTTTCCCGGAACTTAAGGCACTGCGGCATGAAGAAGAGGATGGGCGCCGGGGAAAAAAGTCCGGCCATTTTCCGGAAGGCCTGTATGTGGCTGTTTCCCGTCCCGAAGATCTCTACATAGTACAGTCTTCCCGTCCCGCGCGTGTGATTCTTTCATGCACGCGGAAGAATGTCGCGTATCTGTTGGCGGAAAACAAGCCGCCCCTGCCTTTTAAACCCGCTGAAATTATTCTGTCGCTGGATCCGTATTTCCCCCAGTCAGGGCAGGTTACGGCGGAAGAAATCAGCCTGTTAGTTGAAAAGGGTTACAGGCAGTATGTGCTGAATAACCCCGGCCATTTTTCCCTGTTCCGCGGCAGCAGCGAAGTCCTTCTTATTGCAGGTCCGTGGCTGTATATTTTCAACGCCTGGTCTTTGTCATTTATAACATCACTGGGAGTGGACGGATTTATCTCTCCGTTTGAGAACAACAGGCAAAACCTGGAGCGATCATTGGGCATGGACAGCCGTTTCCGTACAGCAGGGAGGGGATTCTCAGCAAGCCCGCGAAACGACACCGGGGCCGGCGGCCGGGGTTCCCCTCCAGCGGGCGCAGTTTCCAGAGCGGGAGCGCGGCTTCGTTCCAGTTTTTTTATTGTTGTTTTCGCATACCCGCCCCTGTTTCAGATACGGGCGGATCTTGGATCCGTCTATGGCTTTAATTCGTTTACAGATAACAGGGACGAAATTTTCTCGCTGGTTAAAAGCCAGGAAGGTTCGAATGTTTATCCGGAAAAGCCTTTTTGCATAACGGATAAAATTCCCTTTCTCAAAGAAGCGGGCTTCTCCCGCCATATAATTGATTTGTCAGGTCCCGGTTTTAAAAAAGCGTACTACAGGGATTTAATGCGCTCAATAAAGGAAGGCAGGCCGGTGCCCGATATCAGCCGCTTTAACTGGAAAGACGGGTTTTTTCAGAACAAGGAATAGAAGCTCCTGCAAAATTTGAGTTTTACAAGAGCTTCATGGAGGTTACCCTTTCAAAAACTGCTAAAAAACTACGGCCGCCTGATTATTTACCTGCGCATAACCAGATTTAGAGACTTCCTCGTCGGATACAGGTTCCAATTCTGCAATAATTTCGGTTGCTGCTGAATTGGATTTTTCTTCCTTCTTGAATTCGGGACGAAATTCCACATGCTCCGCGACAATGGTTACTTTGGAGTGATGTTTGCCTTCAGAGTCGTTCCAGCGATCCTGTTTCAGGCGGCCTACCACACGGACACCCCGTCCTTTGCGGCCCTTGTTGTAGCATGCCTCGGCAAGTTTAGACCAGGTTTCCACATCAAAAAAGGAAACTTCTTTTTCAAATCCTGTATCCTGTTTGTAGAAACGGTTTGAAGCAAGGCTCAAAGTACAGACCTGCGTACCCTTGGGTGTGGAACGAAGCAGAGGGTCTCTTACCAGGTTGCCTTCGATAAGAATGGAGTTGAGGTTATTCATATATCCTCCTGTGAAAAAAATCCGACAGCATAGACCGCCGGCCATGGAAGTAAATCCATGGATACCTATATAATGGCGCGAGGATATCATTTTGCTTTAGTCCGGCAGGCGTTTTTCCCGGGATTTTCCTAATTTTATGGACTTTTCTAAATTATCGTATATAATTGAATATTGGAGGTTGTATAAAAGAATTATATAATTTATAATTTTGTTGAACAAGGAAGGTATAAAATGAGGTTAATAACCAGATCTGATTTCGATGGATTGGCCTGTGGGGCACTTTTGGTTTTTTTGGGGCTTATCGACGAATGGAAATTTGTTCATCCGAAGGATATTCAGGATGGTCTGGTAAATGCTACCGACAATGATATTCTGGCCAACATTCCGTATATTAAAGGCTGCAAACTCTGGTTCGATCATCATTCAAGCGAAGCGGAGCGTATTGGCATCGATTCCCATTTTGAGGGTGTTTCCAGGCTGGCGCCAAGCTGTGCGCGGGTAGTCTATGATTACTACGGCGGCGATGCCAAACTGGGCCGTTTTGCGGAGATGATCCGCTATGTAGACAAGGTGGATTCCGGCGACCTTACTGCCAACGAAATTTTGAATCCGTCCGGATGGGTCCTGCTCGGTTTTATCATGGATCCCCGTACCGGCCTTGGCCGTTTCCGAAATTTTACAATAAGCAATTACGATTTGATGAAGGAGCTGGCTCGGGATTGCGCTGAAAAACCCATTGAACAGATTCTCACTATATCCCATGTCAAGGAGCGGGTGGAACTGTATTTTGAACAAAATGAGCTTTTTAAGGATATGGTCCACAAATACGCAAAGACCGAGGGCCATGCGATAATTGTTGATCTCCGCGGCGTAGGAACCATTTATGCAGGTAACCGTTTCCTCCTCTATACGCTTTTTCCGGAACAGAATATTTCCGCCTGGATCGTTGATGGCCGCAATAAAATCAATGTCGCCATTACGGTCGGCTACAGCATTACCAATCGCAGCGCTACTGCCGATGTCGGCAGTCTTATGCTGAAATACGGCGGCGGCGGCCATCGCCAGGTAGGCACTTGCCAGGTTCCCTACGAAGACGCAGAACGGATTATTGCGGAAGTTGTGGAGAAGATAAAATAGCGGGTCAAATTCAGTTGTGTGAGGCTCCGTGTGGAGCCTCATTCTTTTTTCAGTTCTGATTCAAAAGCACTTGTAATAGCATTGTGTTCCGGCAGAGGGTAGGTTATCTCCAGTGGTTATTCCAATTGTTGACCATTTTTAATGATGTAAGTATCGTATAAAAAGGAAATTTTACGGAGGTTTTTATGCTGTTGACGATTCAAGGGTATTTTGAGTCGGGACGCTTTATTACTGATAGTCCTATTCAAATTCCAGAAAGGAAGAAAACTATTGTAACTGTCATGGATGAAGCAGCTGATGAGATCGGTGAGGAAGTACAGCAGGTAAAATTATGGGATGAAATATTTGAAGAAATAGAAAATTGTGATGAAGTCCTTTTAGGCGAGCCTGAACGCATACATCTGCGAACCTCTGAGGAAATAGATGTATTATGATACTCTATGCACTTGATACCAACATAGTTTCATTTTTTCTCAAAGAAGATAAAACAATAATTGAGAGAATGAAACTGGAAAGAAAAAATGGTAACACTTTTATCGTTCCTCCAACGGTATATTTTGAAATTAAAAACTGGCTGTTGTTAAATAATTCAAAAAAGAAAATGTCTATCTTTGAAAAGATGTATTCCTCTCAAGGAATTGGTATCATTGATAAAAGTGTTTTGGATATAGCATCAGAAATAAAAATTAACCTGCAAAATAAAGGTATTACTATTGGTGATGACGTTCTTATAGCGGCATATTGCATTAAACATAATTTGCAACTTGT
>Ga0123353_10015110_pt1 | contig 11190 bp, 8 predicted proteins | sample TergutLab28metaG_3_FD_92763 | JGI IMG/M metagenome (GOLD analysis project Ga0123353, IMG submission 92763) | Labiotermes labralis P3 segment gut microbial communities from Petit-Saut dam, French Guiana - Lab288 P3 | ecosystem: Host-associated > Arthropoda: Insects > Digestive system > Gut ... | reverse complement strand
GGTATTTGAGAGTATGGATGGCGTTCTTTTTGACAAGGAACAGAAAATGCTGGTTTCTTACCCTTGCGCCAGAAAAGGCGCTTATACGATTCCTGAGGGAACGCTACGGGTCGGCGACGATGCGTTCGCTTGGAGTATCCACTTAACCAACGTGACGATCCCGGACAGCGTGACGTTCATTGGCGAAGACGCTTTTTTTCGATGTGATAAACTCAGCCTGACCGTAACGATGGGCAGCTGCGCCGAGCAATACGCGAAGGAAAACGGGATCCCCTATGAGTACATCGTAGAGTGAACGGGATTATTTTCTTTATATAAAGCTGATGGCAACCCATTAAATCCCAATGCACCCGACCTCCGCGGCCGTTACATCGTTGAGCAGGCGTTTTATGATTGATCGTTATGGCCGATTGCGTAATACGCCATAGTCTTCCTCGTCGCGTGGAACAGCATGGCAGCCAACCGCGAGGAACTCATCGCCGACTGCCGGGCCGCTAAAGCTGTCCTCTGTGATTGCGCGGCTATCAACGCGGAGCTTACTGAGCTCGGCAGGGAGATCGAGGTTGTGACCGATCTTTCCCGCAAGGCCATCCATGAAATCGCCCGTAACGCCGCTGACCAGGAGGGCTTGAATGCGCGGAACAACGGCTATCTGGAACGTCATCGAGCGGCGACCGAGCGAAAAGTGGCGCTGGAGGCGGCCAAGGGTCAACGGAAAAGCCGGGCGCGGATCTTTGAGGCCTTTATCCGCAACATCGCCGCCAGCCCGCAGGTGCTTACCGAGTTTGATGAGAAACTGTGGACAGCGGCCATCGAACGGATGACGGTGATGTTGGGTGATAAGCTTGTGTTTCGGTTCAGAGATGGGACGGAGGTGGCGGGGTAGGATGGGCACATATCCGAGCCTTACGAAATACCCCTTCATATATCAGGACAGTTTGAAAGGGAAATAGGATACCAATCAACTAAAATTTTTGATTTTTCTCACCACAGGCCGCGCATCGACAGATTCTTATGAACGGGATTTTCATATTGTCTATGCTTTTCGATTATGCTACACTGCTTTTGAGGATGGCATTGAGCAAAAAGCTTTCGAATTGTGCATTTTACTCGCTAAAAGCAGCAAAGGCCAGGATATAATGTGGCCAACTGCAGGAATGGCTGAAATATATAGATACAGAGTGCTGTTGAGGAAGTGGTTCAGTGAAAACAAAAAACTCAGGCACAAAAAACAGACTGGCAGAAAAAAGGCATGGCAATTTATCCTGCTCTTAGTGCTGATAATTATAATATGGGGAGTTGTTGGCGTTTGGATTGGGGTTACGCTCAATAATTACGGAAATGAGAGAGGTCATGCGATTTCCGCTCGCAATTTTCAAAAAGCTATAAGTATCACAAATTCGATGGATCCTTTGAGAAAAATTTCTGTGTTGTGGTTCTTCATACCGGAGGATGCTTATAATAGTGACTGGGTGTTTCCATATCTTAAAGGAATGACTGAAAATAACGGTGCAGAAATCCTCTCTGCAATAGACCGCGATCTGTCAAGCGGAAAAAGCCCCGAAGGCATTTTTGGTTCCTTTGCAAACTTGATATTTGAACCTTATAAGGAGCGTAATTCGAGTCAAAACATAACGCTTCCCGAAATGATGCAAATGTGGATATTATATAAGGATGCCTTCGATAAACTTTATAGGGTTCCTCCAGTTGATAACGCCGTGAGCAGCATTAAGCAATGGAGCTATCAATTTGCAGAGGATCGGATGCCAGACAGTTTTGCTGCCAACTCGTCAGGGAAGGTATTGGTTGTTAACAGGAATAACAAACTAGTTAAGGATAACAATGAGATCTTTTGGGTGCCATCTTCCTACATGATTGATTTCACTGGGTCTCTAATGCTTCCCAGGCACTATTCTCCGGAAAACTTATCCGAAGTGGAATACATCGTGCTGGTTGACAGCAAATATAAAGCTGCTGGCACATACTCGGTAACAGGCATGTCTCCTGGAGGAACTGTTGGGTATCAAATGTATGACGAGATCACTCTCGTACGCGCTAAAGATATGTCTGTTATCAAAGAGTATGGAATGATAGATGGCGAAAGACCAGTCAAGATTACCGAAAAAAACCCCTATGGCAACCCGCCCTCATGTCGCGATGTATATAAAGTCATTGAAACGGTTGTCGCAGATATCCGTGAAGGGATTCTAGCGTAAAGCAGCAACGCAACCTTGGCTGATGCATTATAATATATGATGCATCTGTGAACTTGCCATAATCCTTTAATGCACCGAAGCCCAATGTTTTAACGGAGCCATTTTTGAAAAATGCACCCGCCCCCGTGATCGTTACATCATCGGCCTCATTTGGGCTGAAGGGTGCAAGTGGAGCCGCCAAAACATTGAGAGATGCGTTTTACAACCAAGAATCATAGCGCTACGCCTTCTTTTGAAGTTTCATTATTAACGATCAGACGGCTTTACGGCTACGAAGGTTACCGCTAAGAATTTCCTTCCTCATCCGGCGGCGCTCCATAACGAACGGTATATTGTCAACGAGCCTCATGATTTCGCGCAACGCGGTAGGTACAAAAGCCAACCCGATTGCAATGAACCAATGGGTACCGCTGATAGAAGCAAGGCCGAGGATTCCACTGATCGGCAGAGCAACAACTAAACCTATCACGACCAACATACCCACGACGCTTACAGCCAGCGGCTTGTTGTTACGAATAGGTGTCTTGAAAATTGATTTCGAACTGCGAACATTAAAAATGTGCATCACCGAAGTCCAACCGCAAATTAAGAACGCCATGGTCTGTCCGAGCCCGGCCGATGGTGAAATTGTGCTGGATACATTCAGGAAAGCGCCTATATAATATCCCAAAAGAACAGCCACGGAGCAGTTGATGGTCTGCCGAAGGATTAAGCGGAGCATATCGCTGGTAAAAAAACCCTCACCGCGCCTTACCGGTTTGCTATTCATCAATCCTGGATCAGATTCTTCTTTTGCTAGATTGATACCGGGGATACCGTCGCCCAAAATGTTGATTATCAGCAGCATAACCGGCGTCAGTATCATGCCCCATCCTGCCATTTGCCCGAACAGCATGACGATAATTTCACTCAGGTTGCACACCAGCAAAAAATAAATGATCTTTTTGACAATCCCATAAACATTCCGGCCTTCGCTTACAGCTTCAACAATGGATGCAAAATTATCGTCGGTCAGAACCATGTCAGATGCGCTCTTTGCTACTTCAGTGCCGGTTTTGCCCATAGCGATGCCAATGTCAGCCGCTTTCAAAGCCGGAGCATCGTTCACGCCGTCGCCGGTCATGGCGACAACCTCCCCGTTGGCCTGCCACGCCTTTACAATGCGTATCTTATCTTCCGGCGAAACCCTCGCGTAAACCGGAAAATTCCGAACCGTGTCGTTAAGCTCCACGTCTGACATCTCTGCAAGCCTCGCGCCGGTCATGACATTTTGTCCTTCTTGCAGAATCCCTAAATCTTTAGCAATGGCTCCGGCTGTCGCGGCGTGATCACCGGTAATCATGACAGTACGGATACCAGCCTTTTTCGCTTTTTCTATGGCAGCCGCAGCTTCATCTCGCGGCGGATCAATTAGACCAACAATACCAAATAACTTGATATCTTGTTCTAATATAGCTATATGCTCGTTATCCGGCAGCTCGTCAACACGCTTTCCCGCCAAAGCAATGACGCGTAAAGCCTTGCCCGCAAATTCATCATGTACGCGTTTTGCGGTTTCCAGATCGGAAGCGGAGTCAGAGCCAATCGGCAGCCGGTCAAGCGCGCCTTTTGTCAAAACAATATAGCCGCCATCTTTATCATCTTTCAGAACAACGGACATCATCTTCCGCTCGGATGAAAAGGGAATCTCAGCGACTCGTGGAAATTCACCGGCTGCAATATGTCCACCGTATCCCTTTTCTTCTAAGAGTCTGAGTATGCCTATTTCCGTGGCGTTACCCATATATGCTTTTTCACCACTTTCGTGTGTTTCAACCGTGGCGTTTCCCGCCATAGCCAGCACTTTCAGAAAACGGCTCTGTTGCTCGGAAAATTCCGCGTCACTGGAAAACGGTTCTCCGCCCTTTATCCAAAGCTGCCTGCCTGACATACGGTTCTGTGTAAGCGTCCCCGTTTTATCCGAGCAGATCACCGAGGTGTTGCCCAATGTTTCTACGGCGGGGAGTTTGCGTATCAAAGCGTTTTTCCTGACCATTCTTTGCACGCCGTTGGTCAGTGAAAGGGTAACAATCAAGGAGAGTGTTTCGGGAACGGCGGCCACCGCCAGTGAGATTGCAATCATAATCATACTGCCAAAATCCGAGCCGCCCCGCAGGCCGATCGCCAGCAGGAAGAACGCGGAAATAATAGCGATCCAGCATATCGTTTTGCCAAGCCCGTCAAGGCGTAGTTGCAAAGGTGTTTTAGATTGCTTGGCATCATGCAAAAATCCTGCAATACGACCCATCTGCGTGTCCATACCCGTAGCGGTAACAACTGCCGTGGCGTGTCCCGCTGTGACAACGCACCCGGTAAACACCATGTTGTGCTGATCGCCAATCGGCACACTCCCGGCCAGTATAGCTGATACGTCCTTTCCTGCCGGCTCACTCTCGCCGGTAAGCGCGGATTCATCGGAAAAGAGCCCTGTGGCTTCAATCAACCGCGCGTCTGCGGGAACGATATTACCTGTTTCTAGAATGATGATATCGCCCGGAACCAAATCGGCAGTATCGATACTTTGCCGTACCCCGTCACGCAAGGCGACGCAATCGGGCGAATTTAGTTCTTCTAGGGCTTCTAGGGCTTTCTCGGCCTTGCCTTCTTGCGTAATCGCCAAGACGAGGTTCAGGATCACTACAGACAAAATTACGAAAGGTTCAATGAACCCCTCGCCGTGTCGGAAGGCAAGCAAAAACGAAAGAGCCACGGCAATCAGCAGCACAATAATGGATACGTCTTTTAGCTGATGAAAAATCCTTTGTATAAGGCCGTTTTTTTTAGGTGTCCGTAAAACGTTCTTGCCGCAGCTCTCATGTCGATTGCGGATTTGATCTTTTGATAAGCCTTTATCGGGTTGTACTTGCTGCTCATCCAAGACCGACTGCGTATCTGATTCATACCATTTTGCATTGTCTGGTTTTGCGTTATCCATCTTGCTAGCCCTCCTTGTTTGTGACTATGCTGATGATACACTGTCTATGTAAACTGAGTGTCAATTAACGCAGCAATTTGGTTGAAGTTCAGTTGAAGTTTCGCTAAAAAAACCCTTGTACTTGAATCGTGCAAGGGCTTTTTACTACTGTTTTTATACTATGCTTCTGTCTATCGTACAGGCAATAACACGGTAAAGAGAGTACCTTTGCCTAATTCGCTGACAACCTCTACTTTGCCTTTTTCAAGTTCCAAAATCCTTTTTACGAGTGACAGACCCAAACCGTTCCCTTCGGTAGCTCTTGACTGATCTCCCTGATAGAATTTATCAAATATTCGTCTTTTTACTTCCTCATCCATGCCAGCACCTTGATCTGAAATTGTCACAACAGCATCCCCGTCGATGATTGCAAGCGTGATCTTGATTATTCCGCCATCTGGACTGAATTTTATCGCGTTTCCTAAAAGATTGATCCAAAGATGGCTCAACATCTCATCGTTGGCTATGATGCGTACCGCTTCAAGAGCAATGTCAACCTCCATTTGTTTCTTTTGCAGTTGAGGTTCTAAAAGGAGAACTGTTCTTCGTATTTGCTCGTCAAGAGAGTATTCGATTTCCTCAACAACCTTTTCTGTACTTTCCAATCTTGACAAAAGTAGTACATTGCTGGAAAGGCGGGTCAAGCGCTCACTTTCCGATATGATAATATCCAGGTATTCATTGCGCTGCTCATCGGTCAACGCGTTTTTCTTGAGCCGCCGGGCAAATCCCCGAATGGAGACGATCGGCGTTTTGAACTCATGCGAAATCGTGCTGATGAAATCCGAGCGGAGCGTTTCTATGCTTGACAACTCCCTAGCCATCTCATTAAAGCTCGTCGCGAGGCGGCTCAGTTCGTGTGAGCCACCGGTCTCCACCCGGACATCGAAGTTTCCGGAGGCCACTTCTTTCGTAGCTTCCGTTAGATTACGAAGTGGGCGCAGCAACCGCTCCCCACCTAAAATGGCGAGAACCGTGCCAATAAACAAACTGATCAGCAGTAAAAAAATTAATGGAACAAAAATCCGTCCCATGGGAAAAAGTGGTATGACCCCTGCGTTTATTAGAAGGAGTAGTACCGAACCGGATAGAATGATGCTGATAAAAAGTATGAAGAACACAAACGGAACCAGCATCACAAGCGTGGACAGCCTATGCGTGATGCCACGCATTGCTTTTCTACTCTTCACTGTGCTTCACCGCCTTATAGCCAAGCCCTCTGACTGTTTCAATGGAAAACTCCGGCCATGTATAAAACCGTTCGCGCAATCTGCCGATGTGGACGCTGACCGTATGCTCGTCCGATTCGGTATCGATCCCCCAAATTTCGTCCATCAACTGCATCCGGGTAAAGATTTGATCTGGATAACTTAGCAGTTTATATAGCAACATAAACTCCTTCTGCGGCAGCGTAACGCGCTCCGATTCACGGTTCGCCGCCAGGGTGTCGTAGTTGAGCGTCACCTTGCCGATCGTTATTTTTCGCTCACTCACGATCTTCGCCCGCCTGAGCAGCGCCTTAACACGGAGGATTAGTTCTTCTTCATCCACGGGCTTTACCATATAATCATCCGTCCCGACAATAAAGCCTCTGCGTTTGTCTTTAATCGTTTCCTTGGCCGTTACCATTAGGATGGGGAAATCGTGTCCCGCATCGCGCAGTTGCTCAGTCAGGGTGTAACCGTCCATCCCCGGCATCATTATATCCGTGATCATCAGGTCAATATGCTGATGGTCTAGTACGTCGAGCGCATCCTCCGCATCCTTTGCCAGAATTGGAATATACCGCTCATCAAGCAAAACTGCCTCTATCAGTTTTCTTATATTCGGATCATCTTCAACCACAAGAATACGAAACATATGAGCAACCTCCACGATCAAAAATCCATGCACAGACAATATACATCAGAAACTTCAACTGAACTTCAACAAAATAGGATTTTTTGTTGAAGCTCAGTTTATGTAGCCATTGTACCATAGATCTCGCCGGTGGAGCGACGATGGAGCCAAAACAATAATTGAAGGAGTGACAGGTATGATAGAGGTTCTAAGATCAATGAAATGGTTGTTGCTGGTTTCCGGAATTCTGGTTGTTATTTTGGGCGTTACCATGCTATTTATGCCGCTAAACAATTTGGTTATGCTCGCCGTCTTTATTGGCATAGCGATGTTGATTTCAGGAATTTCCGAGATCGCGTCATTTTTCGGCGAAGACAAAGAACGGCGTTCCGGTTTAATGCTGACAAGCGGCATACTATCTGCCCTGTTTGGCATTTGGGCGATGTTCGGCCGTGGGACGCAAGCTCTTGTAACAATTCTGCCGTACATTTTCGCGGTATGGGTGATGACCTCCGGTATCACACGAATTGTCAGCTCGTTATCACTTAGGTCCGAGGGGTTCTTTCAGTGGGGCTGGATGTTGGCATTTGGCATTTCAGGCACTGTTTTTGGATTTCTTCTTCTATTTTCTCCGGTGCTTACCGGACTGGTGATCTCCCTTTCGTTAGCCCTCATACTGATTTCCCACGGGATGAATAACATGATCATCTTTTTTCACATGCAAAAAATCGGAAGCACGATCCGCAAAAGTATTGACAAATAATGCCCGTGTTTTGGTCGGCTACTATTTATGAAAGGGTGAACACAATGCAGTTAAAGGAGCCAGAGGATAAAAACCTCAAAAAGATGAACCCTGACCAAGATGGGGAAAACCTCATTCCTCCTAACAATACTGGTTCTCGGCAAGATGGGAAGCGGCCAAAAAAAAATAACATTTTGAATATCATGATCGTTGTGTTTCTTATCAACTTTGTCCTGAATCTCGTTTTGTCCGGCACGGGCCGCAACAATACGATACAGGTGGAATACAGCACATTCATCCGGCTAGTGGAAAGCGGACAGGTCGAAAACGTTCAGTTGGATGATGACTTCGCGATTTTTGCGCTAAAAAAAGACGCTGCCCTCCCAGATGTAGAATCTATCCTCTATCCAAATGGACGTGACGAAAAACGCCAGGCGGAACCAACGACTGCCCACACATATACCGCTGTGCGTATTGATGACCCAGATCTCGTGGGACGGCTCAATAGTAATGGCGTTTCATTCTATAAGCAGTACGACTCCACACGGAGTTCCCCCATTGTCGGGTTCATTACATCATGGGTGGTCCCTATATTGCTGATGTATCTGCTTTATAGTTTCGTTTTCAAGAAGATGTTTTCAAAGATGGGCGCTGGCGGAGGTATGGGCGGCATCATGGGCATAGGGAAGAATAAGGCGAGAGAGTACACCCTGGAAAAAAATACCGGAGTCAGGTTCTCGCAAGTGGCTGGCCAGGATGAAGCCAAAGAAAGCCTCACCGAGCTTGTGGACTATCTCAACAACCCACAAAAATACCAGGAGATAGGCGCTAAGCAACCCAAAGGAGCGCTGCTCGTTGGCCCTCCGGGAACGGGCAAGACATTGCTGGCAAAAGCGCTGGCAGGAGAGGCCGGCGTACCGTTTTATTCGATTTCCGGCAGCGAGTTTGTCGAAATGTTTGTTGGGGTAGGCGCATCCCGCGTGCGCGATCTCTTTGAACAGGCTAAGAAAAATGCTCCATGCATCATCTTTATTGACGAAATTGACGCTATCGGCAAAAGCCGCGATAATCAACTGGGCAGCAACGATGAACGTGAACAGACACTTAACCAGCTTCTTGCCGAGATGGATGGTTTTGCAAGCGAAAAAGGCATCGTTGTACTTGCTGCCACCAATCGTCCCGAAATTCTGGACAAAGCATTGCTCAGGCCAGGACGTTTTGACCGGCGCGTTATCGTAGAAAAGCCCGACCTCATCGGGAGAGAGGCCATCCTGAAAGTGCACGCAAAGAATGTTAAAATGGACGATCATGTGAACCTGCATGAGATTGCGCTTGCGACCTCAGGCGCAACCGGGGCAGACCTTGCAAACATGATTAACGAAGGCGCGTTGCTTGCGGTGAAGGAAGGACGAGCAAAGGTATCTCAGCACGATCTGATGGAGGCTGTCGAAGTGGTGATTGCCGGAAAGGAGAAAAAAGATCGTGTAATGAATCCAGCGGAACGCCGCATAGTTGCATATCACGAGGTTGGCCATGCTTTGGTTAGCGCCTTGCAAAAAGACGGACAGCCGGTACAAAAGATAACCATTGTACCCCGTATGATGGGCAGCCTCGGTTATACGATGAATATGCCAGAAGAAGAACGATATCTCATGACGAAGGACGAACTTCTGGCGCAGGTCATATCACTGCTTGGAGGGCAAGCGGCTGAAATGGTTCGGTTTGGCACGGTAAGCACCGGAGCGGCCAATGACATTGAACGCGCTACTGCTCTTGCAAGAAGCATGGTCACCCTATATGGCATGAGTGAAAAGTTTGGCCCAATGAGCTTGGAGAGCGTGCAAAACCGCTATTTGGATGGCAATCGTGTCAAGAATTGTTCCGAAGAAACCGCAACACTAATAGATGAGGAAGTCCAGAAGATATTAGCCAATAGTCAGCAAAAGGCCATTGAGCTGTTGAAGGAAAATCTGGAGCCGATGGACAAAATCGCAGAGTACTTGCTGGATAAGGAGAACATCACTGGAGCAGAATTCATGCGATTGCTTGGAACAAGGGGATAACCAGCATCGGACAAGTATGACATTACCCGCCATCCGAACTTCAAGTATCTATCGGACGCCGATCCGAAGAATACGTTCGACATTGGTAAATTTATATCCCAAAAGTTGAAATTCCGCCCGGACGATGAATATGAGGTGTTTGAGGTAGATCTGTCCGGGGAAGCCTCCGCTGCCGAATGAACTTTTTGATGTTGCGATTGCGGAATATCGGATTTACTCATAACATACGCTTTGTACCTTTCAGGTTGGCTAAGGCTATTTCCTCAAAATTCTGCTGTGCATCAGGATTCTCAAATGCTCTCTTGGGAATAAGCGTATACATGCGCGGAGCATGAATGAGGAAAAAGAAAGCGTCACTCTCCCACATACCAGAGTAAATTTCCCATTTCAATTCCGAATCAATGGTTGGCGTCTTGAAATTTACTCCCGCATCGGAAAATGTTAGCGTGTACTCCTCGTGGTATTTTTCTGTCTGCTTGAATTTATATGTTGGTATGTAAAAGTAAAGGATGCTGCCGGCTGCCGCGGCAATCATCGCGATAGCGACAGCAATAATACTTAGACCGCTGAATGATGACAAGAAAAGAGTAATAATAGAGACAGGTACATATATCGCAAGAACAGCGACGCTTGTTTTGGTAATCGTCTTGCTTGCGAATAAATACTGCCTTTCCGCTTTAACATACTCGTTTTGAGTGTATTGGAATACCAATGCGACTGGTTTCACATTTCCTCACCATCCATTATCAATAATGCTTTTCAAGACAGCCTTCTTCCTGTAATCCCCCAGGCAAGGATGACGTGTCCTGTCGGCAAGCGAAGTGTCCCAAGTTTATAGCAAGGCAGTTACAATGTCAACATGCCATTTCAGCACGACAAGCAAAGAAATCATGAGCGACAAGAAAATCCGTCTGCTCCGTAATGAGGTACAAACCACCAAAACGTAATCTTTTTGCGAACTTAGTGAAAAAGCCCTTGACTTACTGTTCACGAGCAAACCGAAACCAATGTTTTCTCGTTTCTGGATACAGGCTCCACCTTCCTATAGTTTACGCCGGGCCGGAACACATTACGCTACGGCGCCGCCGAGAGCATGGACTTGCTGGAGGTCAGCGTCTACCACCGGCCTCAGTATTTGGGGGTTTGATTATGGAAAGTACAACAACACCAGCCGTAGCACAACCGGCAACAAGCACCCACAGCTTCCCCCAAGGTATTCCAAGAAGGATTAAAAGGCAGGCAGCCAATAAAACCACAAGCGCAATAGAAAATACGATCAACCGTGGGATATAGTGCCATTTTTTGATCGCCTTATCG
>Ga0123353_10015109_pt1 | contig 11190 bp, 7 predicted proteins | sample TergutLab28metaG_3_FD_92763 | JGI IMG/M metagenome (GOLD analysis project Ga0123353, IMG submission 92763) | Labiotermes labralis P3 segment gut microbial communities from Petit-Saut dam, French Guiana - Lab288 P3 | ecosystem: Host-associated > Arthropoda: Insects > Digestive system > Gut ... | reverse complement strand
TGCACGCCCACGAACCCGCCGAGCCAAACCTGTTGCTTGTCACAGCCGCGATCACCGTCGCGCTCTTGGGCATCGGAATCGCCTACGCAAGCTACATACGTCGGCTGATCGAGCCGGACGGCTATTTGCGCAATGCGCTTGTCAAAAATGTGTTCGCAAAGAAGTTCTTCGTCGATGAGGCATACAACATGGTCGTGATAAGCCCCATTATGAGGATCGCAGAGCTGCTAGGGCAGGCTGACGGGGCCTTAGTCGACGGTGCTGTCCGAGGCTTCGGCTGGCTCGGGCTTAAAATATCAGCCCTGCTTGCCGTCTTTGACCGAGAAGGGGTCGATGCCGGTGCGGTTGACGGCCTCGGCAATAGGATCGTGGATGCGGGGGAGGTCCGACGCGTGCACACGGGCAACGTCCAGACCTACCTCTTGCTTTTCTCGGCTGCGGTAGTGGTGATCGTATTGGTGGTGGTGTTGCTTTGATGAATGCTGCTGCTCCCTTGATGGGTCTGCCGCTGCTCTCGATCATCGCCCTCGCGCCACTTGTCGGTGCCTTGGCTATCGCGCTCTTTGGCGGCAACCCACGCGCCCCACGGGTGATCGCCTTTGTGTCGGCCACCGTATGCCTTGTATCAACCGTCGTGGTCTGGACAGGTTATGACCGTGCGATCGGCGGGCTGCAGTTCATCGAGAGCGTTCCTTGGATAGAGTCGCTGGGCATCTCGTATACGCTTGGTGTGGACGGCATCTCGATCCCGATGCTTGCGCTGATGTCGATCGTTCTTTTTACCGGCGTGCTGGTCTCCTGGGACATCGATAACCGCCCACGCGAGTTCTTCGTGCTACTGTTGCTGCTTGTGACAGGCGTGTTCGGCGTGTTCGTTGCCGTCGACGCGTTCCTTTTGTTCTTCTTCTATGAGATGGCCGTCCTCCCGATGTACCTGCTCATTGCAGTATGGGGATCCACACGCAAGGATTACTCGGCGATGAAGCTCACCCTCTTCCTTTTCGCAGGAAGCGCGCTTTTGATCGTGCTGCTCGCGTTGGTGTACTGGCAGGTGGGTTTGGGTACGTTTGATATGCGGGTCTGGGCAGCACACGGCTTCTCATCCGGCTTCCAACACTGGGCGTTCTTGCTTGCCCTGGTGGGCTTTGGGACCCTTATCCCGATATGGCCCCTTCACACATGGTCACCCGATGGGCACGTCGCCGCGCCTACAGCCGTCTCGATGATGCATGCCGGCGTGTTGCTCAAGATCGGGGCGTACGGTGTCATCCGCCTTGGAATCGCACTCTTCCCCGAAGGCGTGTCTTACTGGTGGATGCTTGTGGCGGTGATCGGCGCGATAAACGTCGTGTACGGGGCGTTCTGCGCAATGAGCCAGACCGACCTCAAATACGTGATCGGCTACTCAAGTGTGAGCCACATGGGCTATGTGCTCCTCGGCTTCTCGATGGCCAGTGGCGCAGGTGCTCAATGGGGGCTTGAGGGCGCGGTCTTCCAGATGTTCGCGCACGGTATGATGACCGCACTGTTCTTCGCGCTCATCGGCTACGTCTACGAGAAGACGCACACGCGGAAGATCGCCGAGATAAGCGGCCTCATGGAACGCACACCGCTCGTTGCCGCCGGTTTTGTGGTTGCCTCGGCTGCCTCGATGGGCATCCCGTCAACGAGCGGGTTCGTCGCCGAGCTGCTCGTCTACATCGGGCTCATCCGCACGAGACCCGTTTTTGCGGCTATCGCATTCGTCGGGGTCGTGATAACCGCGGGCTACCTGATACGCATGCTCACGAGCATCCTTCTTGGCGAGCCCTCTATCGCTGTCAAGCCGCTTACCGATCCTAGGCCGCTGCGAGCCTTGCCGATAGTGATGCTCGCTCTCACGATCATGGCCGCTGGCATTTTCGCCTCACCTGTGTATGACACGATCGCAAGCGGTGTGCTGCCGCTCGTCGAGAGACTGACGGGAGGCTGATGACTGTGACTGGGCTCTATTTAAAGATACTTTCGCCGGAGATCATCGTCGCGCTCACCGGCGCGCTGATCCTTATCGCCGACCTCTTCGACCCCGCTGCGAGCGGACGCAAGACCGCAGCAGGATCGACTGCGGGCGAAGCAGACGGCGCAGCTGGCAGGACTGACGGTAGCGCCGACGGCAACGCAAGGCCCGCTCCCCGCTCGGCACTTGCGTGGCTCGGGGTAGCAGGCCTTGCGGTCGCGGCAGTGGCAGTCGCGCTTTTGCACAAATACGCAGACTCTTACAGCAGCGTGCGGATCTGCTTCGGCTCGCGCCTCGGCCCGTGCCCCCTCAATGCAACCTTTCTTGATGGCGCGCTCGTTCTCGATGAGTTCGCCGTCTACCTGAAGTACGTGTTCCTCGCAGTCGGTGCCCTCGCGCTCCTGCTCTCCGTGAACGCGCTTCCCCGGTTCACCCGCCATACCGCCGAATATTACGCGCTCGTCATCTGGTGCACCGCCGGAAACATGCTGCTTGCCTCGGCAGGCGAGCTCTTCACCGCGTTCCTTGCGCTCCAGCTCTCAAGCCTCCCGCTGATCGTGCTCATCGCGTTTGCCAAGCGCGACCCACGCTCCACCGAGGCGGCGATGAAGTATCTTTTGCTCGTGCTCGTCGCAACAGCCGTCATGCTCTACGGCATCACGCTCATATACGGCAGCCTCGGCACGTCTACGATCGCCGAGATCGGGAACATGCTTGCCGAGAAAGCAGCTTCGCACGAGCCCCTCAGCGCCGCCCTCACGATCGGCTTCCTGATGTTTTTGGCCGGGTTCGCTTTCAAGGCCACGGCATTCCCCTTCCACTGGTGGGCCCCTGACGTATACAGCGGCGCGCCCTCACCGGTGACCGCGTTCTTGTCTGTGGGATCGAAGTTCGCGGGGTTTGCGCTCGTCATGCGGATAGCCGCTGCGGCCTTCTTTGCCTCACATGCTTCTGCGGACTGGAGCCTCATCTTCGGCATCCTGGCAGCCGCCTCGATGATCTTCGGGAACCTCGGTGCCATCAAGCAGACCAACATCAAGCGCATGCTGGCCTATTCGGGGATCGCCCAGGCTGGATACCTGCTTGTAGGCATTGCAGCCGCGTCAACAGGCGGCACCTCGGCCACGCTTTTCTATATTGTTGCATACGGGCTTGCGAACCTGCTCGCCTTTAGCGTCGTGATCGCGCTCATCAACACTAGGAAAAGCGCCGAGATCAGCGACTACGCCGGGATGTCCCGCCACTCCCCCCTTGCCGCCTTTTGCCTCACGGTTGCACTGCTGTCGTTGGGCGGCCTGCCGATGATGGCGGGGTTCATGGCCAAGTTCTACGTGTTTTTATCGGCAGCCGAGTCAGGGCTTATCTGGCTCGTCGTGATCGGCGTGATAAACAGTGTCATCGCGATCTATTATTACCTGCAAGTCGTATGGCAGATCTATGTTGCCGAGGGCAGCGACTCACAGGTGTGTGTTGGACGCCCCGATGCCGTGGCAATGGCGCTCTGTGCCGTCGGCGTTTTTGCAATCGGCCTGTTCCCGGAACCAGCCCTGCGTGCAGCGGAACGTGCTGCGTTAGCGCTGTTCAGCTGGTGGTGATGTGAGAGTGGAGACGATGGGCTGGGTTCTTGCCTCAACGATTATCATTCCGCTCCTGGGCAGCGCGGTCATCGCGCTCATCCCGGAGGCAGGATCGCGTTTTGCACGCACCCTGGCACTCATATTCAGCGCGCTGACATTCGGGGCCTCAACAGTGCTGTGGGTACAGTTCGGTCGCGGTGTGCCTGGAATGCAGTTCGAGCTGATTGCCGAGTGGGTGCCCGCGCTTGGGACAAGCATCCATCTGGGTGTGGACGGGATATCCATGCCGATGGTGTTCCTCACCGGGCTGCTCTCTCTGCTTGCAGTCATAGCCTCAGGCAGCATAAAACATCGCGTGAAGCGCTACTTCGCACTCTTATTGCTTTTGGAAGCAAGCCTGATGGGCGTTTTCGTCTCGCTCGACCTCATCTTGTTCTACGTGTTCTGGGAGGTCGTGCTTATCCCGATGTTCTTCCTCATCAGCGTATGGGGTGGCCCAAACCGCCAATACGCCTCTGTGAAGTTCTTCGTCTATACGATGGCGGGTTCGCTTGCGATGCTCGGCGGCTTCATCGCCTTGTTCTTGCACTCCGGCACCTTCGATCTTGCAGTGCTTGCTACCATTGCCCCCAGCATAGGCCCGGCTCTGCAGACCGGCATCTTCTTGGCTATCGCCTTCGGGCTGGCGATCAAGGTGCCGATGTTCCCCTTCCACACGTGGCTTCCGGATGCACACGTCGAGGCGCCGACGGCGGTGTCGGTACTGCTTGCCGGCGTGCTGCTTAAGATGGGCTCGTATGGCTTTGTGCGCTTTGGGCCGCAAATGCTCCCTAGCGGTTTCTTGGCTATTGCGCCGGTCATAGCGGTGCTTGCCGTCATCTCGATCATATACGGGGCTGCGGTCGCGCTCAAACAAAGCGACCTGAAAAAGCTTGTCGCCTATTCATCGGTGTCCCACATGGGATATGTCATGTTAGGGATTGCGGCTGGGACCAGCACAGGGCTTACCGGCGCAAACGTGCAGATGTTCTCGCATGGGCTTATCGCCGGCATGGCGTTCTTGCTCGTCGGGTGCTTCTACGAGCGGGCCCACACGCGAGAGATCAGTGCTTTTGGGGGAACCGTCAAGATCGCCCCCGTGCTTTCGGGTGCCCTGGTGCTTATGGCGTTCGCCTCGCTTGGGCTGCCGGGGGGCAGTGGGTTTATCGGCGAGTTCATGATCCTTGTCGGCTCGTTCGAGTCCTTCCCGGTCCCAACGATACTGGCGGCGGCGGCCGTGGCACTCACCGCCGGATACCTGCTCTGGATGCTTCGTCGAGTGGTGTTTGGCCCCCTGAACCCCAAGCGCAAGACGATGCCAGACATGACGCACACTGAGGCCACGAGCATTTTCCCGCTGGCGGCAGCGGTGGTTGTGATCGGCGTGCTTCCCTCGACGCTCGTAGGGGTCATCCAGGCGAGCGCTGTACAGATCGCCGCCCTACTGGGACGCTGAGCCGAGGCGGTCGAGACACCGGACGGGGAGCCCACTAGGGAAGAGCACCTTAAGACACCTTCCGCTACCGCCTCACGCTACCCCAGCCTACCCCAGCTTGCGCTTGAGCACCTCGTTGACCACCGCCGGATTTGCCTGTCCGCGCATCTCCCGCATCACCTGGCCAACAAAAAAGCCGAGCAGGCCGCTCTTCCCGCCCCGATAGTTCTTTACCTCTTCGGGATTACCCTCTAAGACCCACTCGACAACCTGCTCGATCGCCGCCGTGTCCGAGACCTGACGCATCCCCTCGCGCTCGATGATCGCCGCCGGATCCTCGCCAGAGGCTGCCATCGTTGCAAATACCTTTTTGGCCTGCTTTCCGGAGATGCTGCCATCTGTTACCAGCCCGACCAGGTCGGCCAGCGTCCCCGCGCCGATCTTTGACTCGGCAGCGCTGATCCCCTCCGCGTTCAGGTGTGCCGAGAAATCGCCGAGCACCATGTTGCTGATAGCCCTGATGTTGTTGCCTCCGCTGGCTGCGACCGCCGCCTCAAAGTAATCCGCCATCTTGAGGTCGCCCGTCAGGACGCTGGCATCATGCGTCGGCAAGCTGTACTCGCTGACGAACCGCTCCCTTTTGGCATCGGGCAGCTCGGGCAGCCGCTCGCCTATAGAGGCGATATGCTCCTCCGAGAACTCGAACGGGGTCATGTCCGGTTCGGGGAAATAGCGGTAATCGTGCGCCTCCTCCTTGCTCCTGAGTGCGCTGGTGCGCTTCGCCCCGGCATCCCAGTGCCGCGTCTCCTGGGTGACCTTCTCCCCGCTCTCCAGCACTTCGACCTGCCGCACGATCTCGTAGACCAGGCCATCATGAAGCGACTTGAAGGAGTTCATATTCTTGATCTCGGCTTTTACGCCAAGCGCAGTATCCCCACGTTTGCGAACGCTCACGTTCGCGTCAACGCGCATCGAGCCTTCCTCCATGCTGCAATCCGATATGCCGAGCGAAAGCCACAGGAGCCGCAACTTCTGCGCAAAGCGCCTTGCCTCCTCAGGGGTGCGGATATCGGGCTCGGTCACAAGCTCGATAAGCGGCGTGCCGGCTCGGTTGAAATCGACGAAGGAATGTGTAGCCCCTCCGAGCCTCCCCTCCGAGCCGCCCACATGGGTCATCTTTCCCGTGTCCTCTTCCAGGTGGATCCGTGTGATGCCGATGCGGGTGACGTACCCACCTTCACCATCAAGCAGCAGCCCAGATGCCTCTCCTGCATCGACCCGCTCTTTTGCACCGTCCCCCTCCATCGCCACATCAACAGACCCATGCTCGCAAAATGGCCGATCATGCTGAGAGATCTGATAGTTCTTGGGCATGTCCGGATAAAAATACTGCTTGCGATGGAACTGGCTTTCCCGAGCGATCTCACAGTTTGTCGCAAGCCCGCATAGTATGGTCGCCTCAATCGCCTGCCGGTTTGGAACGGGCAGCGAGCCAGGCAAGCCGAGGCACACCGGACAGACCCGCGTATTAGGCTCGCCTCCAAAAGCAACCGGACAACCGCAGAACATCTTGGTGTCCATCGAGGTCAGCTCCGTGTGGACCTCAAGGCCGATAACGGCTTCCCAGTTTTCAAGTGCAGCGAACAGTTGGTCTTTGGACATAGGTGATTCCTTTTGATGATTCCTTCTTCAAAAACGCTTATTGGCAAAAACCGTCGGCCTTCGTCCGGCAACTCTCATGACTTGGCGACTATGATAACCACAGGAAGCCGCAGCCCCCACTGCACATCCGCGCTCGGATACTGCCCTATCACCGTGCCGTTTGGGTTCCGCCTGCTGCCTACCTCCAGGATCACCGGCACGAGGCCTATCCCGCTCACTGCCTTGCTGGCCTCCTCTGATGAGATGCCTTCTAAAGCGGGCATCGGTACCGTAGTCTCAGCACCTTCTGAGACGACGATCCCGACTGTTCCGCCCTTTGCGGCCTGCATGCCGCTCATCGGCATCTGGGAGATGACCGCCCCTTTCCCGACACTCGGATGGCTTGATAGGCGTACGTCGACGGCAAGCCCGAGGTCTTTGATGGCCTTCTCGGCGACCGCACGGTCTTTGCCCACTACATCAACAACGGTAATGGTATCGACCGTGCTTGCCCCCTCTGAGACAAGGTACTGCACGACATGGTCATACGCGATAGACTCGTCTGGGTTAAACGACTGGGCAATCACCGTGCCTGCAGTGGTGCTTGCATCGACCGCACGGTACGGGGCACTGAGCAACCCGCACGCATCAAGCAATTTCGCCGCGTCGACCTCGGCAAGCCCCTTTAGGCCCGGCACCCGTAGCTGCAAGGAAGCCGGGCCCTTGGAGATGACAAGTGCCACAGGGCTGCCCGGATCCAGATCCTCGCCAGCAGCAGGCACTTGGCTTGCAACATTCCCCAAAGGAACCGCAGGGCTAAACACCGAGATCTGAACCGGGTAGAGGCTGACACGCGCCAGTGCGGCAGTGGCCTCCTGTTCCGTCCGCCCGGTCACATCTGGGACTTTTACGTCCTCGGGAGGGGCGGCAACCACGAGCGCGACCCGCTTTCCGGGAGTAAGCTGGGAACCCGCCAAGGGCATCTGCGCGATAACGGTGCCAGGCACCGCAGCCTCAGTGGGCTCCTCGGAGACCTTGCCTACCCGCAGGCCGCCGTCGTTTAAGACCTGCACCGCTTCGACAGGCAGCTTGCCCACGACATCTGGAACGGTGAGCGGGCGCTGCGTCAGGTACCACCACGAAAACCCCGCGGCAGCGCCCACGATGAGGACGCTTATGAGCAGGCCGACCCACACGAAGGCGTTGCTACGGTGCTCAGGGCCCATATCGACTTCCGGGAGCGGTTCTATCTCCTGGACAGGAGGCGTGGCAGCGGGATCGGGCGGGGCTGCTGCCGAGACAGCAGACATCGCAGCTGCGGCATCATCGCTGCCGCCAATCATAGGCACCGCTTCAGCAACGGCGTAGCCACCCGCCGGATCTGCATCCGAATACGCGTACGCGTCGACAGCGGGCATCACGAGCGTCTCATCTGCTGATGGCTCGGCAACGTCCTCGGTGTCGGACACTATCGTTGGCAGCACCGTGGTCTCAAACGCATCTTCGTCGAGATCTGATGTTTCGGGCTCGGGCTCTGGCTCGAGCCCCGATTCGGGCTCAGCTCCCACATCGCCAGCCGCGGCATCTGCGCCTACATCTGCATCTGCACTGCCATCGCCAAGGACAGCGCCGTCACCATCGCCGTCAACGTCGGCAACTTCTTCTTTGGCAGGCACAGGCGAATCGGTCTCCTGCTCATGGATCTCGTCGTCCATCCCCTAAGCCCCCCTCATACACTTGTTACAACATCTGATTCTAGCCCATGCAGCAAGGATACCGCGCTTTGGGCGGCCTAATCCTCAAGTATCCCATATTCTCTTCACCGAATCACAACATGATGACTGCGGACAGCAGCCCCCACATGCCACTGCTTGCAACGAGGCGAAGCTGCTGCCGCTGCTGACGAGATAATGGGACGCTAAGCTAAGGGAATGACCTGGGCCGCCGACGTGTTGCGGTGCCCTCAGACAACCATTCTCAGCTGTTTTGTGAGCCTCTCGTTATGGTACTCGGCATAAAGTCCAAGAGCCCGTTTGACCTGTGACCGCACTGTCGGTGAAAGCTTTTTGAACCTCGTGGACTGCTCCAGCTGAAAGCGATACAAAGCATCGGGGAAACCATCGGCATCGCAGATTGCCAAAGCCCTTTTTAGTCTTGAGACTATGTCTTTCCTGCTCCTTTGCGATAACGGCTGTGTCTGCTCAAGCCAAGCGAAGAAGTCCTGGAAGTCGATGGTCTCGACATGCGCGACGAAGGTGATGTCCTCGGTTTCTGTGATGTTGTCAATAAGTAGATTGGCCACAAGCTCGGCGAGCTTGACCGGCACGGCATTGCCAACCATCTGCTCCATATCGGTTTTCGAGCCGACCCACTTAAAGTCTGGTGGAAACGTTTGGATCAAAGCCCTCTCCAGCGCAGTCAGAGGGCGTGCGCATTGGCTGACACTGCAAGCATCGTTCGGGTGCCCGGGATAACCCTGCGGTATCGGACGGTTGACTCCTCTGATAGTTGGAGCGGGTTCGTCAATGGAAAAAATTGCTCTTCTATTGTAATTCCTTGGATGGCGATAGTAGTGCTCGATATCCAACGCAATGCCAAAATAGTCTCGCAGGGTGGTTTCCTTTGGCGATCTGGCTTGCAGGATCCTCTCGGCCAAAAAGCCGTCTTCTTGCTTAAGCGAGCCGATGCAAAAAAAACGCTTCCTCCTTTGTGGAACCCCATAAAAACTTGCACCCAAAACAACCTCGGTCAACCCGTAGCCAGCTTCTACCAGGATCTCTCGGGCAGCCTTATAGGCAGCGCTCTTCTGCGCTCTGTCTACGTTTTCCATGACAAAGTACCCTGGACGCACTGCAGCTACGATTTGAGCGAACGAACCGGTTAGCCCGGCTCTCGATGCCTCAACCCTCTTTCCCGCATGAGAAAAATCTTGACAAGGAGGCCCGCCGATTATCACCTCTGGCCTCATCTTCTTAATCTTTTCAATGACCCGGTCGGCTTGAGAGAGATCATCACGCAAGACAGGATGCTGGAAGTTTTGCGAATAACAAGCCGCGGCCATATCCCAACACTCGAATGCGCTCACGATTGTGAACCCCGCGTTTTGAAAGCCGAGGGATAGCCCGCCGCATCCCGCAAACAAGTCGACCGTGCGTTTCACGTTCACTCCCATCAGTCAACGACAACTGCATTATAATTCCACTGTCTGACAATAATGTCCTCTGCAACTGACGTCAATATTTTGACGTCAGTTAGGGAGTTTTGATGTCAACTGGACTATATGGGATCATCCACTCGAATCGGACCGCTAAAGACCACTGGGGGAAGAACTGCTTCAATTCAAGCTTCCCAGTCGCAATGGGTTGCTACATGCTGGACAACGAGATACCCGCCATCTACAACAGGCTTGAAATAGAGGATGGCAGGCCTGTCGTGGTCTCGTCGGAGATCAGCTTTGCCAACGTATTTAAAACCGGGAACCGTTCTTTCGAGGAAATCGAGTTCCGGTTTGAATCGGCGTTTGACCCGTATCAAAAATACTCTTTTGACGATATCGGCGGAATCGATTTGGTAGTCTGCTCGACAGAGGGAGCGTACCTGTCCCCCCTTGAGGTCAAAATGACCGTAATGCCGACATCCGACACAAGCCACTTGCCGGAAGAAAAGTGGGGCTGTGAGCTAGTGGTTCGGCCAGCCACCACTTCATATTGTGCGATCGGCATGTTCGACGCAGTGCAAGATGCTGCTGCGGATGTAAGGGGCATCTTTGAAAACGCATGCGCTTCTATTCAGTCGTGGGACAACGATTTTGAGATGCTCCATAAAGTGCCACGGCTATCTGCATGCATTGATGCGTTTGAGAAAACATACCTTCACCTGCAAAAACCTTTTCTGATGCAGACAATCTGGAAAACCGACGGGCAGTCGCCAATACTCGCCGAGAATGCTTTCGACGTGATCATTTGGAGTGACTTTGCGTTCTCTAGACTGTTTGTCGACGACGCGACCGAGAAAAAGAAGACGATGTCCAGGCAGATGCGGGCATCTGCACGAATGGCGCGTTGTCTGTGGGAGCTGAGCAAGTCTGCAAAGATCCGAGTTGCTGACATATACCGTCAAATGGCTTTTGGCAACCAAACGGACAGGGAGTTTTCTGTTCAAGGCCCAAAGTGGAGAAGGTACGTCTCTTCCAATCTGATTCCGGAGCTAAGGCTTAAAAAGGATGTCATCAATCAGATAATCGAGCCCGGATACCTCGAAAAACTCCAACCGGAACGGAGGTTTGACCAGACACTGTATTTCACCACAATAAGTAGCCCGCCTGCCCTCTAACAACGGCTTGACGGAGCCTCTCGGCCTAGCTTCCTGCTTTTTCCTGCTAGAGCGTGTCGTCACAAGATACTCAACCAGAGGGCGATACAGCGAATCTGGATGGCGGCGAGAAAGGATGCGCTACGTTTGGCATAGCGCGTTGCGATGCCACGCCACTCCTTCATTCGCAT
>Ga0123353_10015108_pt1 | contig 11190 bp, 6 predicted proteins | sample TergutLab28metaG_3_FD_92763 | JGI IMG/M metagenome (GOLD analysis project Ga0123353, IMG submission 92763) | Labiotermes labralis P3 segment gut microbial communities from Petit-Saut dam, French Guiana - Lab288 P3 | ecosystem: Host-associated > Arthropoda: Insects > Digestive system > Gut ... | reverse complement strand
GCACCTCCCGCGGCCTCAGGCCGCTGAGACCAGCGCCACCGGTTCCGACGCCCGCTCCCGTTCCAGGGTGCGGCGGAACGGGCCGTCCACGGCGGCCAGTTCGGCGTAGCCGCCGCGCTGCACGACACGTCCGGCGTCCAGCACCACGATCTCGTCGACGGCGCCGCCTGCCAGGCACGCCAGGCGGTGGGTGATCAGCACGGTCGTCCGGCCACGGGTCGCGGCCAGCAGATCGGCGGTCAGCGCGTCGGCCGTGGGCAGGTCCAAGTGCTCGGCGGGCTCGTCCAGCACAAGCACGGGGAAGCCGGCCAGCAGGGCGCGGGCCAGGGCGAGGCGCTGCCGCATGCCCCCGGAGAGGCGGGCGCCGTGCTCGCCGACCGACAGGTCCAGGTCGACGTCCAGCCGCGCCGCGGCCAGCGCCGCCCGCAACTCCTCGTCCGTCGCGCCGGGGCGGGCGAGCCGCAGGTTCTCCCGCACGGTGCTGTCGAAGACGTGCGCGTCCTGGGCGCACAGGCCGACCAGGTGCCGCACGTCGTCGCCGTCGAGCTCGCGGGCGTCCTGCCCGGCGAGGGTGTAGGCGCCGGCTTCGGTGTCCAGGAAGCGCAGCAGGACGTGCGCCAGCGTGGTCTTGCCCGCGCCCGAGGCGCCCACCACGGCGATCCTGTGGCCCTCGGTGAGCGTGAGGTCCAGGTCCGCGACGGCCGGTGCGTCCTGTCCCGGATGACGGGCCGTCACGCCGCGCAGGACCAGCGGGAAGGGCGCTGCCGGGGCCTGGGCGGGCTCCTGCGGCTCCCGGACGGGCACGGGCGCGTCCAGCACCTCGCGCACCCGCTCGGCCGCCCTGCGGCTGCGCTGACGCTGCTGGACGGCGGCCGGCATCCCGGCGACCGCCTCGAACGCGGCCAGCGGGGTCAGCACCAGGACCGCCAGCAGCACGCCGTGCACCCGGTGGGCCGCGACGGCCTGCACGCCGACCGCCGCGCAGGCGGTCACGGTCAGGCCGGTGACCAGGGCGGTCAGCCCGGCGCCGAGCGCGGTCGCGGCCGCCGACCGCGCCTCGATGCCGCGCAGTTCACGGTCGGTCGCGGCGGCCTGCTCCCGGCGGGCGGGCAGCGCGCCGGCGACCGTCAGCTCCGCGGTGCCGGTGAACAGCGCCAGCACCCGCGCCGACAGCGCGCCGCGCACCGGGGCGGTACGGCCCGCGGTCCTGCGGGCGACCGCGGCGGACAGCGCCGGCACCGCGACCCCGGCGACCAGCAGGCCGGCGCCGAGCAGCAGGCCCGCGGCGGGCAGCAGCCAGCCGGTGAACACGGCCGCGAGCACGGCGGTCGTCCCGGCGGTCAGCGCGGGCAGCAGCCAGCGCAGGAACCAGTCCTGCACCGCGTCGACGTCCGCGACCAGCCGCGACAGCAGGTCGCCGCGGCCCGTGGCGCCGAGCCCGGCCGGCGCGAGCCGCTCCAACCGGCGGAACACCCGCACCCGCACCTCGGCCAGGGCGCGGAACACCGCGTCGTGCCCCACCAGGCGCTCGGCGTAGCGGAAGACGGCCCGCCCGATGCCGAAGGCCCGGGTCGCCGTCACCGCCACCATCAGGTACAGCACCGGCGGCTGCTGGGCGGCCCGGCTGATCAGCCAGCCGGACGTGCCCATCAGGCCGATCGCGCAGCCCAGCGCGAGCACGCCGAGCGCACCCGCGGCGGCGACCCGGCGCAGGAACCCCGGCGCGCGCACCAGCCCGACGACGGCGCCGCCCTTCAGCCGCGCCGCCTGCTCCCGGGACGGACGTCCCGCCGTGCTCTCCGTCGCTTCCGCGGGTTGCGCAGTTTCCAGGGGTTCCGCGGGTTCCGCGGCCCGGGGTGCGGGCAGGCGCGGCGAGGCCGTGTCGGCGGGCGCGTCAGCGGGCGCGGTGGCGGGCCCGAGGGCATCCGCGGTGACTCCGGCCTTCGCGGCCGGGACCGGTGTGACGGCCGCGACCGCACCCGCGGCGGCGGCGGTGTCCACGGGCTCGCCGGGCGTCTTCGCGGGGAAGGCCAGCGGGTGGACGCGGTCGGCCAGCGGGAGCAGGGCCGGGCGGTGGGCCGTCATCACGACGGTCCGGCCTCGGGCCAGTTCGCGCAGGGCCGCGATCACCCCCTGCTCGGTGTCGCCGTCGAGGTGCGCGGTCGGCTCGTCCAGCAGCAGCAGCGGACGGTCGGCGAGGAACGCCCGGGCCAGGGCGAGCCGCTGGCGCTGTCCTGCGGAGAGCCCCGCGCCGTCCTCGCCCAGCAGGGTGCCGGGCGAGGCGAAGGACGCGACGCCGGCCGCGGCCAGCGCGGACCGCACCTCGGCGTCGGTGGCCTGCGGCCGGGCCAGCCGGACGTTCTCGGCAACGGTGCCGGCGAACAGGTGCGGCCGCTGCGGCACCCAGGCGATCTGGGCGTGCCAGGTCGCCGGGTCGATCGACGCCAGGTCGACCCCGTCGACCAGGATCCGCCCGGCCGACGGCACGGCGAAGCCCAGCAGGGCGCTGAGCAGCGTGGACTTGCCCACTCCGCTCGGCCCGGTGACGGCCAGGAACTCCCCGGGCGCGATCTCCAGGCTGGTGGGCGCCAGCACCCCGTCCTGCCGTACCTCGACGCCGTCGACGGTGAGGGCGGCGGTGCGCAGATCGGGCGCGGCCAGCCGTCCCGGCGCGCGGGCGGGTTCGGTCTCCAGGACCTCGAAGACCTCCTCCGCGGCGGCCAGCCCCTCGGCCGCCGCGTGGTACTGCGCGCCCACCTGGCGCAGCGGCAGATACGCCTCGGGGGCGAGCACCAGCACCAGCAGCCCGGTCCGCAGGTCCAGTTCACCGTGCACCAGCCGCATGCCGATGCCGACGGCGACCAGCGCCACCGAGATCGTGGCGAGCAGCTCCAGCACGAACGACGACAGGAACGCGATCCGCAGGGTCCGCAGCGTCGCCCGGCGGTACTCGGCGGTGATGGCCCGGATGTTCTCGGCCTGCACCTTGGCCCGGCCGAACACCTTGAGGGTTGGCAGGCCCGCGACGACGTCGAGGAAGTGGCCGGACAGCCGGGCGAGCAGCCGCCACTGGCGGTCCATCCGCTCCCGGGTGGCCCAGCCGACGAGCACCATGAACAACGGGATGAGCGGCAGGGTGATCGCGATGGTCGCCGCGGATATCCAGTCCGCGGTCGCGATCCGCGCCAGGACGACCGCGGGCACCACGACGGCCAGCCCCAACTGCGGCAGATAGCGGGCGAAGTAGTCGTCGAGGGCGTCGATGCCGCGGGTGGCGAGCGTGGTCAGCTCGCCGCTCCTGCGGCCGGTGAGCCAGCCGGGGCCGAGCGAGGTGGCGCGCTCCAGCATCCGCCGGCGCAGCTCGGACTTCACCGCGGCCCCGGCCCGGTAGGCACACAGTTCGGTCAGCCAGGCCACCAGCGCCCGCCCGGCCGACACGGCGGCCAGCGCGAGCAGGTCGCCGCGCAGCGCGCCGAGCCCCTGCCCGTGCTGGAAGCCGCCGACCACCACATCGGCGATGAGCGTGGCCTGGGCGACGAGCAGTCCCGCACCCGCGGCTCCGAGCAGCACGGAACCGGCGAGGAACACCCCCGTCGCACGGGCATGGCGGACCAGACGCGGATCGACAGGTTTCACGTGGAACATCCCCTTTCACGCGGGTCCGGATGTTTCACGTGGAACATCCGGACCGCGCAGGACGACCGGGTACCGCGCACCATCAGTGCGCGCCCTCCGCGAGGTGCTGGGTGCCGATCCGCTTGCGGAACACCCAGTAGGTCCAGCCCTGGTAGAGCAGCACCAGCGGGGTCGCGATGCCGGCGCACCAGGTCATGATCCGCAGGGTGTACGGAGTGGCGGAGGCGTTGCTGACGGTCAGCGACCAGTCGCCGTTGAGGCTGGACGGCATCACGTTCGGGAACAGGGCGAGGAAGAGCATCGCCACCGCGGCCGCGATCGTGACCCCGGAGAAGGCGAAGGACCAGCCCTCGCGCCCCGCCAGGTTCGCCCCGATCGCCGCGGCCAGGGCGGCCACCGCCACGATCAGCGCCACCAGGCTCCACCGGTCACCGGAGTGCACCTGGGTCCACACGAGGAAGACGGCGGCTGCGGCGGCCGCGATCAGCCCGGCCACGGTGGCCAGCGCCCGCGCCCGCTCCCGGATCGGGCCGACGGTCTTCAGCGACACGAACACCGCGCCGTGGAAGGTGAACAGGGTCAGCGTCACCAGGCCGCCCAGCAGGGCGTAGCCGTTGAGCAGGTCGAAGAACCCGCCCACGTACTCCTTGTTCGCGTCGATCTTCACCCCGCGGACGATGTTGGCGAAGGCCACGCCCCACAGCACCGCCGGGATCAGCGAGGTCCAGAACACCGCGTGCTCCCAGTTGCGCTGCCAGCGCTCGCCCGGCCGCTTGGCGCGGTACTCGAACGCCACTCCGCGCACGATCAGGCAGACCAGGATGATCAGCAGCGGCAGGTAGAAGCCGGAGAAGAGGGTGGCGTACCACTCGGGGAACGCCGCGAACGTCGCGCCGCCGGCGGTGAGCAGCCATACCTCGTTGCCGTCCCAGACCGGGCCGATGGTGTTGATCAGCACCCGGCGCTCGGCGCGGTCGCGGGCGAGCAGCTTGGTGAGGATGCCGACCCCGAAGTCGAACCCCTCCAGGAAGAAGTAGCCGGTCCACAGAACGGCGATCAGGACGAACCAGACGTCGTGCAGATGCATGTCGCGCTCCTCAGCTGCTCAGTACGAGAAGGCCATCGGCCGGTCGGCGTCGTCGTGGTCGCCGCCGATCCGGGTGGGGGAGCGGCGGTCGTCGTCCGTCAGCTCGGGTGGTCCGGTCCTGACCGCCTTGATCAGCAGCCGCACCTCGATGACGGCGAGCACCGCGTACAGGAGCGTGAGGACGATCACCGAGGTCAGCATGTCGGCGGCCGAGACGCCGGGGGAGACCGCGTCCCGGGTGCGCAGCACGCCGTAGACCACCCACGGCTGGCGGCCGGTCTCGGTGAAGATCCAGCCCCACGAGTTGGCGAGCAGCGGGAAGACCATGGTCAGCAGGGCGATCCGCCAGTACCAGCGGGACAGGCCCTCGTTGATCCGGATCCCCCGGGTGAGCATCAGATGCGGCACCTCGTCGTCGCCGGTGCGGTACTCGGGTGCCAGCCAGAACTTTCTGCGGGTCAGCCACAGCCCGGCCGCACCCACCCCGATGGACACCACGCCGAAGCCGATCATCCAGCGGAAGCCCCAGTAGGCGACCGGGATGTTGGGCCGGTAGTCGCCCGGGCCGTACTTCTGCTGCTCGGCCTTGTTCACGTCGTTGATGCCGCCGACGTAGGAGGTGAAGTCGTCGGTGGCCAGGAACGAGAGCAGGTTGGGGACCTCGATGGCCACCTCGTTGTGGCCCTTGTTGACGTTGCCGACCGCGAAGATGGAGAAGGGCGCGCCCTTCTGGCCGTCCCACAGCGCCTCGGCCGCGGCCATCTTCATCGGCTGCTGCTTGAACATGACCTTGCCCAGGGTGTCGCCGCTGATCGCGGTCAGCGCTCCGGCGACCACCGCGACCACCAGCGCCATCCGCAGCGAGGACCGCATCACCGCGATGTGCTTCTTGCGCGCCAGGTGGTAGGCGCAGATGCCGATCATGAACGCGGCGCCGGTGAGGAAGGCGGCCGAGATGGTGTGGAAGAACTGGGCGAGCGCGGTGTTCTGGGTGAGCACCGCGAGGAAGTCGTCGAGTTCGGCGCGCTTGGTCGTGGGGTTGTAGTGGTAGCCCACCGGGTGCTGCATCCAGGAGTTGGCCGCCAGGATGAAGTACGCCGACAGCAGCGTGCCGAGCGACACCATCCAGATGCAGGCCAGGTGGATCTTCTTCGGCAGCTTGTCCCAGCCGAAGATCCACAGCCCGATGAAGGTCGACTCGAAGAAGAACGCGATCAGCGCCTCGAAGGCCAGCGGGGCGCCGAAGATGTCGCCGACGAAGCGCGAGTAGTCCGACCAGTTCATGCCGAACTGGAACTCCTGGACGATGCCCGTGACCACGCCCATGGCGATGTTGATCAGGAACAGCTTGCCCCAGAACTTGGTGGCCTGGAGGTACTTGTCCTTGCCGGTCCGCACCCAGGCGGTCTGCAGTGCCGCGGTGAGCGCGGACAGCGAGATCGTCAGAGGTACGAAGAGGAAGTGGTAGACGGTTGTGATGCCGAACTGCCAGCGGGCGATGTCCAGCGTCCCCAGCGCGAGCTGCACGATTCGCCTCCCTTTCCGCTACGGCGAGTGATTCGCCCGTGTTCACCAGACAAGACATGACGTATGAGCACGACACGTTCGCTTGTGAACGTGAATACATTCACAAAGTAGTATCGCGCACGCCAAAAAGCCCCCTGACACCGGGGGTGGGTCAGGGGGCTCAAGGGCCGGAAACAGGCGGAAAACAGGGCCAAGCGGCGCCCGGGGGGAGGGACGCCGGCGGCTACAGCTCCTTGCGGAACGCCTCCGCGGTCCGCAGCATGATCGCGTTCGCCTCGGTCTCGCCGACGGTGATCCGCACGCCTTCACCGGCGAACGGCCGGACCGTCACCCCGGCCCGCTCGCACGCCGCGGCGAAGTCCGTGGTGCGCTCCCCCAGCCGCAGCCAGACGAAGTTGGCCTGGGTCTCCGGCACGGTCCAGCCCTGGCCGGTCAGCGCCTCGACGACCCGGGTGCGCTCCGCCACCAGCCCGGCCACCCGCTCCAGCAGGGCCGGCTCGGCGCGCAGGCTGGCCACCGCGGCGTCCTGGGCCAGCTGGCTCACCCCGAACGGGACCGCGGTCTTGCGCAGCGCCGCGGCCACCGGCTCGTGCGCGATCGCGAAACCGACCCGCAGCCCCGCGAGGCCGTACGCCTTGGAGAAGGTGCGCAGCACCGCCACGTTCGGGCGGTCCCGGTACACGTCGACGCCGTCCGGCACCTCCGCGTCGGTGATGAACTCCCGGTAGGCCTCGTCCAGGACGACCAGCACGTCGGACGGCACCCGGTCCAGGAAGCGCTCCAGGGCGGCCCGACGCACCACGGTGCCGGTCGGGTTGTTGGGGTTGCAGACGAAGATCAGCCGGGTCCGGTCGGTGACCGCATCGGCCATCGCGTCCAGGTCGTGCCGCTCCTCGGCGTCCAGCGGCACCTGCACCGCCGCCGCGCCGCTGATCCGGGTGATGATCGGGTAGGCCTCGAAGGAGCGCCAGGCGTAGATCACCTCGTCGCCCGGCCCGGACGTCGCCTGCAGCAGCTGCTGGGCCACGCCCACCGAGCCGGTGCCGGTCGCCACATGCGAGGCGGGCACGCCGAAGCGCTCCGCCAGCTCCGCGGTGAGCGCCGCGCAGGCCATGTCGGGGTAACGGTTGAAGGACCCCGCGGCGGCGGTGGCCGCCTCCAGGACCCCGGGCAGCGGAGGGTACGGGTTCTCGTTCGAGGACAGCTTGAAGGCCGGGCCCGCGGGGGCACCGTCCTCCTCCGTGGCCGGGGGTCGCCCGGGCTTGTACGTCGGGATGCCGTCCAGTTCCGCGCGCAGCTTGGGGGTGGTCATGGCCTCACCCTACGAGCCGCGCGTTCGGCTGGGGAGACGGTCGGACGGGTGCGCTCCGACACAGGGCGCACCCATGCCCCGGTCACCCGATGGGGACGCGTGCTCGGGTGGCGTGCGCGGTGGCGCGCATCCCCCGTAGGAGTGAGTTGCCGGACGGCCTGCCGCCGAACCAATGGCCGCATCAGGGCCGAGAACAGGCCCGTATCCCCCGTTTCGCGGGCCTGCCGCCTGCATATTCCACCTTGCATACAGGCTTCGATCTTGCAGAAACCGTTCTTCCGCCCGGTCGGGCAGCCGGAGGCTGGAGGGACCCCTACCGCCCTAGTATCGGCACGCCATGACAGCAGCAGGGAAACACCAGGCGAGCCGGCCCATCGGACGCCGGCTGGAGCGAGCGGGGATCAGGGATGTCGCCGCTGCCGCCGGAGTCTCGATCACGACGGTCTCCGACGCGCTCAACGGCAAGGGCCGCCTGCCCGATGCCACCCGACGCCATGTGCGTGAGGTCGCCGACCGGCTGGGCTACCGCCCCTCCGCCGCCGCCCGCACCCTCCGCACCGGCCGCTCCGGCCTGATCGGCCTGACGGTGACGACCTACGGCGAAGAACCGTTCACCTTCACGGAGTTCGCGTACTTCGCCGAGATGGCCCGTGCCGCCACCTCGGCCGCCCTCGCCCGGGGCTACGCCCTGGTGATCCTGCCCGCCTCGTCGCGCCACGACGTGTGGGGCAACGTCGCGCTGGACGGCACCGTCGTCATCGACCCGTCCGACCAGGACCCGGTGGTCACCGAACTCGTCCGCCAGGGCGTGCCGGTGGTCAGCGACGGCCGCCCGGTCGGCAGCCTGCCGGTGCACGCCTGGGTCGACAACGACCACGAGGACGCGGTGCTCGGCATCCTCGACCACCTGGCCGCCGCCGGCGCCCGGCGGATCGGCCTGCTGACCGGCACCAGCACCGACACCTACACCCGGTTGTCCACCACGGCGTACCTGGACTGGTGCGCGCGCGTGGGCCAGGAACCGGTCTACGAGGCGTACCCCGCCCACGACCCGTGCGCCGGCGCCGTCGCCGCGGACCGCTTACTGGCGCGGCCCGACCGACCCGACGCCGTGTACGGCCTGTTCGACCCCAACGGCACCGACCTGCTGGGCGCCGCCCGCCGTTACGGGTTACGCGTCCCCGACGACCTGCTGCTGGTCTGCTGCAGCGAGAGCGGCGGCTACGCCGGCACCGATCCGCCGATCACCACCCTGTCCCTTCAGCCCCGCCGGATCGGCACGGCTGTGGTGCAGTTGCTCATCGACGCGATCGAGGGAATCGGCCCCGCACAACCGGTGCAACAGGTGATGCCCACCGAGCTGATCATCCGGGCCTCCTCCCAGCGCCGGCCGCACCGCACGACGGTCAGCCCGCCCCGAGGGCCCTCGCGCGGCGAGTGAACGGCGGTGCCGGGCACCGCCGTAGGGTGTACTGGGCGGTATTCGGGGTGGTTTGTCTGGACCTTGGGAAAACCCGGGTGCCTGGGTATGTCACAACGCGCCAGCGTCATTCCTATGATGGGCGGATGGCGGCGCGATCGTGGAGGGGTCGATGACTCAGGGGGCAGGTCACGGGTACGAACCCGGTGCCGGGTACGAGCCCGGTTCCGAGCCCGCGCCCGGTTACGGGACGGCGCCCGGCTACGAAGCGGCCGCCGGGTACGAACACGACTACCCGGCCCCCGGATCGGCCTACGACCGCCCTGCCCAGGGAACCGGTGCGCCCGGGCCCGGCGCCCCCGCGGCCCCGCCCGTGCCCTCGTACGACGCGGGCACCAGCGCGCCGCCGGCGCCCGCCGGTTACGAGCCCACCCGCCCCGACACCCCGCTGGTCCCGCCGGACTACACCCCGACGGCCCGCGATCTGCCGGTGATCACCGTGACCCCCGACCAGGGAGACCGCCCGGGACCGCTGTACGTCGTCGGCGACGTGCACGGCTACCTCAACGAACTGCTCGCCGCCCTGCGGGAGAACGGCCTGGTCAACGCGGACGGGCACTGGTCCGCGGGCAGCGCCCGGCTGTGGTTCCTCGGCGACTTCACCGACCGCGGCCCGGACGGCATCGGCGTCATCGAACTCGTCATGCAGCTCTCGGCCGAGGCCGCCGCCGCCGGCGGCTACTGCCGCGCGCTGATGGGCAACCACGAACTGCTGCTGCTCGGCGCCCACCGGTTCGGCGACACCCCGGTCAACTCCACCGGCGGCACCGCGTCCTTCCTCGCCGCCTGGCGGCTCAACGGCGGCCAGCCGTCCGACATGGAGCGGCTGGAGGACCGGCACCTGACCTGGATCTCCCGGCTGGACGCCGCCCATGTCACCGACGGCCACCTGCTGGTGCACTCCGACACCACCGCGTACCTGGAGTACGGCAGCAGCGTCGAGGAGATGAACGACGCGATCACCGGGGTGCTCCAGCGCAGCGACGCCGACGAGTGCTGGGACCTGTTCCGCAAGCTGACCAAGCGGTTCGCCTTCCGCGGCGACGGCGGTGCCCAGGCGGCGCGGGAACTGCTCGGCACCTACGGCGGCAAGCGGGTCGTGCACGGCCACAGCCCGATTCCGTATCTGCTCGGCGAGGTCGGCGGGGAGTACCAGCTCGACGCCGAGGAGCGGGGCCAGACGGTGAACGGGCCGATGGTCTACGCGGAGAACCTGGCCGTGGCGATGGACGGCGGCGTCACCATGGACGGCCGGCTGCTCGTCGCCCAACTCCCGCTGGTCGGCTGAGACCTGACGCCTCATCAGAGGTCGAGGCGGAATCTGCCACGCCGCACGTGCGATCCGGCAGGTTCCGCCACTCCCACATTTCCTGGTTGCACCCTGTCACGGTCTGACGTACCGCCTTACCATCGGCAGTATCCGTAGGCACACCGCTCTCCTGGCATCCGGCGGGCCGAGACGGTTCCACGTGGAACGTCCAGCCGCGCACGGAGAGTCGGAGCATCGGGGGATGCACATGACCAGCGCTCCACATCTGCTCAACGAAGACCGCTCGGATTTCGAGCATGTCCTCGACGACGCGCTGCGCATCGTCCTGGACGACATGGACGCGGAATCCGGGTCGCCGCTGAACGCCGAGCAGTTGCGCACGATGGCGCTCGCCGCGTCCGATCTCATCGGGACGGCGGCCGCCGACGAGTACGACGCGTACCGCACGCTGCGTGCGGAGTTCCGTGAGGCGAACCGGGAGTCGGCGCGCGCCCGCGACAACCGGGCGTTCGGCTATGCGGCGATGGGCGTCGCCGAGGGCGCCGGATCCGGTGCCGGGCTGATCGCGGTGATGGCCGTCCTCACGCCCCTGCTGGCCGGTGCCGCCGCCGTGATCTTCCTGCTCATCGGCTACGCCCTGCACGCGGTGTCGCCCGAACCGGGCATCGCCGCACCGCTGCGCACCGCCGGGTGGTTCTTCGCCGCCGTCATGGGCGCGTCCATCCTGCTGGGCGGCGTCGGGCTGCTGCTGACCGCGCTGCGGAACAGCTCCTCGGCGATACACGACGCCCCCGACGCCCTGCCGCCCGAGGTGACGCAGGCCCGCCGGCAGTGGCACGACGCCCTGCTGACGCTGGGCCTGGTGCCCTTCCTCGACG
>Ga0123353_10015107_pt1 | contig 11191 bp, 7 predicted proteins | sample TergutLab28metaG_3_FD_92763 | JGI IMG/M metagenome (GOLD analysis project Ga0123353, IMG submission 92763) | Labiotermes labralis P3 segment gut microbial communities from Petit-Saut dam, French Guiana - Lab288 P3 | ecosystem: Host-associated > Arthropoda: Insects > Digestive system > Gut ... | reverse complement strand
CCTTCCATCCAAATTGTAATTCGGATTCTAGCATATCCATAATCAATCACCACATCATTTCCTTCCTCGTCTACAGTTTTTACAGATTCTTTTTTTAAGAATGTTGCAATATGTGAATTAAGGTCCAAAGCATTAGGTGATAAGACTCCCTCAAATTTACTAAGACTAGTAATAACTTGATATTGAAGTGTAGGTGGAATTTCTATTTCATCAGGTTTATGATACTTAAAATATTCATAAGCTCCATATCCCAAATCACCATAACCTCTAGTTTCAGCTGTCTCACTCAAATCAAACACTTTTACAGGTTCAATTTTAGAATCTTCAGTTTCATCTAAAGGTAATTGAACAATAGATAATCTCATAGCATCAGCTGCATAACATATTTTTCTATCGCCAACATTCATAATTTCATCAGGTCCATATCTAAATGTACATGGTGAAGTCCACAAAACTCCTCTACTCGCTATGTAAGTTCCTTCAGGATTCATAGCGAACAACTCATTATATCTAGATTTATCTTTTATCTCATCTGAAAGATATAGATAAGGATAGTTAACTAGATTTGTTCTCCTTACATCCAGTACCATCGTTATATACCTACCATTATAAGCAGGTCCAGGTACCCATCCAACACCATTGATTATATTGATGCCATCTATCGAAGTTACATCAGATACATTCAAATTAACACCAGCGTCAACTAACATTTTAGAGTTAATCTCTCTATGCCATGTTTCTCCACCATCTAATGACAAGTCTAACCCTGCAGTTCTAATTGCCATACTAGGAAGGTTTTCCACAATTACTCGCCTCGAAAAGCTAAACCATGCATATGTCGATGTCAAACTACACATAAGAGTAACTAAGAACATAATCCATGCAATAACAAGTTTTTTAGTCATGTTTTTCATGTTTGTCTCCTAGTAATTCTCATCGTAAGTTTTGATAATATCGAATGTCATATCCATTCTTACTCTTCCACCCATAATTCTTTCATCAGATTGAGGATCCCAACCCTCTATCCAAATGATAATTGTAAATTTCTTTTGTTGATTCCTAGCAAATGTAGAAATTACAGAACTACAAACCACCTTGTCCGAAAGAAATTCTTTTCCCCATATTGGGCGATCACGAACAGGTATACCATCAGGTGATACATTGTCGATCTCAGGTTCATATTTGTGATAAATTGTCCCATTTGGATCTTCATCAGTAATTAGCAATACTCTTATACTCTCATCTATCTCTCTAGTTACAGTAGCAAATACTATTTTAAACTCGACATCGACAGTTCGTAACCCATCATTTCTAAGATAGAAAGTGTAAGCAAAGTAATTATAATTACCATCTCCAGTTCCAGTACGATCATCAATAAACTGTCCATCAGTATTTCGAATTGTTGGAATTTGAGATACAAAATCCGTGTAGGTTATTGGTTCAGCATCCATTATCGGATCACAGACTAAACGAGTTCTTGGAAATCTAAACTCCCTTTCATCGCTCAACTTAATTCCGACTCTCCATGTTTCTTCAGGAAGACTAATAACGAAATTCCCCATATTTTGTCCAAGATATGCAATTAATGCAATCAATAATGACAAGATACCAGAGATAATAATTCCCATAGTCAAGAAGTTCTTAGTCTGAAGATATTTTTTAACATCAATCGTTCGTGGCATAGATCTCCCCCCCTCATAAATAAAAGCCAATTACCAATAGATTGGAAACTGGCTGTCATATTAAAGACCCTATAGCTTTGCGTCCTCCCGTTTCCGAAAGTTTGCCTTTACAATACAGATTCATTTTTGTATGTTTCTCAACATACACACTATTATATCATATGAATTTAAAAAGTGTTCAAAAAGCACTTTAAAAATACTAAAATATAATGCATTTTTTATTGAAAGTATGTCATTTTAAACATACAAAATATTATACCATAACACAAAAAAATTTTCAATTTATTTTATGTGTTTATTGCTTCATTTGCAGGTATTTCTTCGTCTATATCAGGAGCTTCATCATCAGTTAATGCATTTTGAACTTCTAAGACTTTGGCTCTTTGAGCAGCATAATTCCATGCATTACTGGTAATAAAAGTATGTAACTCTTCACTTGATATAGGTTTACTATAATAATATCCTTGTAGTAAATAAATCCCACTATTGTTTGCATATTCTTTCATTTTTTGGTCTTCAATTCCCATAGCTACTAGTTTTTTATTATTTACTTGAGCGTAGTCAACTAGAATTGCTGTAAGTTTATCTCGCATATAATCGACATTATCTGTCGCACAAAATTCTTTATCTAATTTGATTATATCGATATCCAATTTTGATAATTGAGTTAACGAGTGGTTAGCTAAACCAAATCCATCTACACTTATAACAAAACCTAATGTTTTTAATTTCTTAATATTTTCAACGACAGGTCCATATTTTTCATGTATTACAAATTCATCAATTTCCATAGAAATATGAGCTGGTGGAATATGGTATTTTTTAAGTAACTTCGCAAAACTAGGCACTAACTCTTCATTAGCCAACTGTTTAATTGACATATTCATAGAAATGTGAATATCTTTATTTGGAAATTCTTTTTTCAAGTTAAAATATTCAATTATTAGAGATTCAAAACCCCATACACCAACCCAATTAATATCTCCAGATTGCTCTATAACATTCATAAATTGGTACGGAGGAATAACACCATGAACTGGGTGATTCCATCTTAATAATGCTTCAACACCATATATATCATTGTTTTTGGTATCAATTATTGGTTGATAATATAATAAGAATTCTTTATTATTAATTGCAGTTTTAATTTGGTAATAATATTCAAGATTAGCATTTTCAGCACTAGCTTTTTCTGCTGAGAAGATCTTTATTCTATTTCCACCACTTTTCTTAGCTTGATATACAGCAATTTCTAAAGAGTTGAATAACTCTTTTAATGTTTTCCCATGTAATGGATAATAAGCTATACCTATACTGGCAGTCATATTTATTTCATTATCATCAATAATTCTTGTTGGTTCAGCTACTATATCTAGTAATGTTTGAGCAATCTCCAGATTTTCTGATCTGGTATAACCACTTTTAACTAGAAATAGAAACTTATCAATAGTATATTTACTAACAGTAACTCGCTTAGGAATTACTCTAAAAAATTTATATGCTAATTTTTCTAAGATACGATTACTTTCTTCTTGTCCAAATGCTGATATAACATTAGAGAATTTATCAATATCTACCAACATCAAGCAAAAATCAGTATCAACAGTTGAAGTAGATATATACCTATTGATTTCCGAATCAATTTCTTGACGAGTAAAAATTCCTTCGAATATTACAAAATCATCTTGAGCCACTCTTTTCTTTTCTTTTTTAACACTTACATACAACCAATATGCTAAACCAGCTACCGCTAGTATCGCAAAGATTGAAAGAAATATTATTACACCATCAGGAATATCACTTAAATAATCCTGAAAGTTTTCTGGTAAATCATCTAAAAATAACATTTTATCCCCCTATTTATTATACTTAGCCAATAAATCCAAAGCTTTATCTAAATCTATTGGTCTAGAAAAGAAATACCCTTGAATTATATTACAACCATTTTTACTCAAAAAGGTGCTTTGTTCTTCAATTTCTACACCTTCTGCAATTACACCAATTTCTAATGAAGCGGTCATTTCTATAATCTTCTTAACTATGCTTCTTGTAGCTTTATCATTCAACATGTATTTAATAAAGTCTTTATCAATTTTAATCAAATCAATAGGCAACTCTTTTAAATAAAACATAGATGAGTAACCTATACCAAAGTCATCTAAGTGGATTTTTACACCACTACTTCTCAATTGTTTCAATTTATGAATAATGTTTTCAAAATTCTCCATTAAAACTGTTTCAGTAATCTCTATAGCTAATCTACCATGTGAAACTTTATTTCTATTCAAAATAGAAATAAGATCCATTGCAAAACCTGATTGCAAGAACTGTACACTAGATACATTCATTGATATTTCAACATTATACTTCTCCAATTTATTTATAATTTGACAAATTTGTTCAATTATAATTCTACCTATATCAATTATTAAATCATTTTTTTCTGCGAAATCAATATATTTTTGTGGGGAAATGTGACGGTATTTTTCATTATCCCATCTTATTAGACCTTCAAATCCAAAGATTCTTTTCTTTACAGTATCAAATTGTGGTTGTAAATATACTACAAACTCATTATTTTCGATTGCTCTTTTAATATCTCTTTCCATAATTAAGTCAGAAGAAACTATATTTGCCATTTCAATATTATAAATAGCAGATGGGTTAACACTTCCTTTAGCTTTAGTTAAAGCAATCTCAGCATTATTATACCATTGAACAGCACTAATGTTTGGATATAAATCTATTTCTAGTTCACATATACCAACTTTAACTCCCACCTTAAGCGAATTGGAATTATATTCAACTGGTTTTGAAAAGACATTCAATAAACTAGTAACTAGATTACTAGGCATTTTCTTGTCTATGTAGTCTGTTAATATTATTCCAAAACAGAATGAATAATTATGGTATAAAGTATATTTATAATCAACTAAAGCCATTTGCACCATAGTAACAGTAGTTCGCATAATATTATTTGTATTTTTATAACCAAAGATTTTACCAATTTTATCAAGTTCAGTAACTTCATATAATATTAAAACAGAATTTGTATTTACATGTTCAGCAGTTTTATGCTTCGCTATAATTGTAGCAGCATCAGATTCAAACATAGCTTTATTAGGTAAATCAGTATTTTGATTTTTATATGCTATAGCATTACTAGCTTTAATTGCTTCAATTTGTTCAGTAACATCTTCTCCCATTAAATAATAACCACCAATATCAGCTAAAGGTAAAAATCTTATACTTCTTCTATTCCCTTCTTTATTTTCAACTTCTAATACTAAGCTTCTTTGTTTTCTCATGAAATTATATATATCAGGCTCAGAAGCACTAATTATTATGTCATCTAATAATTTTACCTTTTTAGTATATTTAAAAGCTTGTTTACATGCATTATTAAAACTTCTTACTTTCCCTCTACTTGTTATTTTAATGATATAAGGTTTTGAAAAATACAAACGTAGTTTAGAAACTTCAATATCTCTTACTTTGGCACTAATTACAGCAGTTGATATAAATATTGAAAATACTACTAATAATAATAAAGTCATTATATATACCAACACAAAATTAACTGTATTTGAGTTCATTAATCTAACTGCATCATAATCATATGCATAAACTACATAAAATTGGTATTTCCCTTTACTAATATCTGTTGGATCAATATAATATGAATATTTTTCTAAAATATTATTATAACTTAAAAATACCTTTTTACCATACAATGTAATATTCTTAACATTAGAAATAGTATTCCTCATTTCTCTATCAATAGTATTAATTTCTGTTTCGTTCATACCATTATTAGATAATAAACTAACAAAACTATAATAACTAGGTTTATTTCCTACAGTTTGTTCATAATTAATAGTCATATCAGACCAAACTATATAATGATCATTTAAAGGTATATTAGAATCACTCATATGACCACTTAAATATATATCACTATCAAAATATACTAATAGATACACTTTTTCATATATTTCATACCGAAAAAAGATACAACCAGCATCATTAACAGATTGATTAAACAGTCTATGCATATATCCAATAAAAATGCTTCTTTGATAGAAAATTACTTCGTTACCTGATTGTTGATGAAATGGATAAATTGTACTGTTACTTTTATCTGAATATAATAAGAAAGCATATTCTAACTCATCTTCTCCTAAAACAATACCATAATTAACTTTATTCACCAATTTATTTGGATACTCATATTTAGTATATAAACACTCTATTATCTCTTCTAAAGTCTCATTAACATCATCATCATTCAATACTATTCCATTATTTATTATAATAGAATTTATATCTGAATAAACTCTATTATAGTCATCATTCAAATTTGTTTCAATAGAAACACCAATAGTATTAGTTATTTGTTTTAATGATTTAGATATTTCATTATCAATTAAACCTGAAACAATAAATTCATATGCAAAAAAACTTATCCCTAATATTAAAATTAGTGTGATAAATAATACTATATATACACGAGCGGTAATTTTTTTCAACTCTCACCTCGCTTATATTTTACCATAATTTATCCGTTCTCTTTCTCATTCTTTATTTCTCTTTACTAAATTCAAAACTTTAACTTTGGTACCTTCACTAGATTTTAAAACCAAAGCTCCAATAGAATAATAATGTTTAATTAATTCAACAGTATTTTTATTTATTCTTTCTCCTGGAATAACTAAAGGTATTCCAGGGGGATAAATCATTATACTTTCTCCTGATATTTCACCTTCACTATCCAAATAATTAACATATTTTTTAGCTCCATGAAAAGCTTCTCTTGGTCTTACAAACATTTTAGGAAATTCATATTTTACAGGAAACTCTAAATCTTTTACTTCAGTTTTATATTTCATATCAATATCAACAAGTGCTTTTATAAGTGCTTTTATGTCTTTTTCAATATTACCTATTCCAAAAGAGAATAAAACAACATACATTTCACCTAACTCAGCTTGCACATTATATTCATCTTTTAATAAATCATATACTTTTTTACCACTAAGTCCTAATTCTTTAACACTAATAACTAATTTTGTATGATCATGTTTAAACACACCAATCTTATGAAAATACTTGTCAGTTAATACATGAATATATTTACATTTTTTATTTATTTCTTTTTCTGCAAAATCATACAACTTCACCATTTTATCAATTAGCAACTCACCATCAAAGTACATTGTTTTTCTAGCAGCATCTAAAGAAGCTAAAAAGATACTTGAAGGACTAGTAGTGTGTAACATGTTTAATGTTGTTCTAATTCTATCATAATCCACTCTATTACCCTGACTTAATAGTATTGATGATTGGGTTAGCGAAGCTCCTGTTTTATGCATAGAACTAGCAACTAAGTCTGCTCCAGCTTCAATAGCACTTTTTGGTAATTTATTAGAAAAATTATACGCTGTACCATGAGCTTCATCGACTAAAACTAACATTTTTTTCTTATGAGCATATGTTACTATGGTTTCTATATCACAAACAGAACCAAAATATGTTGGATAAACCAAATATATAGCTTTAGCATGAGGATTTTCATCAATAGCTTGTATAACATTATATGTACTAACTCCATTCGCAAAACCATATTCTTCATCAATAATCGGAGTAATAAAAACAGGAACAGCTCCACTTAAAACTAAAGCATCTATAGCACTCTTATGAACATTTCTAGGCATTATGACAACTTCTTTTGCTTTCATACAACTCATTATCATTGCTTGTATAGCCATTGATGTTCCATTCATTACAAAATAAGCTTTGTCGACATTAAAAGCTTTAGCACATAAATCTTGTGCTTCTTTAATTGGACCTGTTGGATTATTAAGATTATCCAACCCTCTAGGAACATTAACATCACATATATATGTCTTTCTCCCTACAAACTCTATAAAGTCATTGGGTATTTTACCTTTTTTATGTCCAGGAACATCAAAAGTTACCACCTCATCTTCTACATATTTTTTTAAAGCATCAAGATAAGGTGTTTTTAATTGTGCACTATCTCTTATCATTCATCCTCACTACTCTTATTTGTACTATTATCTGTATTATTACTTTCAATAACTTCATTATCTCCTACTACTGGTTCAATTCCTTTTTTATATAGTTCATACTCTGCAAAACTATCACAATATAATAGCCTAGCCATATATTTTCTTTTGAAAAAGAAATAACCAACCCCTAATATAATAAATATAACAGACATTACAATACTAACTGGTATATTTAATATTTCTAATCTTTCTTCTGAATATCTAAAACTTTCAGTTAAGCATCTTACTAAACCATACCATACTAAATAGAAAGCTAAACCATCACCATGTTCAAACTTTTTCCATTTTTTTCTTAAAGTTAATAGAATTATTAACCCAACTAAATTTAATAACAACTCATATAAAAACATTGGTTGATAATAACCAGTCCCTTCATATCCATTTTTAATGTACATATTATCAGTAATGAACTTTGGAAGTATTTTAAAATAAAATTGACCATTATTAATATCTCCTAAAAAAGGACGCCCATATAACTCATGGTTAAAGAAGTTTCCCCATCTACCACATATTTGACCTATAAATAAACCAGGAATAAGCATGTCTAAACATTTGTTTAGATTAATCTTCTTCCATCTACAAAAGAATACAGCATATATCAATACAACAATAATTGCTCCTTGAATTGCCAAACCTGCTAAGCCACCTGTACCAATACCTATCACTTCAGCCAACGAATCAAATTCTTTTAAGTTGAACAAAACATACCATAATCTAGCTCCAATAACTCCAACTATTATCCCAAAGAATAAACCTGTGTATAGGTCATCCTCTTTTATCTTTAATATTTTAATTTCTCGTAATGCAAATAATAAAGCAAGCACAATTCCTAATACTATACATAAAGAATAATATACTACATCAAACCCAAAAATAGTAAAAATAACTGGAGAAACAGTATAATCAACACTTTTCAAATTCAAGACTGTATATGTTAAGATAAAAACTAAACCTATTATTAGCCATAATCTGTATTTTTTTACAAACTCCCAAATCTTCTTCATATTTATACCTCGCTCGTTTATTATATCATTTTAGCTGAATTATTGCAAGAGAGAAGATAATATTGACTCTATAAGTGAAGAAAGTTGTATCAAAAAATCCATGCAACAACAAATACCCAACAAATAGTAAAAATACAAAATTATATACATTTTTTTTATCAACTTTATAAATCATATATCCTAAAGCTCCAAAAAAAGTGAAAAAACCTAAAATCCCAGTAGTAGCTAAAACTTGGATATAAATATTATGGTAATTATATACATGAAACTCATCTTTTAAATAAACTAGTTGACTACCATATCCTCTTCCAAAAGTTATATTATTAATAAAATCATGCAAACCTTTTTCTATTAACTCTATTCTACCATGTGGTGCTAATCCTACATTAAGTAAACTATTAATAATATCTTCTAGTATATAAAAACTTAAAATAATTATTATCAAACAAAAAGGAACCAAAACAAACAATAAAACATCATACATCACTTTCTTTTTATTAGTATTACTTATAAACAAATAAACTACAATCCCTATTACAATTATTGAATATGCGATTATACTTGCTCTACACTTGAATATTATCGCCATTATAAAAGTAATCACTATTGGAACTAAATACAACCCTTTATTAGTTTTTTTATAAAAATATATAAAGAAGACAGATAAAAAACATAACAACATCGATAAATGAGTAGAATACTTGCACCAAGATAAATTAAAATTTTTCATATTTAATAAAGTATCCTTAATATTTGATGAAGTTAATACTTCTATAGTAATTTGTAATAAAACAAACATGTACATATAAATAAAATAAATACTAATATCTTCATCATTCTTCTTAAAATTTTTAAAATAAAGAAATATAAGAAAACAACCTAATAATTTCAACTGTTCATATATCATTACCAAACTGTAGTTTTTATCTAAATTAAACAAAATGCTTAACTCAAATACACTTAATACAAAAACTGCTATTAATATGAATTTTTTATCAAATTTAGTTTTTTCAAAGTTAATAATCAAATCAATTATCATTAATACTCCAATAAAAATAAAACCACTATAAATAATGAAATAGCTTAAATCACTATAATTCATATTAATTTTATCATAATTTAATGAGATAAGTCCCATTATAAAGACCAATACAAGGTTAATTTTAGAAATCTTATAAATATAAATTAAAATTGTATAAACTGCTAAAATTAATGTAAAAAGTATAAAAAAACCTAAAAAATAGTTTAGAACACCTAATAAACCAATTATAATAATAAAATATTGCGATTGTAAAATCGCAGCTATTTTATTCTTCATATTTATTATATTTTATTAAATCCTTATCTTCTTTAGATATAAAATGTCTCTCAGAAGGTGAAGTATTTATATATCCACATGGAAGCAAAGCTAACACTTTATATTTTAAAGGGATATTTAAAATATCCTTAATTTTAGCTTCATCATGTAATGCAACCCAAGTATTTCCAAGACCTAGATTATAAATTTGCAACATAAGATAAGTCATTGTTATAGCAGCATCTTCTTTTCCTGTTGTTCTATTATCATTTATTTGATTAACAGCACTAGATTCTTCATCATAACAAATAACGAAAATCAACTTAGCATTAAAATGACTTGGAGTAGCTTCATAAAGTTTGTTTAAAACTAATTCATCATCTACTGTTATAACTAATTGAGGTTGACGATTACGACCTGTTGGAGCAAGTTTGACAACACTTAGTATCTCATCAATTATTTTTCTATCGATTTTTTCTTGAGTAAAACCTCTACATGAAAACCTTTTATTTAATAAATCAATATATTCCATATTATTCTCCTATTATTACTCCTATACCATTGGGAATTATACATATAGACCCCTTATTAGTTAATTCATCAGCTAAAAGTAATGCTTGTTTTATATCACTTGCATAAATTATATGCATATTCTCTACTATTTTTCTTTCAACTTCAGAAACAAGTATTACTTTAGCCTTACAAAGTATTCGTGCAAGAATCTGAGCTTCCCATTGATCAAATTCAGTATTTTCAAGAGGAACATCAGACAAATTTTTATATGCCATAATAGCATTTTTTTCATCTGCAAGAAGTTTATAAAAATAGTCACCCCCAGTTCCATCAATACATGATGATATCATTATTATTACTCCACCATTATTAACACATATTTCTGCACTAGTCATACCTTTAACTGTTTGATAAATATTTTGATCTAGTGGATAACCACCATTAGTAGTAATAACTATATCACTACTTACTTTCTTTACACTAGCTAAATCACTTACAAACTCAACTCCTTTAGCATGTGCTAGCAATGGATCTCCAGCAAATGATTCAATGATATGCTTATCATCATTAATCACTACATTCAAAATGAAGACTAAATTAGCT
>Ga0123353_10015105_pt1 | contig 11191 bp, 4 predicted proteins | sample TergutLab28metaG_3_FD_92763 | JGI IMG/M metagenome (GOLD analysis project Ga0123353, IMG submission 92763) | Labiotermes labralis P3 segment gut microbial communities from Petit-Saut dam, French Guiana - Lab288 P3 | ecosystem: Host-associated > Arthropoda: Insects > Digestive system > Gut ... | reverse complement strand
CTTCCTGGTCGGGCTAAGGACTTATCAGCACCCCTGTATTGTAGAGAGGACAACACATCATATATTACGTGAAATATGCGAGCGGGGCAAACTCATTTTATGAAGTCTGATTCACATACAATCTATGTCGTGTTCAGAACCGATTCTGTGTCATACTCAGATATTATCCTTAGAGTAAGTGTGCTTAAAATAGCTAGACTGAAATGGCTAGGCCATTTAGTGGGGATGGAGGATAAAGCACCTTGCGGGAAGACAAACCCCCTCCCATCCAGAAAACAGTGGGAAGAAAGGAAGATTCAGAATAAGGAAGCTAGATTCCGTATAAAGAGTTAAACTCTAAAAGGAAACAGTATGTTGGAGGAATCCACGGGGTAGAAGTCTGTGGAGCAGAATTATCAAGGAGGACAAGTCCTACAAGGGGCTGTAGCGTCAGGAAAGAAGAATAATTATGACAAAGAGTCCAGGTTGCCTAGTTTAACGCAACCAGAGCCCGGTATTCTTATCCATAATAACAGTTAAACAACAACGAATTGGGCGGTGGAGGTTCTGTAGCTACACACCCAGTGGTGGATCGCGATTCGGGGAAGTATTTTTAATGAAATAAGTAGGCCGTAATTCCTGTGGGTGCAATGCCCTGTGGATACACGTCGCTGTGCAAATCAGGAACAGGACAGCAATTGGCTGTTCGTTATTAAACACGCACAGTAGCGGTGTCAGTGAAAGTGTTCAATAGCTAGCTACAGGACAGATGAACTCTGTGAACTCAGTATCAGACGTCTGTTGTTGCCATAGCAACAGCCCAACTCGGGCCTAAGCTGCCTCATTGTTGGGGTTTCTGCATCACACAAACACGCACACACGGCAGGACTCCTCTGAACGAGTGATCAGCTCGTCACAGAGGGAACTACCCACACTACACACAACAAACACAAGAGACGGACACAACCGTGCCCTCAGCGGGATTGGAAACCGCGATACCAGCAGTCGAGCGGCTTCAGACCTACGCCTTCGACCGCACGGCCACCGGATCGGCCATGTGTTTATATAGTACAACAATTTTAAAGTTGTTCATTCCCTGCATTTTTTGTCAATGTTTTCGGCGTACTGTAGCAACCAAATGCACGGTATTAAATATGTACGAATAATGTCAGAACTGCATGTAGGAGATACGCCTTTAATGTTTAATGTGTACTGAGTACCGTTCATGACTTAGTCATAAGTATTTAACACCTTGCTCTTGACACTGTGTGTGCCCTGAATTTTGCAGATATTTACAACATTTAACCAGCAAATGCACAATATATTTAATACATAATCGTACCTAAATACTCGTACATGTACTAATGGACTGCATTTTAACTGGCATGTAACTTTAGTATAACAGAAGGACTTCCTGATGGTGATGATGATGATGATGATGATGCACTGAGGAATGGAAACATGTAGGAGTTTTTAGATACAATTGAGTATTAAATATATTGTGCATTTGTTGTTTATATGTTGTAAATATAAATACTGTGCGTTTGGTTGGCACAGTAACTTGACGTTGATAGCACAACGAATCGTTGCTCGTAACTCCGTCGTGAGCTGCTTACGATTACAAATTGCCGCATTCCACATCTGCAGCGCCACTGGAATTCTAGCCTGCGGCATGTCTGGGACGTTACGGCTACAAATCTAGAACCGGGAGACCGGCTACCTTACGTAGGGTTTTCGTCGTTTTTCTCAGTCCCCTAGGTGAATACCGGTATAGCTAGTTTCAGCTAGGCCACGACCGCTTTCTTGTACGTACTAACGAGTGCATCATTTATTGGTCGTCTTACCATTGGACGTCACAGAGGCGTAACTTCAACTACTGAAGGCATGTTGGAAAGAGCCGTAAATTTGGACTACTAACCTGAACAAGGAAAACAATAAACGCATTTGTTCCACGAAGATATCGATTACCGTTACAAAATAAAACCAGACGAGGAAACTGTTGCTTGGTTTGTTTTTAGAGAATTTATTCATGTGTTACGTAATGTTTTGATAAGGCTGAAATTGGAATTACTTACTTTAAATCAATTATTCTCCGTTTAATTTATAGCTATGCTACAGATACACGTTTGTAAAATGTATAATTACTAATTACCTATTCTCATGTTAATTTAATATAAGTAGTTGCTACAAGCCGACTATAATAGCGATATATATTCGCATCCTTTCCGGTTGTATTATTTCACAGCACCCTTTTAAGGAAGCACGGTGTTTCTTTATCGGTGAAAACATAATATGGTCCGTCTTGCATCTTTAGACACACTTCAGGTTCTTAGCGCCGTGTCGACCGGAGTTGCGGTCCAATTGTTCAGCCATCACGGAAACCAGTTTTGTTACGTGAGATAGAAAATTGAGCGGGAAGGAAAGTGAACTGATGGTAAGGTTTCTCTTCGTCAATATTCATCGAGGTGGCCATTTAAACATCTACTGACCATAGATCAGACTGTCAGCCTTCGCTGAACATCTACAACCACGCCTTTGATTATGTTTGTAGCCTCGAGCATGCTGAAACCGGTAGCGTGTCTGTCGTGTTTTGGGGAGACTGGATGTGTGATGTGTGATGCAACAACTGCAGTTGTGTAGGCCTGTGTTCACAAGCGTCACTCACAAGCTCGATTTCACTTGCATCACCCACAAGATTATATTCACATGCGTCAATCACAAGCTCGTGTTCACGTGAATCACCCACAGGATTATATTCACAAGCGTCACTCACAAACTCGTGTTCACATGCGTCACAAGTTTGTTCACATATGCCACTCCTGAGCTATTTTACGTAAAAGAACGAATCGAACATTCCTGGCCATTGGTTGTTCGTATTCCGGATGTCCAATTTCGACCCGCGGATCGGCTGTGCAGACTGAAGTTTTCTTTATGGTCCTCGGTCTCTTCTGACAAATTTGGGGGATTATGCCTGAGATTGGTCACTTCCATGTATATCGTTGGCCATGCACTGCTGACTAATCATAGCGGTATTCGTTGATGTGTAGATCCACATTCGAACTGGTGAACGCGCCATCAAAAGCCACCACAAATAAGTAAATAAATGAATAATGCAACAAGACCTGTAAGGCTGTTGTGTGTGTGTGTGTATGAAGCCCACTTCATTCATCTCGGGTTATAAGTCTGGTGTAGCAAGTGTACTGTGCAGTTCCCTGGAGCAAGTCATTCTTCAGAAGCTGGTAACTAGGTCCTCAGCCGGTTACAAAATTCGCCACATTTTGTGCAACCCGAAGGTTTATTACCGTATGCAAAATACGTTGTCATTTGTCCTATTCCGAGTCAGATGAATTTTCATCACCTCCCATTATATTGCAGATCAATTTTAATATTCCCTCCACGCTTAGGTTTTGCAAATGGCCTCTTCGGATTTTTCCACCAGAACCGTGTGTGTATCCCCCCCCATTCGTGCCACGTCCTCCACCCATCTTATCAGTCGAATAATTACATCACAGACACACTGCATGAGTTCTGCATCTTTCGTTGCATTTCATGAGGTACTCACAGTTTCGAAAAATGTTTCAAAGAGGTCCGGGTTTTGTCATCTACAAATCCATTGTACTACGACTTTTTTTTTGTTGCAAACACGGCAGGTTTTTTGCTTTATATGAGACATCCTCGTTTGTACATCAGATCACACAAGTACATTTATTCAATATCCGTGACATACAAGAGGTGTTACAGTTATTCTGCAGGCTCGAAGCTAGAGCCGAAATTAGTCGCCCGTAAATTTTAACGTTGTATGTGACGGACGTTGAATAAATATGCCTTTGTGCAAACGCAGCAAGGCTTCATTCGTGCTTTGTAAAAAAATAGGCTTGTGTGTGTGACAACGGACAGATTGGAGCGAAAATTAAATTCGTCTGATGGCGTGTAGTGTTGACTGCCAGTGCCTAATTTAGTCCAGGTCCATTCAGTAGTTTGGCGATGAAATATGTGTACGGTCGGACAGCAGTGCCATTCCACAGTGCTTTAATTATGCTTGTAATTTTTGTGAAGGACAGCTAGAGTCATTAGCGGCGACATGTAACTCAGATCTGTGGCATTTTGTTCTTAAGACAGGGCCTAAACTAACTCTTAAAAAATCACACATTTAGCTGACGCGCTTGTAACTGAAAGAAGGTATCGGGGTACAATATATTTTCTGGTCGGCACTTCAGATAAACACAAACTTTAATCTGCACTTCAGTTTTGTCAGTAAGAGGTGGTCGATATTTGTGACAGTGGTAGATTTATTGTACCAACATAAAGAGCAATTAAATTTCGGGACATTTTTGGGTATGTTAATGCGTACCTCGTTACACTGTACCTATTTCACTGCCTTCCACTTCCAGGCCAATACTCATACTATGATCCTTGAATGACATTTTGTGAGACCACGATTTCACTAATATGAGTTGCGTGCTGGAGCTTTGAATTTTTTTAAAAAGGAGCTACCTTTGTATTGAGATAGTAAACTGTACCAGTGTACAGTTCGCCAGATTTTTTTAAAGGGCCGTCACTGAAACCGAGTCAGTGACGCAAGAAAGGATACACTAAGCGGTGTTTCCACGTAAAGACAAAGACGGACACTAGAATATTGTCACAGTATACTTCTCGCTGCAGTTCATTGCTGTCAACTGCTGCTTCTATTAGTAATTACGTGCTGACATATGTAACGACAGAAATCACAGGCGTTAATATGAATTGTGCTGGACTTTGTCCACTGTCTGTGGTATATGCGATGTACGTGACGTTTCGGTATTTGGCTGTGCTCCCGAGTGCAGGTGATTGATTGTTGTACTGACAGATTTTTGTCCTAAGATTAGTGTCTGTTGCTGTTAATCTAGGATTCTTCTAGTACTGTCCACTAGACAGCTAGGGTGGCGCCAGCCTAATTTCAAGTGGGCCACTCAACAATGTTTCATATCGCGATGTAGGCGTGGTGCATTTAGATTGTACACCCATGCATCCGGAAGCTGCTTTTGAACCTTGGGTGTGCTACACAATATGAGATTATATTCATTTTGCTTGATTTTTTCGATTAAAAATCAGTTGCTTGTAGAGACGAGATTTTTCTCTTCGAAGTGCCTGGACCGGCTCGGGTGCCGGAAGTAAAGCGGCCAGAGCTAACCATTGACCATCTGGTGCCGAGGTTCGTGTGAAACGCCACTCCGCCATGTATCTTAGTGGCGTGGCGTTTCGTTAACCGTAAGGCAGTCATCGCCGTTTTTTACTAATATAATAGCAACTGAACATCGCCACGGGCCGAAGTTTGGGTAACTCTGTTTTACAACAGACGGCCTAATTTTGATAAGTATTTTATGCTCCCATACATTGCAGTTTGTACTGAAAAGAACATCATCTGTTGTGTATTTACAGTGGGATTTGGCGTGTGAGGTGCGCTCGTTTCGGCGTGTCAGGTGCGCTCAGTTTGGCGCGTTTTACGTGCGCTCGGTTTGGCGCGTGTTACGTGCGCTCTTTTCGGCGCGTTAGGTGCGCCATTTCGACGTGTTAGGTGCGCTCGGTTTGGCGCGCGTTTCGTGCACTCGGTTTGGCGTGAGGTGCGCTCGGTTTCTCCTGTTAGGAGTGTAAAACTAGGAAGTCCATGGAAGTTTAAAACAGGGGCGGTGAAGAGAAATAATTTAATATTAAAATCTGGCGAAATCTGTTTTTGCATTGTATTTTGCAGGGCAGATCGTGCAACGTGAATACAGGGCCATTTTATGCCTTCTAACTGGAATTAGTTACACTTTCGTCTTGTGAAGTATGTTCCGTCATAATAGGCATTAGATCCTTCGGAACCATAACAACTTCTTTTGTGGCATTTTGTTACTTTTTTTAACCCTTGTAATTTATATTTTTCTTTTTTTGCAGGTAAGTACCGACTAGACACCGAAATTTACAGCAACCGCCATCCTTCCTACGCGTGAGACTGTGTGTGGAGGCTTGAAGTAAATATCCGTAACTATGCAACTTAAGTATTCATTTCTGTGCATAATTCTCCCTCTTGAAGATCTCAGGCCGCCTTCAGATTTGCCAGATATAATCTCATTTTTCAAACATTGCCACGTCTGTAATTGTTAACACATTAAATGTGTTTCGTAGTGAAAGTGTTAAGTACCCCGTGGCTGCAATCGATCTCCATGCAGAATCTCACATTATTGGCTCCGGGGGTTAATTACATATTACTGTAAGGCCGAACGCTACATACAAATTTTTCGTGACCTCCACGTTATTCTACGTTATGGAAACAAAATATTGGAACAAAGGTCACATGCGATTTAATGTGATATGTAATTGTCTCTTGTGACGTGTGTTAGGTGCTTTTACTAAATAGCACCGAAGCTTCTCCCACTTCAAAGGTTCGTGCGCCCACCATATTGCGTGGTTTTTTTTTATTGAATTGAACCAAAAAATGCAAAGGTGAGGTGGTGGCCTCTAGTCGCGTACCATTCATACAAATTTTTTGGGAAGATGAGTAGCTCTTAGCTTTCCAGGGGCGGTGCGGTTATGCAGTTCGTTATATGGGCAACGAGGCTGAAATGCGTCTGGTTTGCAAACGGTGTATATCAGTATGTGACGTGGTGGCGTGTTTTAACTGCGACCCACTGTTTATGATTTTGAATCGATCTTGGCGTCCTATCTTGTCGCTGACAGTTGCTACCGAACATACATTTCTAACCGGCATCTCCATTGGTAGGATGATCCAGTGTCGGCTGCGGACCCATCCATCAACTGAAACCGCGACCATGTTCAGACCTCTGTGGTTGTTTGTCTTACGCATGGGGACGCTTCAAGACATTACGTCGTGACATCATCCTGTCATGTGATAACAATCGACCCGGTGACAAATTACACGTCTGCAATCAAATCATGTACGTAGTGTTACGCAGAAGTTGGAGGACTGCTCCTGCAGTTGAGCCAAGTGTTCAACGTGCACAGTGTTGCGCGAACGAGTAAGACGCCACAAAATATTTGCCGTAACGTTCAGTGGACTGTGACCAAACGAAGCAAAAGGAGATATTCCAGGAGGTATTTATTGCCTTCCTCTTGGGGCGTCCAATATGCGGCAAGCCTGAGATTTTTGACATTTTTTTGACTTAGTAGGTAGCATACATTAAGTAGTAGGACCTCGGCATCCGCCCCCTGATTGGTCAAAACTGATTTTTGGGCAGCATTTCCATTGCTGACAAGGAATCTACGTATTTTTTAATAGTAACCGGCTACATACTTCTCCGTTTTTGTCAACAAAACGTCTATGCAATTCGCGCGCACGCAGTGGATTTCTGAGCGTGTAGAGTGTCGGGCATTTAGGTAAAGAGGTGTTCAGACTTGACTGGCTAAAGATTTTTGATAGGAGCCGTCCCGTTGTGTTGTTGTACTAACTAAAAAGTCGTTCAGTCAAAACACAACAATATATTCAATAATGTAAAGTTTGCTACATGTTCCGGTTACAATTAACCATCATCAGGCAGACATTGAAGTACATGGACATGACATGTTCAGTGCTTACAGTGGCACTGAACATGTCATGTCCATGTAGCCTACTGCAATGTCTGCCTGATGATGGTTACTTGTAACCGGAACATGTAGCAAACTTTACATTCTTGAATATGTTGGTTTGGGTGACTGAACGACCTTTTAGTTAGTTGAGACTTGAATTCGGGTTGTATGCGGTTTTAGTCTAACTTGAAGAGGGCTCCGCTGTCCCTGTCCACACGTTTCAAACCGTAACCTAATCCGACATCGCGAATAAGAGTTCTTGCTCAGAGGCTCACTGTCGTTGATTTGGTCAAGAAGGCCTTGTCATGAAACCAAGAGGTATCTTACCGCGTTGAAAAGATCACAGATCTAGTTGTTATCCTGAGCTAGTTGAATCCATAAAAACCCTCACGTCCTAATTCTTTGCTCATAAGTGGCATCGTTTAGGTTCTTCTGCTACAGGTTTGTGCGACTTGATCGTCTCCCGTTGCGTGCTACATGTACCCATCATTTCCGTAACGTAATCGTCTTAGTATTGACTGGAAAAGACTGCAAATTATGGCGTTTCTTTCTGTGCATTTTCCCCATTTTACTGTTACTTCGCAGATATGCTCATGTGCACACCATGAAGGCGTATAGGGGAAGTGGTGGTACAGTAAACCATTTCTCAGTCTCTACACTCGATGGTGAGTGACCAGCTTCACGTGCCGGTCGATTTACCCCGCTAGCCACTGAATCGGAGGCTGGGCGGAATCCAGAACCAATCCGGACGCTTTGGAGTAGAGAAAAATTTCGCCCCTGCTGGGAATAGAACCACGATTCTTCGGTCAGTCCGTTCTCGAACGCCAAACATTCTGTTCTTTGCTTAGAGCGAAAGACGCGTTTCACGCGCATGCTAAACAATAGGTACAAATATAATTTTTATTCTGTACATCCCGTTGTGACAATATGTAAATTGTATTAGAGTAAACCGTCATTCACAGCAGAAATTTTTATTGTCAGTTGCAATTAATCTCCCAAACGTGTTTATTTTTTATTACCTGAAGCTGGTCAAGCCGGTCGAAACATTGTGTAATAAATATTACATACTGATAATATAAGTTTTAGTTGTGGTTGACGTTTTATTTAGATGCAATTTATGCACAAATATGTCTGGTCGTCAGGTTTGAGTAGGGATTGGGAAGGCCGAATTCGCTGAAGCAGTCAGCGAAATTAATTGACTTCGTGGCGTATATAGTTAAGGCTTGCTGCTGTTGCCAAGTACCTTCTCGCCATTTGTTTTCAAGAGATCAGACGTGACTACACCGTATTCTTCGTCATTTGCCGTCGGGGAATTTTCAGGAAACGAATTTTGTTTTCATTATATCGTCATTCACCCCATAGGACCTCTTGTCTGGCACTAGTGATTGTGCAAAATAACCCTCAGAACGCATCTTTCACCTTCCGCATTTGCGGAAATCATTGTGCTGGGTGGAAATGGATCGCACCGTTGCTAGGAACGGGATGCAGAAATTACTAAATGTTATGCTAATATTTTCTTTGAATGGCCAGTAAAAGTTCCCTTTGGTTAAGTAATGTGTTTCTGAGTAGCTGAAATGGAGGACGTACTCTGTAAATTAGCTCGAAATTAACTTAGTACTATACAGATTGCAACAGCTACATTGGAAGGAACAAGGGAAAGAGGAAGACCACGTAAAGTATGGAGGAACGAAGGTGAAGAGGATTTAAATGTGATGGAAACATCAAAACAGGCAGGCAGTGAAATGCCGGAGACCGTCGGGAATGGAGGAAGATAGAACTGGAAGCCAGGGTCTAGAACGGACTGTATTGGCTGGAATAGGTGGAGGACGACGACAGCAGCAGCCACAGCAACGACAACGACGACGACAAAAACAAAAACAACGACGACGACGACGACAACAACAACAACAACTTTCTCAAAATTGGGGGAGGGGGGGGTTGGCGAGAAATCGTGGTATAAATATATAAATACTTTAAAGTGCAGTGGAACATTCCAAATGTCTCTCAAAATATCTCGGGCGAATTTTTGCTTGGCAATTGGCAATCCTGAAATAATTGCCGTGTAGTGCCATCTGCCTGTTAATTATCTGGCAAACAAACCACGTCTGTTCAGGCGTTACATACGTTTCTTTTATTAAGTTTAATTGCCCTCGCATGTATACTCTTTGTTTTGGTATGTACTTAGGCCATCCACACAAATTACCTACAGGAAAATGCGATAAAAATTCAAGGGGCGCCTTCTTGCATTCACTCTTGCTATAGTGTTAAAATATCACGCAGAACGTACAGTGTAAAAAGTATTATTATAGGCCGAAACATGTAGCATAGTGTGGGGGGTAATTTAACTTATTAAAATAAGGTCCTCAGGGTATCGACATTATTTTAGGGGTTTATCCATGGACAAAATGCAGGGAAACGCTGCTTTAAAGTGCCGGTTCACTTCTGTCAGGCTATACGACGTCACATCACACTACAGAAATCGTCGTATAACATTCGTTAACATGCTGATTTTTTTAATGTGAGGACTTAATTAGCACCTAGCCTAACGACCAAGCTTGAAGACCACCCCTTGTTATATGACCTCCACTGATTATTGGTGCACTTTAAGCTACCCTTCACGTCGGGAGACCGTCTGTTTCATCCGCAACCTGAGGACGCGCCAGGCTGTGGTGACGGGGCTGTGCAACTGGTCTGCGCTGACGATGTCAGTACGTATATGTCGGTTGAAAACGTATGTAAAGAACAACACAGAAGCTTTATTAGAATCTAGGAAGGAGGCTGATCTAGAATAAATGCGGAAGAAGAGAATGCAGGTCACATTCGCAGCCCGAAGGTGTTGAAGAATCCGTTGAAAATGTGGCATAGTTCAAATATTTGGGGACGACATTAACAATCGAAACTGTTTGTATAAATTAAGAGCATACTCAATTCTGGAAACGCCTGCTGCAAATCAGTCCATAATAGGTCTGCTTTCAGCCTAGGAATATAATTAAAATATACAAACCATTATATCGCTTGTTTTGAATGGCCGTGCAACTTGGTATTGCATAGTAAGAGGCAGTACGTAGGTGGGGGGGGGGGTATAAAAGGGTGCTGAGGAAGATATTTGGACCTAAGAGGGAGGAAGTAAAAGGTAATGGATAAAACTGCGTAGTGAGGAGCTGCATGATTTGTATTGCTCAGCGGGTTTTGTTTGGGTTATCAAATCAAGTAGGATGAGGCGGGCGGGGGATGTGGCATGTATTGTGGAGAACGGAGAAATGTATGCAGGGTTGTGGTTGAAGGAAACAGACTCCTTGGAAGACCTAGGAATAGATGGAGGATCCGGAATAAGTAGTATTGGAGGGCACCGAATCGTGTTGCTCAGGATAGGGACGAGTGTCTTACTGTTGTGAACACTTGAGTGGATCTTTGGGTTCCATAAAATGCGGGGAATTTCTGGGCTAGCTTAAGGACTGTTGTTAGCTTCTCTGAAGGACTGGGTTGCGTAAAGTTAGCTAGCTTAGTGGGCTGCCGTTCTAGAAGCATTGAACTGGACTAGTGATGACTCATAATCTGCAGTGTTCTGTACAGTTACGAGTAAAAAAAAAAACTTTGGGGGGGGGTGTGCGTTTTAAATTAATGGAATTTACATCTGTGTTTTATCTAATTTTTAAAATGTCAAAAAATG
>Ga0123353_10015103_pt1 | contig 11191 bp, 9 predicted proteins | sample TergutLab28metaG_3_FD_92763 | JGI IMG/M metagenome (GOLD analysis project Ga0123353, IMG submission 92763) | Labiotermes labralis P3 segment gut microbial communities from Petit-Saut dam, French Guiana - Lab288 P3 | ecosystem: Host-associated > Arthropoda: Insects > Digestive system > Gut ... | reverse complement strand
CCCATACGCGCCACATGCCCAGCCCATCTCATTCTTGTCGATTTTATCACCCGCACAATATTGGGTGAGGAGTACAAATCATTTAGCTCCTCGTTATGCAGTCTCCTCCATTCCCCCGCTACCTCGTCCCTACTAGGTCCAAATATTCTTCTCAACACCATGTTCTCAAACACCCTCAACTTCCTTTCTTCCCGCAATGTCAACGACCAAGTTTCATACCCATACAAAACAACAGGCAAAATTACAGTTGTATATATCTTGATGTTTAAATTTTTGGATAGCAACCTGGAAGACAAAAGATTCTGCACCGAATGATAGAGGAATGGCAACACATTTCAAAACCGTGTGATTGTTTAGGATTTTTGCAACCTAAATGCCTTATTAATACGAACAGGTTGGCCAGTATTTATCCGTGTCTGCCTTCATGCGCTTGTAGTTTGCGGTGCCAGAGATTATGAACCAATGACAGTAATACAGAAATTATTATTTTTTTCGTTGACTTCAACATAAATCTCGGAATTATGAAATATAACTCTTCAATTGCTTCAGTTGACGGCATATTTAGAGAAATTGACGTAAATAGTAACCTTAATTTTTATGTATTTCTTACAATGTAAACTGTTTCTTTACACTTTAAATATGAGATCCAGACGAATGTCCGCCCTGTTACCCAGAATGTAATTGTCATGATACATTTTTTCCCCACAGAGCTTTCAGTTAAGCAGTAATTGTGGCCTGTCCTAATAAAAGTTTTTCTTTCCCCCAGTTGTTCATTCCTTATCATCTTCAAATGGAAAACTGAATAAAGGTTTTGTTCAGTGGTAATTTTCCTTCTGTACGCTCTACGATTGGAAATTATATCAATAAACTTATAGCCACATTTTTCATCCACATGCCGTATGTTTCCCTACAGTCTATTTTGACAACATGTTACGGGACATCATGACCGTATGTTAAATGTTACGTGTGTCATAGAACATGATGGAGAAAATTTGTGCTATGGCTAAATTTGTGCTCGAATGTAGTGAACAAAACTTGCTTTTTTTGGGCATTTTGTGTAACTGATTGGCCCGTATTGGCATTCACTGTAGATACAGTTTTGTTACTATAGTGTCAATCTTAACAAGATACCGACAGGACAGATTTGGTAATGAACGGATCTTAGAGAAAGTCGATGAATTTTGATAAAGGTTTTGTGCAGAAGAATTTAAATGGGAATTGCAACACACAAAATTGAATTGAATTGAATTGTAACACACAAAATTGAATTGACCTACTAACGTTTTTACTCTAGGTTCTTTTTTGAGATAACAATTTCCCATTGAAACAGTGCCATGAGAGAAACGTACTTACGTAAGGGTATCTTTAGTAAACTGGCGTGTCAACCATTATGGTTGTAATCTGACGTGCTTCTTGTTATTATCTATACATAAGTTTCATCGTCTTCCTCGTGGTATCTGTGTGTGAAACACCCGTACAAAAAACCTACCCTGTTTTTGTGTTCTCATTGAAAGACAAATGTTCATTCCATCCCTACCTTCTTTTTCACATTATCAAAACCTACCTTAGTACATAACCCGTAGCTTTTAATATGTTTCTCCTGTTGAGTCGTAATAGAAAATTGAAATAGTTTGCAAGTAACTGTTATTAAACTACTTCTAATCATACACTAAATCTTCTACAACAGAAACACTGACAGAGCTTTCTCATTTTTTGATATTATTTCTACGAGTCCCTAAACCGTACAACTGTATCAACATTCCTGCGACCAGCAGCGACCAGTTTGCTGCTCGAAGGGAAAGCCGGAACATCGCGTGGTTTTGCGTGTTCCTTACATACAAACACACGTACTTTCAGCTGTAATGACTTCCTGATGTTTCGCACTGCATAAGAACAAATTTTGTGTCTATTAATCTTGCCTTAAAACGCGTCTGTCTATCTGTCCATCTGTCTGTCTGTGTGTAATGGAAGCCTCTCTTACACGCCAACATCCAGTAGTCTTTTCTGAAGCAATTATGATGGGTCACTTAGAATATGTGTTTAATGACCAATTACAAAGTTCCTCATCCCCTTTCATTTTCCACACCATGATACGCTGACATTATACACCTAATTTGTATTCCACACTGATCTCTCATCTCCTCCTAAATGTGTGCTAGTGGCTACCATACACACGAGTGTATATAAACAGGATTAGCTGCGTGTTCGTCGCACACAGATATGGCAGCTAAAGCATGGAATGATTGTGCATTGGAGGATTGCTGTTTTTACTAGCTCATGACCTTAAATGCCATATTTTGTAGTACTTAACATATTTATATAAGTATATTTATAAAAGTTATCTTGCTTTCTTTTAGACGTCTCATCAAGGCTAAATGATGGAAATTACACTTTTAAAAATGACCGGATTTTCTTTAGGATGGAAGTGATTGAAAGTTTTGCCTGGGACAGGGGTGGCTGGTGGGCTTGTATATTCTGTAATTCAGTCACGAATTACGATTAACCCACCTGTGCGTTACTAAGCAGGTTAATACGAAAATTAGGTAATTTTTGGCATTTAAATCTGATCATCTTCTCCGAACTCCCTACATCCAGTATGGGTCATCAAGAGAAACAGGGGTACGGTGTAATTTATTTTCTTTTTCTGTACGAGTAGTGTGTAAAGCATAATCGTATATTAAATCCCTAGGTTGTAATACAATATAAGTATTTCGTATGAAGTCCAGAGATACTTCTGAGAGCCTACTATGCATTTTTCTGATTGTTGCAGTACATAAGTCTCCATTGTGGCCTCCTGTGTTCACTTGCACAATGTACTTTTCCACTTATTGTGTAGATTTATAGAAGACACGAGTTGCAGCTACTTATAAAATTGCGTTTTTGAGCTGTCTGCACCAGACATTTCTGAATCGACAATTTGCCTTCCCAGAATTACGAATACTATTTAAAGGCATAGCGCGGTCCTTAAGTATTAATATTTTGAAATACTTAATACTTGGAAAGAGGAAAACACGAGCTCGGTTACTGAGAGTGCTTTTGTCTACCCTCTTCTTTCCTCCTAACCCTCTTTACCATGATATGCTTTTGTTTAATTATTTTACGAGTAAGATAACCCTTTTTTGTAATCTGTCAATATAACCTGCCAGCTTCATCAGTTTACTTTGATACTTTAGGTGAAATCGTCTATTCTTCCGAAATGGTTATCCACTCACAAAGCAACACTGTGCAGAGTTATACGTAACACCAAAAACTGAGAAATTACCGAATTGATAACCTAAACTTTTAACTTTCTTTTTCAATTTTAAGGTCAATGGGCATTCAGAACTTGCCACACCTGACTGAGAACATCTGTAGTTACAGTAACATCCGCATCCTTGGTTCTTTGCTTCCGATGGCTTGAGGCGAAAAGGTTACACATTTTCTCCTCCTTTCCATTTCCATCGGTCTGGAAAATAATTACATCTACTTGGAGCTAATCAGTGGGCATGGCATAAATTTATAAATGAAAACGATAGAGCAACCTCCCTGCTGTATTGACACACTTCCGTACGGCAATACATGAGCATCTGTCAGATCAGTGAACTTGGCCACTTCGATCTCCAGACTTCACTCTTGTCTTACCTCTTGAGACATATTAAACATATTGTGGCAACACAACAACGTTTAGACGCTGTTTTGTTCTACTGTGTGTTTTCGTCTGGGTGTGGCAAGAATTTTAATCACGAAGAGGAATTTACTAAGTTAACAATAGGCCTCATATTGAATGTTAATAAAACAGTCCCATTACAGGCCTGAACAGGCCCAGAGGGTTCCAGGAAGTTAAGGTTCCCAGATTTCATGACAACGGCACGGGATGATAGTAGGTTGTCAGTCTTACGCACCTGCCGCCTTTACCCCCAGGAAATATTCCTGGTACTCATTTCTGTTACAGGCTGAGTCGACCTCAGGGCCTAAGTGCGATCGGAAGAATTTTATGTCCATGAAAAATCCACTGACACAACCTGAGATCGAATCAACGACCTTCCGATTTCTAGCACAGCACCTTAACCACTGTACTACCGCTGTCCCCCACTGAATGTTAATAATGCCACTGATAAATTTCTTACTGTACTTTTTTAGGATTATATTTTTGTTCCTAGAATTTTTCAAAATAACCGCAATTGAAAACATCACCTTTGTATATTTTTAATTTTATACAGTGCGCATTAGGTGAAATGTTGCGTATCGTTACATATATAGAAACCAGGGTTTCAGCCATTGAATATTTAAAAAGTTGTTATATTTTAAGTTTGCATATTGACGACTGTGGACACGATCCAAAATGTCTTATTATCGGACCAAGCCTGTTGCCGATACTTAATCTTTGATGCCATCTTTTCAAATGACACTAATTCTGAAATAACAATCTGTTCTATGTTTAGTTTTGTTCGCGCTGCTCTGAATTATTTCTGAACGTTAACTGAAAGAGACTTTGGTGCTGGCCACACGAGTCTCTTTCTGAACTGCTTTTGTTTCTCGCTGTTTTGTTACTTCTGTCATTTCAGGTGACAAGATGGCTGCTATTCTAAGGATAAAGCCGTCTTCCGGTTCCGGTATCGACGTGATGCTGTGGTTCGTCGTTTTGCCACTACTCGTCATGGCGACAAGATAAGTGACGTGAGTGCAGCGAGAGAGACAACAGTCTACTCTACCCAGTTCTTTATATTGAAATATATAACACATCGAGTGTAGGAAGCCTCGCCCCTTTTCGACCCGATAGCGAACATGTTTCATTATGCACTTTAAGTAATATTTCAACACTTAGTGTCGGTGGTCGGGTTGCTGAGCTCAGTAAGAATTCGTGAGAGAGGCAAGTGAAGAGAGTGACTGCATCGTAACAAGGATAACCTGAAGCGGATGAAAATCTTGAGACTTTATTTCTAAGGGCTAAACAGTTAACATTGTTCAGATGTACGTATCAATTAAATTTGGAAGTTGCATGTATCTGATTTGCAAGAAAGGATCTTAAGCAAATTTGCAACGCATTTAAGCGATATTTAATGGGGGAAACGCTCATCGGGAGGTATTTAGTGGGAGTTTCGACTGTCTTAAGAGCACTGATCTGAGATGCTTTATTGTGTGTGGATTCATTTTTTGGAATTTGAAAATTAAATCCTAAATAATGGACCTGTTCGTAACCCTGATTTTGTTTAGAATAAAATTGGTACCTTCACGACATCTACGATGTCCAGTAACAAGGGTTACTCTCTCATTCGCGGAACCCGTTTCTGTTGGCTTTTTGGTAATTCTTCTTCCAAATGGAGCGAATGAAGACCCTCTCTTTACGTTACGTTACGTTACGTTACAAATGAATGGTACCTTCAGATTTGAATGAAGCTGTATAAATCTGCTTAGGGAAATCAGAGTGTTTGTGAATGGTAAATGCGATTAATTTTATTACCAGAATATTATTCGGTACATATTTATAATAATTTGCTACATTATTAAGACTTGGATTTGTATATCACTGAACAGCAACACTCAAATGGGTCCAGATATTTTTCTCAGTATGTGAGTTTTCTGTGCAAAATTTAGCGCATATTGATTTAGGCCTAGAGTAATTTTACTAAGGAAATATACTTGAAAGGTATGTTGGAAGTAATTTCATCGTCTATTCAACATTGTGCCTAAAGTTCTCACTTCGTACGTGTGAAACCCTCACGTTCACAGACAGTCGGATGGCTCAATAATTTTTTGTAAGTTCCGTAATGCTGTGGGCGTTACTAAGTTTCGGTCCAGACACTAACAGTGAGTACAGGTAAAATTACACGACGGGAAAACAGAGTTCTCCCGAGGCACATTAGGCTTCGTAATGGTTTTAAAAGGAAAAATTGAAGCACAACTTTCAGAGTCACGTGTCAGAGTTCGCCTAATATGTAACTTTAACCATGTGGGTTAGGAGAATGACGTAGTGTCAAATGAGCTCGTTGGTTGAAACGAAACTCAGGATAATTACCTGCCACAATGACACGTGTAGTTAATTTTGTCTTTGTACATAAGAGATTAATCGAAGAAAGTGTTCAGGCGAGTTGTGATTAAAGAAGTGACTCAGTGGCCGGTGGAATCGAGAAGTCCAAATTGCGTGATACACATTCATTTACTGGAAACTTCACTGATCCATATGTGCAAGAAGAATTCAGAGTGGAATTCAAGGTGGTTTTGGGAAGATTTTGAGAATTTGTACACCTGAAGGTACAGTGTGCTCCCCAGTGTGTTCATTTGTAGTGAAATATTGGTAATGATCTAATGACTGTTCCCATTTTGAAGAAATTCTGCAGTTTTCAATTCTTGAGAGAAGTGATTTGATGAACTGACATGTACAGATAGCAGAATACGAGAAGATGGTGTTTACTCTTACGATTTTAAGACTTAAAGAGAACGAAACTGTGAATATTGGACATATTATCAGTTTTTAGTAAATACTGTATATTCTATGTTGTTGTCGCCAATATTACGAGGTCGCTTACTTATTACTTCCAAAAAATATAGTAGCAAGAGTCCACGTGTGTTTGGGTGGGTGCCTCTCCACTATCACTGATAACATAACACATTTTCGATTTCTGTGGCCTATTATAAAATTTGCATAAATTTAGGCTGCTCTCCGATCTAAACTCTGTCAGGGTAAGTGTGGAGAAGTTTGGTTGTGATGAACAGTACATTTGTTTCAAATTTAGTAACGGATGAGGGACACAACTGTCAGTCGCACTGGCTGTGTCGAACATCCGCAGCGGAGCGACCGATATTCTTGCTCTTTTCGTCGTTTTTTATCTCGTTGTAATTGTGAAGTGAGTGCAGTGTGTGAGTCCCGCATCATCCGGTCAGTCGCCTCACTCTACCGCAGCAAAACCCACCCTTTCATCCCCCAGGTTCTCGTCCTCTGGAGTTCTTAAGGCCAATGGACGTTGTGCAGAGCGGTATCATAACTTGAGAGACGCAAAAAGTATAAACCAAAATTTCACAACTTGTTTGTTGACACATTCAGACTCTATTTCTAAAAGATGTAAAAGGGAAATTATGGGTTGTGCAGCTGCCAGTAATTAAGTAAAAAAGGCTTTCGATTTATTAATAATAACTACGTTTGATTACCTTGCAAGGGTGGTGTGTCTAAATATGATCATTTATGCGCGCCGTGAACTGTTAATTTTGTATGAAACTAAAGGATATTTTTGTTAATTTTGTATGAAATTAAAAGATATTTTTGTTCATCTTCCTTGAAGGCCCATATATTAAGGCTAAAAAGTGTGAACATTTCTTATCAATTTGGTGCTTATCCAGAAGGAGTAGCTATGAGAATGGCCTTCCCTTACCCTTGAGGCGGCTGGCATACAATCCCTCCCTCATCTCATTCAGATGATGTAATTCCACTTTTACACTTAATTTATTTCGAAAGTGTAGATTGATAAAACAAAAGAACAAGAAGAAGATGGTGACAACTGTATGCCTTTGGGTAAAAAATGTCGCATTCATTGACAGTCCTGTTCTGTACAAAGGATATAACCCTGGACCCATCCACAGAAAAATGTATCATGTTAACGTGTGTTCATAATCAGAATAATATTGCCATTTGTGTTTGCCTGGCATTATTTCGGCCTTCTGGAAATAATTGCCAAAGGGCCTTCGAATTAACGTTTGCTCTTTGCTCAAAACACGATTATTTTATCTGTATTCGTGCTGGATTGTATCCCTTGTACCAAGACTTGGGGTGACTGCCTTGGCCATCCGTGAATCAAAGTGTGTATTACTGTTGATTATGTAATATCTCAACACTTCATACGCATTGCACCATTTTTCCACTAATTAAAACATTCATTGTATTTTCCCCATTCAAAACATTATGAATAAATGTCTATATTTTATTCACAACGTACACCATGAACATTCGTCACTGTGTCTTCATCTGTGCACTTTATATGTTACAGTATATCGCTAACCAAGTACACAATAAGTATAACTCAATTCATAATTAAATATCACGACATTTGATTTCCTCACATCCTCTTTGCTGAAAATTCTAAAATTTCTGGGTTTGGTAAAGGCTTCCTGACATTTCGAAGGAAATTAGTGAAGTCATTTTCTGGATCAAACAATCCAAGAAGACTTGGAAACTAATTTACGTTATGCGTATTGAACAGTGCATCATCTTGATATTTGAATAAAGGTAGACCAACTTGATAACACTTGCTTTATTATGTCAATTTACTGCTCAACATGTTTCGGATGTTAATACATCCATCCTCAGGAGCTTGCGACTACTTTCTGCGTTATTGTGTAGGCTGTGTTGTGCTGACTTGAGGTGTGTTGGTTTTATGCAGCGGGAGTGGTTGTTGGTGGTGTGGTATCTGAGTGCAGGCTGAACCACTACGTGGTGGTTCAGCCTGCATTCGGATACCACATCACCAACAGCCACAGCCTGCACTCGGATACCAAATCACCAACAGCCAATCCCGCTACATAACACCAACACGCCTCAAGTCAGCCTACACCACAACACAACAAGTAGTCGCAAGCTCCTGAAGATGGATGTATTAACATCTGAAACATGCTGAGCAGTAAATTGACATAATAAAGCAAGTGTCATCAATTTGGTCTACCTTTATTCAAATAATTTACATTAATTTGTAAGTCGGTCAGAGTTTCACGACGAACGTTCTGTCTGGCTGAAAGCAGCACAGCCTGCAGGGTAACCACATATACACAGATGTGAGCAGTGAGATCTTCGCTGTTCTGTTGTTATACAGCGTATGATGGTATTTGTTTGCCGAAGTTTCGAGACAGACCATTGGTCCCATCTTCAAGAGTCAAGTAGTCTAAGACGAAGGGACCGATACGCTGTCCTGAAACGTCGGCGAACAAAAACAAGCATGCGCTGCGTAACAGCCCAGAAGAACGAAGACTTCATCTACACCGCGGCTGAAGCCAGTAATTTCAATATGAGTGATGTTGTGAAGGTTTGTATTTAAATATATTTAAATATGGAATTATTAGTAACACTTAATGGATTAAAAGAATCAATGTATTAGGGGGAAAACGGGAGCACAGAACATAGTAAAGGAAATAAAACAGTACCAGGAAAAGTGACTACAACACGTACAGAGGATGGACACAAATAGGATATCAAAACAAGCACTACAATATCAACCAAAACGAGGAACGAAAATAGGACGACCGAGGAACAGATGGATGGACCAACTTCATCTTGAGGATTAAAGAACAGGAAACACGCCTAACCCTTCATGAACATCATGATGATGGTGATGACATAGTGGATTATTAATATTTCGGTTCGGAATTAATCCTAGCATTTGACATTCAGAGGAACGTGCTTCGTGATAAATACTTATATTAAAAGCCAACGAGACGCACTATTTCTCAACTTTATTTGGTAAAGAACTCTACACGTTTCGGACAGACTTACTGTCCATCATCAGGAATCTAAATATTGTATTCACAGTAATTGGCATTTGTCATGCTAGTTATGTTGACTATCTGCTAGCGAGGTCAGGTTTGAACGCTCTTCCATCCTGACCTGATATTGTGTCGGAGTGAGGAAGTGGATCCATGGGATGGTAGAGATCAAAGTATTGTGTTTCAGATGGCTGTCTTCTTTCTTTAAGCTTGTGCATAGGGGTTTCCAGGATTTGCTTAAGGTTAGGTCTTCTTCTGTCTTCATGTTTTGTGGGTGCATTTCCAACTCAATTGGTTCCCTGATGAATCGGCCCATGTATCCGGTTTTAGCAGAAAGAAGTTTAGTGTCCTGTAGTATAATAATATGGTCCTGGTTGATGATGTGTTCCGCTACTGCTTATTTATCTATTTGTGCTAGACGTATATGTCCTTTATGTTCTTTTATTCTGATTTGGATAGGTCGACCTTGCCGCATTCACATGGGACCCTGTATACACCCGGCATTCTTAATCCCAAAGAATCCTTGACACGTGGAAGGTAGCTGTAGATTGTACTTGGTGATGGAGCGACGATTTTGATGTTGCGTTTGGCCAGCATTCTGCTGAGTCAGCCATATCTTGTTTGTGTGTAAGTTATGAATGCAGTCGAGGTGGGTTCATCGTTGGTCTTGGCGGTCCGTGTTGCAGATTTCAGAGCTCGACGTATCTACTGAGAGCTGTGTGTTGGTGATATGACCTCATTGTAACAATTACACCAGCAAACATTCTATACCAATCAGGAGCAAACCTCTAATTTGTCTGAACAACGTTGAGGGTTAAATTATTCCAAATTATACTGAAGTGCAACATAAAAAGAGGCCGTGGTTAATTCTCAGAGCAGTGCTTGTGGTGTGGCTCAGAGGCCATATGTCTCCAGTGCAGCGTTCTTCGTCTTTGCTGACTGGAAGACAAAGGTCGTATCACGATGGAAATTATGCGTGACATGTTGGATGATTGCGGCTGGCTAGAGCAACAGAAGTGACCAAACTTTGCTGCACATTTGCATGGTACAAACTTGAGTATTAGGCGGGATATCGTAGTTGCTACAGTGACTGCGCTATGGGCTGGACAACCGACGACCTGTGGCCTAATTCCCAGCAGCTAATAGAGACTTTTTTGTGTTTTCCAAAGCGTCCAGACCGGCTGTCGGTCACATCCAGCCTCCTGTTCAACTGGTTTACGGAGGACTTCTTTCCGGTGCCGCAAAGGCTACCTACTTTTTCCCATATGCCATCATGGTGTGCACCTGGTCAGATAGAATTGTCATTCAGTAGAGTGCCACTCTTGGCGCTCTCGTGTTTGGCCCTGGATGATAAGCTTTTGTGTATTGATTAGGATATTATAACTCAAAGTCTTCGTTGTTATTTTTGTTATTTTTGTGGCGGTAGTAGTAGTGGTAGTAGTGGTGGTGGTAGTAGTATTGGTGATAGTGGTGCTACTACTACTAGTAGTAGTAGTAGTAGTAGTAGTAGTAGTAGTAGTATTGGTGGTGTTAGTGGTGTTAATAGTAGTAGTAGTGGTAGTGGTAATAGTAGTTGTAGTAGTAGTGGTAGTAGTAGTAGAAGAAGAAAAAGAAGAAGTAGTAGTAGATGTAGTAGTGGTAGTAGTAGTGTGGTGGTGATGGTAGTAGTAGTAGTAGTATTGGTGGTGGTAGTGGTGCTAGTAGTAGTAGTAGTGGTAGTAGTGGTGGTGGTGGTGGTGGTGGTGGT
>Ga0123353_10015101_pt1 | contig 11192 bp, 12 predicted proteins | sample TergutLab28metaG_3_FD_92763 | JGI IMG/M metagenome (GOLD analysis project Ga0123353, IMG submission 92763) | Labiotermes labralis P3 segment gut microbial communities from Petit-Saut dam, French Guiana - Lab288 P3 | ecosystem: Host-associated > Arthropoda: Insects > Digestive system > Gut ... | reverse complement strand
TTATATCAGCATGCGCCCCGCCAAAGCCGGATACCGCTTGACCGCCCGCAGCTATGACGGCGGCATGACCTTTGTGGATGTGGCCTTTGATACCGCCCTGCCCGACCCCCAGTGCGAGGGCAGTTTGATCAAGGTTCCGCGGCCGGGGCAGGAAAGCGTATACCTGTATATCAACCCCGCCGACCAATTGCACCGTGAGAAAATGACCATCCGTCTCAGCGAAGACGGATGCAGAACATGGACCTATTCCAAGTGCCTATATGAGGGCCTGGCGTCCTATTCCGCCCTGACGCTGATCGACGCCGAGACCGGGCTCATTGGTGCGTATTTCGAAGTCGGCGCCAATTTCTACGCGGAGGAAATTGTGTTTACGTGTTTCCCGATTGGATATGTGATAGAGTAACGCAGTTTACAGCGGCAGAAACCCGCAATCTCTTATAGATTGCGGGTTTTCTTAGTAGAACTCCTGTTGCCTCACCCCGCTGCCAAATCCCGCTTCCTATATAATACAAATCCAACAGCGGTGAACACAGTGGCGATTGCCGTCATGACGATAAGGGGTGTATGATTAAGATCGACAAGCAATACTTGGGAGACGTTTTTCAGCGGCGCGAGCTTCAGCAGCCAATCCGGCAGGCCGATGACCTCGCCCATAAACGAGGCAAAGCAGACAAAGCCGTAAAAGCCCCATACAGCGCCGGAGGCTCTGGGCAGCAGGCCGGTCAGCAATACGGCGACGCCGATCATCACCCATAAGGCGGGCAGGTAGGCCAAATATGCCTTGAGCAGCAGTTCAAGCGAGAAGGGGTTCGCTTCACCGACGAGGGATACAGCGGTGCCGTAAATCCCGATTGCCGTTGCAAGCTGAATCAGCACGCTCGTAACAAAAGCCAGCGCCGTGTAACCCGCAAGATATTTTATACGCGGGGTGGCGCGCGTCAGCACGTGCTCGGCGCGGTGTTCTTTTTCTTCATTTCTCGGCTTCATGGCCACAACGAGCAGCGGGACAACGGCAACCAGCGTCATCATTGTGGTGACGAAGGCCATGAAATACTTCTGTACCATCTCATTTTTCATCGCGTCCGTAATATTCGCCGCTACTTCGGCAGGCATGCCGAGGATTTCGAGATATTGCGGGCTGTCGCCGACGAAGGTGCTGATGTCCCCGATCACCGAAGCATAGGACGCTCCCAGCACAAACATGAGAATAATCCAGAGGATCACTGTCTTGCGCGACAAACGCAGCGCGAAGCCAAAGGGACTGCGCATGAATTCCGAGGCCTCTTTTTTTCCGGGCCGCGCGGGGATAAAGCCCTGATCCAGGTCGCGCATGGCGTTGAGCTTGTAAGCGGCGGCGGTGATGGCTGCAAAAATCAGCAGCAGAATAAGAATTGGCCACCAGCGATTTTCGATATACGCCTGCGCCCGCAGGGCAAGGCCGAGGGGGCTGAGGCAGGACAGAAAGTCATTCCCCTGCATATCCCCGGCGGCTCGCAGCATGTAGAACACGCCCAGCGCCAGGAAAGAATACCCCGTCGCACCGCCCTTGCTGGCGGAAAGCTGGCAAAACAGCGCCGTGATCGCCGCGAACACAAGACCGCTGGCGCAGACCACCGCGCCATACAGCATGGAACCGGCGAGGCCGATGCTTTCCACGCGCATGGCGGCAAGACCGAGGCCTGTCAGCAGGCCCAGCACGGTGTTGATAATCACCGCCGTGACCATTGCGGCGTTCAGGTTAGCCAGGCGGCCCACCGGCAAAGAGCGCACGACCTCGGTCCGGCCTTTTTCTTCGTCGGCGCGGGTGTGACGCGAAACCAGAAAAATATTCATGATGGCCACGGTGATAATCACCCAAAGCAGCATCATGCCGGTGTACATCGCGCCCGCTGTATAGTTGTCCGCGCCGTAGACAGGCCCCATCATGGCGACCATCACGGGGTTGTCGAGGGTGACCACGAATTGCGCTCTGCCCGCCGCGTCGAACATGCCGCTTAAGCTCGGCGCAAGCGAAGCGGAGAACAGCGTCAGGATCACTATCCAAACAGAGGAGATCACTTTTTCGCGCCCCAGCATAAACCGGACCAGCCTACCGGTATTGTAGAAGTTTCCGCGCATGATCACACCTCCCCGTCTGCGCCATAGTGACGCATGAACAGGTCTTCCAGGGTGGGCGGCGCGCTTTCGAGCCTCTTCACGCCATATGGCCCGATGTAGGACACAACGCCGCCGATTTCGTCCGAATCCACCTGGAAGGTTAGTACGCCCTGATCTTGCGTAATGCCATGAACACCCTTGACCCGCGCAAGATTTTCAATGGGCCTTTCCGTTTCTATCGTCATGCTCATGCGCGTCAGGTGGCGCATTTCGGCCAGGGTACCCGTCTCGACAATCACGCCCTCGCGGATGATGGCGATCCTGTCGCAGAGCTTTTCCACCTCGGACATGATATGGCTGGAAAGGAAAATGCCCCTGCCCTGCTTTTTTAGGTCAAACACGCAGGCCTGAAACACCTGCTCCATCAGCGGGTCCAGGCCGCTGGTGGGTTCGTCGAGGATGTACAGGTCGGCGTCGGAGGCGAGTGCTGCCACCAGCGCCACCTTCTGCCGGTTGCCCTTGGAATATGTCCGGCACTTTTTGGAGGGGTCAAGGTCGAACGCTTTGAGCAACTCCTCGCGGCGGGCTTTGTTATGTTTGCCGCGCAGGCTGACGAACAGGTCCACCACCTCGCCGCCCGTCAGATTCGGCCAGAGATTGACGTCGCCCGGCACATAGGCAATGCGCTTGTGGATTTCCACCGCGTCCTTCCATGCGTCCATCCCAAAGACAGATGCGCTGCCCTCCGTCGCTTTGAGAATGCCCAGCAGCACGCGGATGGTGGTTGTTTTGCCCGCCCCGTTGGGGCCGATGTAGCCGAAGACCTCGCCCTCGTTTACCTTGAGATCGATGCCGTTCAGTGCGGTGAATTTGCCGAACTTCTTCATCAGACCGACGGTTTCCAGACTGAATGCCATGTGGATTCCTCCTTATATCGTTTTTGTCAGTTTAGAATGTATTATAGAGCGGAAAAACCGGATACACCGGCTTCCCCACCCTGAAAGCCAAAACTCGACACGGCCTGTCCCCCGCAGGGATTACGCCGCCGACCGGGATGTCTTCCTTATGTAGTTATGCTCTGTATCAAATGATTTGTTCTAAGCGTAGTATGGCACAACAAAACGAATCAGTCAATACATTTTTAAAAAATAGTTATCCGAACAGCTTCATCAATACGCCCGCCGCCACGGCGGAACCGATGACGCCCGCCACATTCGGCCCCATGGCGTGCATCAGCAGGAAGTTGCCGCTGTGGGCTTTCTGGCCTTCGATCTGCGACACCCGCGCCGCCATGGGGACGGCGGACACACCCGCCGAGCCGATCAGCGGGTTGATCTTCCCGCCGCTCAAAAGGCACATCAGCTTGCCCAGCAGCAAACCGCCGACGGTGCTGAGCATAAAGGCGAATAGGCCTAAAAAGATGATAAAGATTGTCTGAAGCGACAGGAATTGCTCGCCGCCTGCCGTCGCCCCCACCGTGACCCCCAAGAAAATAGTCACAATGTTGATCAGCGCGTTTTGCGCGGTTTCGGAGAGCCGCTCCACAACGCCGGATTCCCGGAACAGGTTGCCCAGCATGAGCATCCCGATCAACGGCGCGACAGCGGGCAGGAGCAGCACGCACAGCACCGTGACCACGATGGGGAAACAGATGCGCTCCAGCTTGGAGACCTCGCGCAGTTGCTTCATCTGAATCGCCCGCTCCTTCTTCGTGGTCAAAAGCCGCATGATGGGCGGCTGTATCAGCGGGATCAGCGCCATGTAGGAATACGCCGCGATGGCAATGGGCCCCAGCAGGTGCGGCGCAAGCTTTGTGGTGGTATAAATCGCGGTGGGGCCGTCCGCCCCTCCGATGATGGCGATAGACGCCGCCTCCCGCGGGGTAAACCCGAGGGCGACCGCGGCAAAGAGAGCCATCGCCACCCCGAACTGCGCCCCCGCCCCCAGCAACAGGCTGGAGGGCCGGGAGATCAGCGGCCCGAAGTCGGTCATAGCGCCGATACCCAGGAAAATAAGCGAGGGATAAATGCCTTTTTTTACCCCCAGGTGCAGGTAATACAACAGGCCCCCGTCTGTGCCGCCGGCAGGTTCCGCCATGAGGCCCGCCAAAGGCAGGTTGGCCAAAATCACGCCGAAGGCGATGGGCAGCAGCAAAAGCGGCTCAAACTTTTTCACTACAGCCAAATAAACCAGGACGCCGCCAATGCACAGCATGATGAGTTGCTGCCACCCCATGGCCGCGAAACCCGACTCCGAAAGTATTTTCCCTATGGTTTCTAGCATAACCGTCCCCCCTATACGATCAAGACGAGCGGATCGCCGGTATTGACCCGCGCGCCCTTTGCGGCGTAAATTTCGGCCACCATGCCGCTCTTTTGGGCAAAAATTTCGTTTTCCATCTTCATGGCCTCCAGAACCAACAGCAGCTCGTTTTCCTTTACCCGCTGGCCCTTTGCCACTTTGATTTCCAGCACGACGCCAGGCATGGGCGCGGCAATTGCGTCAGGCGCGGCGGCGGGCTTTGCGTCCACCGCAGGCGTTTCTGTCACGGGAGCAACGGCTGCTGGAGCCTGCACTGTCTGCGTACGCAGCAGGTTGGCCTTTCCTTCCTCTACCTCGACCTCGTACAGCTTATCGTTGATCGTCACCCTGTAAATCATCCTGTGTTCCTCCTCACTTCACCAACTTAATTGATCGAAAGATCAAACGCTCCAGCGGAATACCCGATTCATCGGCAACGATGGCCATGAGCATGGCGGTGGTGGCCTCGTCCACATCCTTTAAAATGAGCGTGCCGGCTGAAAATGCCTCGTCCTGTTCCGATGCGGGCTCTTCATTTTCCTGTGGCTGCCTTTTTCGGGCGAAAAGACCGAGCATAAACGTAAAACCCTTCACCAGCAAAAACAGCGCAATCAATGCTGCGAAGGTGATGCCCATCACGATGAGTGCGTTCATCAGGGTCTCCTCGGCGCCCGCGTGCTCAAAAAAGCGCATACGATCAGCCCTCCTTCCTTTCGATGCGGTAGGTCACGGACGTGCTCTCCCTGGCTTCTCTGTCAGTAAAGAATTTTTCGGCGATCTGCGGGAAGGCGATGTAGGAAAGCACGTCCTCGTCGCTGCGCGCTGTGCTCCCCAGCAACGCCTTTGTCTCCTCAAAAGCGGGCTTCAGCGTGTCCGCAAAACGCCCGGTGACGGGCTTTTCGTCCCTCAGAACCTGCTTGGAAAGTACGCCGTCGATTTCACCGGGCGCTTTGCCGTATTCGCCCCGGATGTACGCTTTGACCTCCTTGGAGATGTTTTTGTACCGCTCGCCCGCCAGCACGTTGGACGCCGCCTGCACGCCCACCATCTGGCTCATGGGGGTCACCAGCGGCGGGTAGCCCAGGTCTTCACGCACACGGGGAACCTCAAGTAAAACGTCATTCAGCCTCCCGATGGAGTTCTGTGCCTTCAGCTGCGCGATCAGGTTGGAGAGCATGCCGCCCGGCACCTGGTAGGTCAGCGCGTCGGTCTCCGTGCCCAGAACCAGAGGGTCCAGCAGGCCCGACGCCAGATATTTCGCCCGCAGGGGCTTGAAGAAATCGTTGATCTCCTTGAGGATTTTCCCATTCAGGCCGGTTTCATAGCCCATGCCCTTCAGGGCGTAATGGATGGTCTCGGTGGGGGGCTGGCTCGTGCCGCCGCCGAAGGCGGAGATCGCCGTGTCGATGCCGTCCACGCCCGCTTCCGCCGCTTTCATATAGGTGACCGGACCCAGCCCGGTGGTGGAATGCGTGTGCAGGATGACCGGGATGTCCGCACTGTCCTTGATGGCGCTGATCAGGTCGTAGGCCTCCCGCGGCCCGATGATGCCGGACATATCCTTGATGCAAACGGACTGGACGCCCATGGCGACCAGGGTTTTGACCATCTCGGCATAGAGAGCCAGGCTGTGGATGGGGCTTTCGGTGTAGCAGATGCAGCCCTGGGCGTGCTTGCCGCATTTGAGTACCTCGTCCACCGCCGTTTCGATGTTCCTAAAGTCGTTCAGCGCGTCGAATATGCGGAAAATATCCATCCCGTTTTCCGCCGCGCGGGAGACGAACAGGCGTACCACATCGTCGGGATAGTGTTTGTACCCCAGGATGTTCTGCCCACGCAGCAGCATCTGCAGCGGCGTGTTTTTCACCCGCGCCTTGATTTTGCGCAGGCACTCCCAGGGGTCCTCTCCCAAGTACCGCAGGCAAGCATCGAAGGTAGCTCCGCCCCAGCACTCCAGGGAGGCGTAGCCCGCCCGGTCCATCACGGTGAGGATTCCCTCGAAGTCCGCGAAGGGCATGCGCGTGGCAATCAGCGACTGTTGGCCGTCCCGCAGGACCGTTTCGGTGATGTTGATTTTTTTCATGAGGCCAGTCCTCCAAACCATATTTCTTAATTTTCGGGCCGATGAGGGAAACTAGAACCGCCGCCGCGAAGGCTTTCGGCATAGCCCGCGCCTGGAAATAACGGCAAAAAGCCTTCCGGGCTGTTCAACCACAGGGTAAACGCAAGGAAATGATAAAGGATCCCAATGGTATATATGATCACAAGTCCTGTGTTAACAGCCGCGAAGCATGCTAGTGAATTTTTTTCTTGGTCTTTTCATAAATCAGGCCGATGAAAAACGCGGCGGGAACAAAGGCAGTGAACAGCGCACACAGCGCCAGAGAACGAGAGCATCTCATCATAGCGGTTTCAAGCGCCGGGTTTCATACGCCGGCAGAAAAAATGTAGCGCCCCGCGTGACTGTCCTGATGATTTCCCGCGCGATTTCATATGCAAGCGCTTGATTGCCAAGCGTGCTTTGCACCGCGCCCGCAATGTCTTTGAGCTCATCGGGGAACACATATCCTTCGCCCTGCGTGTTCACGCCCACGCCAACGATGATAACGCCGACGCTGCCGTCTTGGCCGCACACCGCCTCGCACAGAATCCCGCAGACTTTTTTCCCATCCACCAGAATGTCGTTCACCCATTTGATACGCGGGCGGACGCCGCAATATCGCTCCAGCATGCGGCAGACAGCCACCGCGGCGGCCAGCGTGATCTGCTCCTCGCTTCCGCCGTATTTGAGGGCAAGGGACATATATAGACCGCCCTTGGGTGAGAAAAAGGGTTTCCCAAGCCGGCCCCGCCCCATTGTCTGGCTTTCGGCCATCACCAAAAACGGAGGCTCCCGCCCCTCCTTCAGCAGCTTTTTTGCGTATGCGTTGGTAGAATCCACCTCTGGAAGCTTAATACGGGTTATCGCCATACGAGACGCTCCTCCGTCTGGTTTCAATTTGCTTGGCTACGGCTTTTGTCCGGGGCATATTCGTCCAGCACCGCAAGGGCCGACGCAGCGGACTGCATGTACTTGTCAAACTGCACGATGCTTTGCGCGGTCTCCTTAAAACTGAAATCCTGCGGTTCCGGTTGGCATACTTCAACAAGCCCCCTCTTGTGAAGCGTTTCTAAAACCGCTTTTCTGTCGGAATGAAGCCCGAACACGGAAATCCGGCTCATTTCCAGTATCGCCAAATCATTTACCTCCTGTTTTCGCCAAACGAAATATCGCCCAAAATGCCGCCGCTATCCCAAGCAAGGTAAGAAGAATTAACAGCCCAGGCGAAGTACCCAAACGATCATCCAAAAACTTGCCCAGGAATACGCCGCCAAATATGCAAGCGGCCATCGTAAACACGAGATGAGAATAAATCGCATACCATTTCAGCGCGCTGTCTTGCTGCTGCTCTTTCTGCCGTTCCGTCTGTTGATCTTCCTTTTTATCCGGCATAATTCCCACCCCCTGGTGCTTGCATTATGGGTTGCGTCACCGCATCAATCGCCTGCGCTTTTCGCGATGACATGCTTCAGCGCGGCGAATTGGCGCATGGTTTCGTCAGCGAACGCGGTGCTGGCGGTCTGGGCATTTGCCTGGGCCTGCTCTTTGCTTTCCGTGGCCTGCTGCTCGCACGTTTCAGACAGCCGGGCGAAGGCTTCCGCGTTCTCTTCCTCTGCGCGGGTTATAATCTGAGCCGCTTCTTCCCTCGCGATTTCTATGAGCGCCTGCGCCCGCATTTCCGCATCTTTTATTTTCAAAAGTGCCTTTTCTGCCATTGCTTTTACTCCTTTCTATCCAGTTTGTGCCCACAGTAAGGGCAGAAGCATTTCTCATCGCCTGTCTGTTCCGGGCTTTCCTTTTCCCGCGCAAAATACTCGATGAATCCCGCCGATATAATCCCGGTCGGTATTGCCACAAGCCCGATGCTGAGAAAGGCGAATATTCCGTTCAGGATTTTCCCGGCAATCGTGATCGGATATATATCCCCGTAGCCGATTGTGGTCAGCGTCGCCATGGCCCACCAGAAGCTAGAAAAGGCGTTGTCGAATTTATCGGGCTGCGCGGCGTGTTCGACATTGTACATCAAAACCGACGTAATCACCATCAGCAGGAAAACCACAAGCATAGACGACAGCAATTGGCTGAGTTTTTTCTTGAATACTTCGCCTATTTCCGAGAAAGCGTTTAGATGCCGATTGACCTTAAACAGCCGCAGCAGCCTGAAAATGCGCAGTGTCCTGAGAACACGAAGGTCAAGCGGAATGATGAAGGGGATGTAAAATGGTAATATCGAAAGCAGATCAATCAGCGCCATAAATGTAAACATGTATCTTATGCGGATTTTCGCATTGCTTTTGCCTGTGGCGGTCAGCAGCAGGTCAGCCGTCCAAACCCGCAGGACATATTCTACCGTGTAGATGATGACCGATAAAAACTCAATGACCGCGAAAGCGGTTCTGAGCGCATCGGGTAGCTGAAAGGTGTCCGCGATGATCAAAACCAGATTGACGATAATCAGCGCGACCATTGACAGATCAAATACTCTACCGGCAACATTGCTTTCGTCAGAGGGCTCGATGATCGAAAATATTCTTTTTTTAATTTCATTGATGTTCATTTCATTACCCCTTTATGTCAGGTAAACGTAACAAGGGTGAGGAGCTTATCACAAGCTCCCCACCCTAAAGTTTCGACTTGAACAGGTAACCCTGCCAACCGGGAATCTATTCTGTTTTTTCCAGCCCTACGCCGCTTACGTTTCTCTTCTCTTGCTCTTCGTCGCCGCACTGACCGCAAAGCACACCGCGATCGACGCGCACATCGCGATCACAGCGAACTGCGGCCCCTGGCCCATGAGCTTGACGACAGATTCCGCCGCGCTGCCGAAGACGTTGAGCATTTTGCACACCGCAGGGACCAGCGCGATGGTGAAGCCCGTGCCGATGCCGCTCCACGCGCCGACTTTACTCGTTTTCTTGTAGTAGAGCGAAAGCACATAAGGGGCCATGAAGGAGCCGGAGATAATGCCCCAGGAATAGCTCATCAGGTCAAGGATGGGCGTCTTGCTGTTGGCGACGAAGTAGGACACCGCGATGAATAGCAGGCACAGGAGTTTCACGCCCAGCTTTAGCTGCTTTTCCTGGGTCTTGGGCCTCAAAGTGCCAATGAAGTCCATCATCAGGGTGGAGCTGGCCGTCAGGGTAACCGAGCACAGGGTGGACACAGACGCGGCCAGCAGCAGCACAAACACAATGCCAAGCAGCACACCCGGTATATTAGCCGCCCCCAGCATATTGGGAACAATATAATCTTTGAATACAGCGCCGTGCTCCGCCTGGAGGCCTTCGACACTGATCTGCCCGGCTTTGAAGAATGCGTGGCAAAGCGAGCCGATGAAATAGCCGCCGCCCGCCACCAGCGTCGCGAAGAAAGTGGAAATCCATATGCCGCGCCTGGCCTGTTTGTCGTCGCGGATGCCGAAGAATTTTTGCAGCATGTGCGGCAGGCCCCAGGTGCCGAAGCTGGTCATCAGCAGCAGGGACATCAATCCCCACAGGCCTTTGCCGTCGAGCTTCGGCAGGCCCTGCGGCGTTTTCGCGTATTCCATGATGCCCTGTACGCCGCCCACGGCGTCCGCACGCACGACAAAGAAGATTAGCAGCGCCACGCCGCCCATCATGATAATGCCCTGAATAAAGTCCGCCCGCGCTTGCACGAGGTAACCGCCGAAGAACAGCAGCAGCGCCGCCAATGCCGCGATGATTACCATGAACACCGTGTCGTTGATCCCCAGCAGCACCTGTGCGATGGAACCCAGGCCCTTGTAGACGGAAGCGGAATAGGGCACGAAAAAGATGAAGACCACCAGGCAGGCGAACAGCTTCATCGCCCTGCTGCCGAAGGTTTTCTCGAAGAATTCGGGCATGGTGTGCAGGTTCAGCCTCGCTGCGGCCTCACGGGTGCGCCTTGCCAGCAGCAGCCAGGCCAGCAGCGCGCCGAACGCCGCGTTGCCCAGTCCCACTAGCACGCCCCACAGGCCGAAGCCGAAGCCCGTCGCGCCCGCGTAGCCCACGAACATCACGGCGGAAAAATAAGCCGTGCCGTAGCTGAGGGCCGAAAGCCAGGCCCCCGCCTGCCGCCCGCCCACGGTGAGGTCCGCGATGCTTTTGCTGCTTTTGCCGGTTACAATACCGACTGTAATGAGTCCCGCGATGTACACGCCGATGGTGATCCACATTGCTGTCATGAAAATACTCCCTTTCACGTGATAAATAATCAAGGCGGGAAACTGGTGTTTGCCAGCTCCCCACCCTAAAGCTGCAAACTCGCACGGCTACCCTCCGCAGAGATTTTCGCCGCCGACCGGGAATAACTATTCAATTCAATGCTTTAAAGCAACTGAGTCCCATGGCCTATTATAGCACATCAAAAAGGGAATGTCAAGCGCTCCAGGCAAAGTAGTTCGCGCATGAAAGCGGCGTATTATCGGCAAGCTCACGAACAAAGCCATCGCCCGTATCCAGCTCTGGATCAACAATTACCCCCGTAGGATTTTCGGCTACCTATCCTCAATTCAATTCGCCCCAATTCCATTGTGACATGTCTTCAAGACATTTAATCTTGCAATTTGCTGGGTCAAGGGCAATTGAGGAAAAACCCTTGCAATAGGCGGCCAAATATGCTATTATGGCATCAGAGACAAAATAAGTATAAAGGAGCATCGGCTATGGAAGGCTTTTTATCCACGCTGCTT
>Ga0123353_10015100_pt1 | contig 11192 bp, 10 predicted proteins | sample TergutLab28metaG_3_FD_92763 | JGI IMG/M metagenome (GOLD analysis project Ga0123353, IMG submission 92763) | Labiotermes labralis P3 segment gut microbial communities from Petit-Saut dam, French Guiana - Lab288 P3 | ecosystem: Host-associated > Arthropoda: Insects > Digestive system > Gut ... | reverse complement strand
GAGATTTTCCGCCCGTCCAGACCGGCCCTGGGGCCCACCCAGCCTCCTGTAAAATGGGTACCGGGTCTTTCCCAGGGATAAAGTGCGGCCGGGGCGTGCTGCTGACCACTCACCCCCTTCTAGTGCCGCGGTCATGGAAGAGTAGAGCTATACCTCTACTCACCCTTTGGGCCACACCAGGCTTCTAACGGTATCACTCTACTAAAAGCTGAGCGAGATATGATCATAAATGTGTATTGGTCTTTATGTAAATGTACCCGCTATTCTTGTCGGATTTTAATGATTCTTCAATTTTCGAGCTAGAATTTTGGAAAAACCCAAAATATCAAATTTAATGGAAATCCGTCTAGTGGGAGCCGAATTGTTCCATGTGGAAAGACGTACAGACTAAAGGAGAGATAGACATGACGAAACTAATCGTCATTTTTCGAAATTTTGTAACGCGACTAAAAGTTATTTGTGCACAAAAACCGACTGGTTCTGTCCCCTCTCCCCAACCCCTCATGGAGAACGTTCCTAAATGTTTTAGAAAATACCAAGGTAAAGAACTGTAGGTCTGTTTCTTTTTAGTGCAGTACCGAAGAATTTAAATTTAAGCCCTTAGAGCGAGAGTTTAGTCTATAAAATATTTATTTTACTCGTACTTGCAGAAAAGTCAATGTGGCAGTTAACGTACAACATATTAAATTATTTTTTGTTACAATACTGTACTGACTGTACGGTAGCAACTTAAGGTGTATTAATAAAGTGAAAGTAAACATACTCGTTGAAAATTTTAACCGTCATATTAATATCGGAAGACAGGTGTTTGAGACATGATTGATTTACTGGACTCTATGCTATGGAATTTTGTTCCGGGATAACAACACCATTTCGATAGCATCTGTTCCATTCCCTCGGCACTCCGTATTGAAACAGCCGCAGCTGGAGGCAGATTTAAGGAGAGTTCTGTTTATTTCATTGTTGAGATGTATCAGTTCACTGCCCGGACATTATGACGCCTTCTGATGCTATTTCTCCATACTCTTTTAAACGTTTCGCAGTTTTCCTAAACAATTTGATGTGTTATTTCAAAAGGAAGATATTTTGGAAGTTGAGGGTTTAAAGTTTCTTAACCCTTTAAACGCCGCGTCAAATCCCATCTGCCCTTTGCTAGCATTATTCGGAGCTCACCATATTCTCCACGTTAGCAGGTAAAGGTCTAAATAGGGATTGCCACATAGAATGATACTACTTAATTCTTATGTGTCTTTTACACGAATTTATCAAAGAGATTCTGATAACATCTGGGACTGGACGTTTGTACTAAAATTTGTCTTACAAGGAATTTTACTTCCACCCATATCTACTCAGTGTACCCAACTTTTTATAAAGGTGAAATCGAACTGTGAGTTTTCTAAAAATTGATCGCGGTGAAAAAGTTAGCACATAACATATCCTATAGACGTGGCTAAGTTGTACAAGTTTATTTAAAATATTTTTGTGTCGAGAGTACTTAAAGAAATACAACGGAACAGCTATGCGTACTCTAGTATTTACATTTACAATTAGCATTATACGTAAACATACTTAGTGCCAGAAGAACAGAGGACACTGCGAATCAAAAGGAAACGAAGGGTACCTTCCAATGTCATTTCAAATTCAGGCAACTGTGTTTCCTTAAAATGTAAATTTTCTGTGTTTTTTTTTTGGCTGTGAATGTACATGAAATTAATCCTTTGAAGCCTGAAATTAATTTAAACAACTGCTTAAAGCAGGCTATACCTCAAACAAAATACACTTTTCCACTATATTGAACGATTAGATTATGTCGTTTAGGGAGATTAAAACTCTTAATTATGAGACTATTATTTTCTTGTTTTTAGAGTAACATCCCTTTGTGTTTGAAACTAAAAGAAAGTGAAATAATTTTTTGTTTACTTAAGACACAACAATATTTATTTTGCTTTGTCATGACAATATATACGGTCCACTGATCATCATCAGGCCATTTCCACACAACTCAGAACAAAGTGCAACGCAGTGCAACCTCTATGGGATCTCATATTACCGAAACACTATTTGTACTGCGTTGAACCTTGTTCTTAGTTCTGTGGAAATGGCCTGATAATAGTCAGTTGACCGTAACATGTCATCATAACAAAACAAAATAAACATTGTAGTTTTTTTTAACCAAATAAGTTTTTAAAATATTTTAAAGACAAGGTGCAAGTGTTGGTATTTTAAATGAAGAAATATTGTAGTGTTTGACGGAAATCAAAAATTATTTCACTTAATTCTGAGGATTAGCCGAAACAACAAATGCACCATATGGAAAAAATACTGAGTTCAGTTAGTATTAAATATGCTGTTTAGTATAGTAAACACCGTCCTTTAAGGGTCAAGCACAATGAGAGATATCCAATCCGTCTGTTATCGAAGAGTCTACATGGCGAATTTTCGAAACAATGCGTAGTCTGTCAACTGTTCGTCATGTGTCTTATTGCAATGAGATGTCATGGTCATGGTGAAGCAGTGCGATGCACGCTGTTTATATCTTGCGTTGCAGTTGGACGGTAGGCTTAACCCTTCAAACGCCGAGTTAAATCCCACCTGCCCTTTGCTAGCTTTATTCGGAATTCACCATATTCTCCACTTTAGCAGGTAAAGGTTTAAGCTGAGCCATTTTGTTTATTACCCTGCATTCTGCGTCTATGTGCCTTGCATGTTATGTACCTCGTGCCGACCTGATCGTGATATCAGTGATTAACACACATGAGAAGCAAGCCGTTTGAAGAGGTAGTCTTTAACGGTTCCATCTGTTACCGAACAGTTTCATAATACTTGTCGTAAGGCACTGAGACAGCGAACTTTGCCTTTGAAGTATTCGCTCTCTGTGTCGTATTGTCGAGATCCTCTTTTCAAAACTCGATCAGTATATCACCTATCGTTTGGAATTTCTGTGACTTCCTGCGTTGGTATGATGCCTTACAACAGTCTACTGCCGCTCTCTTACACACGCTTTCTAATATTAAATGTTTATTTTACAATCAGATCATAGTCTTAGGCTGTATAAAATGACTAATAATACTACGGTCTGTTATATCCCAAGAATGAGTTAGGAACGGGTGTACACAAAAGATAGACGGTTGTCAATCAGCCTTTTTAATTTTTATCAAATATTTCCTGCATGGGCGCACGTAAATATGAATAGGATACGTATTAACAGTGCTAATAAAGTGTCCAGTTCTCTGGCATATGAAACCGCACAGATTTATACATATGATCCAACATTTCATAGGACCTTCCTCCCTACATATTCAGCATAATCCAAGAACAATCCTCCGCCATGTCGGTAAATGGCGACTTTCACAAACGACTAAATTCCTTATTTTACTTCTGCAGTCCTCTGACAACTGTCTGTTACCTTCAGGAGCACGCTTGTTTCTGTGTAGTTTGTCCAATATCTGTTATATAATTCCAATATGATGTTTCGGAAGCAGGCTGTGCTTCTTTCTTCAGAAGCGAACCTGTCTGGCGGCCCCTCAGTCAAAGCTACTCTTAGCTACTAGGCCTGTTGCTCTATGTATGGGGCCTAACAGAGAGTTGTTGTGCCTGAGGATAGAAGCAGAGCGAGCTACCGAAACGTGGTGTTTTAATTGTACTACAGACGATGGACAAAGCCCAGAGAAGAAAGGGAGTTTCTGGATTCTTAAAGTGTTGGTTAGTTTGCGCAAACCGGCGAAGGGTCTACTGACAGTGGCGGTTGTGGATGATAAAGAGGAGAATAATTAACACCTTGGAGTAGAGTCCTTTGTGACAAGCTGACAATCGCTCGGAGAGTGAAGAAGTCTGTCGCATTTTATGGAACCCGAATATTCGTTATCACGTGAGAGTTTTGGTTCCCAAAGACGAGAGCATTATTGTCTTAGGGAAAGTGACGCTGTGTGTTTTGCCTGAGGAAACTGCTGTCCCAATTGTCAGTATAGAAAAGTTCTACATTTCCTGTAGCCTGCGGCTTTAAGGTGTATTACAAGTCTTCTACTCTGAAAATGGAGTCTGCAGGTATCCCCGAAATTTTGAGGCTCATTTGCTGAACTACACGGCGTCTTATTAAAAAATATAACAATCTTTTGTCCTCGCGATTTTCACCACAGCCCGCCTCTGGACACGTTATGAATAGGGATGATAAAATGAACCGTTGAAAACGTGGGTTGAGAATTACATATAGTCAGTCATGTTATGCGGTTATCCGGCCAGTACTTATACCGAACGCCTACGGGATGTAATCCAGAGAGTTTCCATTATACCGTACTTCCACGTACGAAAGTGTGGAACTCTTACACGTGAGTTCCTCTCGTGACAGAATGGTGGCGTGGCTACTGCAGCTTTTTTTTGAGACAAGGCAGTTGGAGAGAACACTGAATCTAGAAGGACAGGGGCTCTTCCTCTCTTCTCCAAGTGGAGGGTCCAACACACACACGCGCCAGGGATAAAAAGAAATGCATGAGTGAGTAATGTACTTTACCCTTGAACCTTCTCATAACACGATCTTTCCAGGTACTAAAAATCACAATTTGTCTTCCCAAGGGTCTGGAGCTGTCAGTATTGACAAATTCAGAGATGCCGAAACGTCGGACGCGATATCTCCTTCTCACAATTTCCTAACATTATCATGCGATCTGTATATACGCATCTGCAGTTAGAAGAGTTAATTATATTTTTCAGAAATAATTAAGTTGTCTGGAGTGAAAGAATTGTCACAGTAAAAACTGCTTATGGCCGCTCGCTTTGATCGAAGAAGTAGACAGGCACAATGGAAAGGAACGTTGCAGTACGTAGTAAAAATGAAACTGCGACAGCTTACAAATTGTCTTATTCTTTATATAATGTATTGCAAATTAAAAAGTTAAAATGCAGCTCCATGGTTTCTTACTTAAGCCTCTCCCTACCAAACTACTTAATACCTACCTGATTCAGTGACTGATTGACGTACTGCCTGAAAGACTGGCAGACAGACAGACTCACTAACGAAATACTAACTAAACGACTAAACAATAAACTAACTAACTAACAAAAAACTCACACACTAAACGATTAACTGGCTGACTGACTGACTGATTAGCTAAGTGACACAACGATTGACTCACTAAGCGTCTGTCAAACTTCGCCCCCCCCCCCACCACTTCCCAATACTCACCCATTATCAGCGGTAGATTCAACTGGGGCAGCGAGATCAAGGGACTCCATCTGAACCAAACCCAGGATATACAATTCAAAGCAACTATCTATCCAAGGAACCAGCCAACCAAGCAAGCAACCAACTAACCCCATGGTGAATGTCCTCATAACAAGAAGGACGCGCAGTTTGTTTCCCAGGAATTGGGAAACTAAGATCCATAAGATCCTACTACTGCACCCTATTTTGAATTGTTTGAGTCAGTCACTGTAGTCACAGTATAGTTGTTTATAAACTTCTTATGCTACCCGTGGCTTACGCTCACGCCCGTCTCAATTTCATAACCAACATCAAATAATCTGACTACCCACACATTTGTGTCATGTTATACTCTACCCAGTTCGTCATACATCGTTTTTCCGAACATAGGGAGATAGGGTTGCTGTCATGTAAGACGAGTCGGACGAATGTGACGCCAATTTTTTTAGTTTGAAATGCAATAAAAATGTGCCGTTAACTTGTGATTCATAGATAGAATGTTGTAGGTGCATGCGTGTAAGAAATTTATAGTGTTGGACAAAGAGAGATATTTTTGGAACAGTTTGTTTAATACTGTATACCATGTACGTGTCATGGTAAAAATGTCACTGAATTTCTGTAAAATATACCCATCGTCAACAGTGTCATGTAAAAGAACTGCATTCCGAGTTGTGGAAGAACTTCGAGCAGCATTTTCGGTGCTGAACAAAACAAAAATAAAACCACTTTTTTTCAGAAGAAGTATGCTTTGCTTTAAACAGGAATGTAAACAACCACAATAAGTGTTGGTGAAAATGAAAACAGCATGCAGTTCATGAAATTTCTTTCACGCGACCTCAAATTTCAGTGCGCGCGCGAAAATAGTAAGTTCCGCGTCTGGAGAAGAAACAAATATTGACAGTTCCATTAATTTAATCCTACCTCATTATTCGGGAAATTAATTGAAAAATATTTAAAAAACAGGGCAAGCCACCCTTTTTGGGGGGAAATTTAAGGACATTTGTCGAAGATAAACTGTTCATATTTAAAGAGAAGCTGTTCGTTGTGTGTCGAGAAATATTTTCAGAATTTGCGAAGCCTTTTAGAAGTTGGAGGTAGCAACTTCGAGGCTCGTGTATGAATTAAAGTGTGCCGAACTACACGGCGAAAACGGACTAGGCTATAAATGCACGGCAAATGCTGTCTTCCCTATGCGACAAAGCGCCCGTGACAGCTGACGTGATAGGGAAGATATTAAGTATATTGAATGCGGACCACGACTACATATTGTTCTGCAATCTGCGGGTATGAAGATAAATTAACCATTTTCTTCTTTCGTAATCTATTCTATTGTTACTACTAACGAAATATTTAAGTCATCCCCTTTATAGTCAGTTTTAACTTTATTAATTTAGTATATCCTTTGGCACTTCTTAAGAATTTCATTGTCGCTGTGTGAATTTTGCTAGACTTTTTATTTATTATTCCCAGATTTACTTCCGCATGACAGTGAGGAACTGACATTGCTTTACGAGATTTGTTCCTTTCGTTTAGTCCTGTTTAATATTCTGCAGATCATCCCGCATATTCATTGAATGTGATGTGTTTGATATTTACACCATAGTATATTTCGTAAGAGGTGTCACATCCTAGATATTTGAAGTGTGAAACTGGTTTTGTGATGAAGTTTTAAGTCTTTGAGATGCGGCATCCCCGTTTTGTGTATCAAAATACGATATGGTATACAAGGTAGTCAAAGCACAACTTTAGATATATTTGTAACAAAGGTGGCTCAAGCTAACAACTACATGTTTCGGCCTTCTGTAATTTCCATCATCAGGTTGTACAATACTTAGTGTAGAATAACTATACAGTATACAATATATATTGTATACTGTATACAATATATATTGTTATGGTGATCGAGATCTCGTCATCAGACCATATTGTTGTATTGCATATTGTCTATAGTTATTCTACACTAAGTATTGTACAATCTGATGATGGCAATTACAGGCCGAAACATGTAGTTGCTAACTTGAGCCACCTTTGCTACAAATTTATCTATATTTGTGTTTTGACTACCTTGTATATCGTATAGTATATTGAGTTTTAAGAAATTATTTTTCACCTGATTGTTTTGTGTTATTTAAAGTTCATTTTAGCATTATACTGCCATCTACGGTAGAAGATGTAAATGGTGTCTTCCTATCAATAGAGATTCTGTTTTAATTCCATTGTCTGGCACAAAGACAGCAACATTGTCTTGAATTTGTCAGTGAGTCGGCGAGCTTGGTCTTTAGTCGTATTCATGGCCCGAACCAGTTCTTTGGTTATTACGAGTTTATGGAACAATTCTGATCACACTGCAAACTGTCCACGATTTGTGAAGCCTTTAGTCAGTACAACGAACTCTTACGGTAAATTTTACTAGCTTTTACTGCACACAGGGGATTACGTTCTGGCCGGTAATAGGCCTAATAGTCTAGTGCCTAGAGAACAAGTTCCTATTTTGTGCCACGAAGTAAAGAGTTGTTCCTGATGGCAGGTTGAAGACTATAAAAAAATAATTGTAACACGAAAAAGAATAAAACGTTCGTTAAATGATTGTTACAAGAGTTTCACCGAAGAAAAGCCACAACCATATGACATGTAGTTATTTCTCCTTAACAAGCTGAATGTCACTCACCAGGTTAAAAAATTATCTAATTTTTTATAGATCTCGCTAAGGAATTAAAGGTTTTGCCAGTTGAATCCAGTTCAGATACTCAGATTAATTTGAGACTCGTTTTAATATCTTTTCATTTACACCTCTTCCCTTCCAGTCTCTGAAACGAAGCACTCAAACTAATATTGGTTGTAAAAAGAATTAAGTAATTTAGCAGTTTAGGACACTGTATATATGGGAAGTTTCTGATTTATATAGATCAATGTTATAATTAAAATAGTAAAATACAAGGTTTTTGGTGTTTATTTTTTTTGGAATAGAGAATACTAGGTAGTAAATTATGAGATACTGAATATATGGTTCAGTAGGTAATACTGGGAATGTGCAGAAAATTATGGTTTGGAAATATCTTGGAAAAGGGCACTTATATTCTTAGATTGTTTTCCGGCTGTGTCAGCATCAGGCTTCATAGCGTCGGGGTTTCATTGAAAATCCAGGATGCGAAATGAACGTAATGGTAATGTGACCTCTTTCGAATCGAAATTTAGCATGGATGTACTTAAGAAGAAATAAAATAAATAATGTTTCCGCTGACAATGACGAAGACGACAATGACGTGTTGGCGTTGGTGGTGGTAGCTAAGAACTATTCTCAATGTATTACGGTACTTACAATGGTATTGGCTTATTTATACGAGGCTTATTCAGAAAGTAAGTACCGTTTCGCTGTAAAAAAATCGAGTAAGGTTTCGTATAAAATTTTAATGTTATTAAATTCTACACTTTTCAAAATATTTTTCCACATATTCGCCGCCATTATTGAGGCACTTATTGTAGCGGGCACAAGTTTTTATATATCCTCATAGAATGCGGCCGCCTGCGATGTTAACCACTACTGACAGTGTCGTAGAGTCCTTGAAATCTGAGGAAAGTGTAGGAGATCAGAAATTGTGAAACGTCTGTCGTCATGAACTCCTTCATTGATCTTACGCACCAAATCATCATTTACTAAAGATGGACGCCCACTTCGCGCCTCATCGTGTACGTTCTCTCGTCCTTCAATGAACATCCGAACCCATTTCCTAACCATGCCAGCACTCATCGCATTATCACCATACACTTGACAGATCTGGTGATGAATCTCACTTGGTAGCACATTCCTAGCGTTCAAAAAACAAATTACAGACCGTATTTCACAGTCGGCGGCCCCTTAAATTGTCTTAAACATGTTTAACGCACAGGAACAAATATAAACATAACACGAATTTCACAAAATGGCATCTGTGGCTTCTCAATTGATAGAGGAAGTCACTGCACATGCGCAAAGTGACAGTCTCGAGGGTGCGCGAGATATATGCGCAGACGGTACTTACTTTCCGAATAACCTACGTAATTTAGAATTTATTATAAATTTTGTTAATTACTGTATGTTCTTTTTTTTGCAGGTGAGTGTTAAGTTATCAACTCCCGTGCCTTCAGTGCTACGCTAGCCTCTTCACTGGTAATGCACTTAATGTCTTTTTATTTTGGATTTGTGTGTTTACACATAAATATATGCGTGTATGTATGTATGAGTATGGCAAATGCATGGGTCAGACTGAACTGTTGGATCCAGTGCTGGCGACCAGTAACTATGGCCGCATTTTATATCATGAGCGTAGATCAGAATTCGGCAGGTTCTGTGCATATTCAATCCCATCCTGATTTTCTTGGACCTTCTGAATGGAGTATTTTAAGTGCTAGAGACTGATAAAACATTTTAATTTGTATTTTGATTGTCCTGACTCAAAAACCTTCACTGACTTCATACTCTCAATTTATTATCGTTGAAATAAGTAAGGAAGCTTCTTTTAAATATACCTTCTCTTTGATGTGGAGTAACTTTTTAAGTCTCAATTCACATAAATGATCTGTGAACGTTCTATATGTAAAAGCCACAGCGACAGTATCCTTTCAACTGCTTGAAGTCATGCAGTTCTCAAACAATGACATTATTGTTTCCCATCAGCCGTTTTTACTGCCTACATACCCACTAGCTACATTTTATTACCGGGGGTTTTAGAGGGTGGTTAAACAAAGACGACACTGTTATAGTATATCACCTTTTCTTACATTAGCGCCAGGAACTTTAAGATGGCGAAAACATTTCTGGAAAGCTGTCGTGAAGTTGACCTACTGATTGTCACTTTTCGCTTATTAGAAGATCTTATTCGTTCCTGTGAACTTTTTGAAGGCTTGTGCTATTTTAAAAGAGCAATGTACTTGACAAAAATAAATCTCTGACATTCCAGTTTCCCGATTGAAAGATAGTTTCTTCTTTGGGCATGCTTTGTAACACTGAGGTAAATTACTCTGGGTGTGTTTGTGATGACATAGAAGGTTATTCGTTGTTAGTGGGTGTGTTCATTGATATTTCTTTATGTGCTCGGAGGCATGTGGGTACTGCAAGAATTGTTCACTGTACACGTATGCTTAAGTAAGTTATTAAGTTCTGGCCATTACTTGCAGGATTTTCAGCTCCCCTGTGTGCACACGCGTGTCCCCCGTCACACTCTTAGGAATAACAATAGATAAATTTCTTCAAGGGAGCTTATCGTCCGTACCATCTAGGACTGGGTTTATATTTGCTCACTCTTCCTGGCTGTGGATTTGTGTATGAGTTATCTTTAGGTAGTCTCTCTTTCTTGGTGTATTTGTACGTTTTTATTATGTACATACCTTTGAACACTTTGACGATAGATCATTAACATGGGTAGGAAAAGAAATTTCAAGGCCTTTATCGATGTTGTTGTTCTCCCTCACTGCCGTGTTAGACATGAAAGTGAAGACATGGAGTCATTCATCTTGATGTGTCTCTAGTAATTGTTTTCCTTTCGATTTAATTTTTTTATACCAGTGTAAATTTCGAAGGTAAAATGGGCGTATGTAGTTTTATAATGTTTCTTATATAAATTACCAAGTTTTCACGGCGACACTTATTCAAGTTATGGTCTTCTGACCTGTAACACCGCTATTAACTCCTATTGTTTCCAATTCCCATAACCTTTAAGGCTACAAAGGACCGTCTTTTATCATTGCTTTATACAAAGTGGGCCAAAAGTAGGTATACAGTATATAGTATATTATTATTATATTATATATCTTGTATATTATTACTGTGTACCTACTTTTGGCCCACACTGTATGTTTCCTCCGATGATACAGTGTGATCGTTTTAAGATCCAAGTCTTTTGGAGCGTTACGACGTATCGACTGGTATTACCACCTGACACTGCGTAACGTCCCAGAACAATTGAATCCTCAGCAACACTGCTGTCAGAACTCAAAATGCCCAAGGGATGGTTTTTCG
>Ga0123353_10015099_pt1 | contig 11192 bp, 5 predicted proteins | sample TergutLab28metaG_3_FD_92763 | JGI IMG/M metagenome (GOLD analysis project Ga0123353, IMG submission 92763) | Labiotermes labralis P3 segment gut microbial communities from Petit-Saut dam, French Guiana - Lab288 P3 | ecosystem: Host-associated > Arthropoda: Insects > Digestive system > Gut ... | reverse complement strand
ATCTGATCCTGCTCGCAAGCTGTCAGCAAACATGTATGACATATACCATTGCTGTGTGTACAGTGAAAAACTCCTGATGATGGACAGAGGAACTATCCGAAACGTGTAGAGTTTTATTCCAAATAAATATTTGAGTAATTGGTGCATCTAGTTGGTTTTTATTATAAGAATTCATCACGATGTACGGTCACCTGAACGTCAAATGCGGTAAGTTAAGTTTTATAGTACACCTTTTTAATGCAGGTCCTAAGGGAGGGTTTGTAGTTTCCATGACTGGATTCTGCTTTCAGTTGGACACCCTGCAGAAAGCATTACTACTACAAAGAAAGGATCAAAGCAATAATGAATTGCTGTTTCGAGGAAGGTAATAGGCAGCTGAGGATATCACCTGCTGTCTCCTACCCCAGGGTGACACTAAAACACGAGCGGCGCTTTTCCTAGACGTCCCAGGTGAGGACCTTGATGGTTCTTCTCCTGTACCTCCCCATCACATATTCTTCGTACCGCAAAAGGCGGTAGTATAAGATAACAAGTTAACTTTTGCTTACTTTTTAATAAACTGCAAAGTGGGAAACAGAAGACAAGAGAACTTTTCAGTGTACTTTCGTTGTCTGTTCTCATCCTTTGCAAAACTCCTCTACCAGATGCTGCATCGGCCGCACAGCAAAGCCGTTAACATCGGCAGATCCTTTCACGGCTTGCAATTTAGAACAAGCAAGGTTTGGTGTGACGTTTAACAGCTATGTAGTGAAGCTAAACATCAAACGCAATTTGTCTATGCTAGTTCTCTCACATGTTGTTAAAATATATTGCCACATATTTAATAAATTAGACAACCACGGCAATATTTTTCTTGTCTAGGTTACTGGATTTCGAGACCAACAAAATAATCTCTCCGTATCGTTGTAAAATATTTCACAGTACAAATCTTATTTTTATAAAATATTAAATAAGTTGGATACAATTTTTTTGCTGTACCTCAGCACAACTTGGAAGTAAAGAACTGCGAATTCTGCATCTCAAAACTAGATGGCAGCTGTTGCTCAGCTTGACGCTCCGACTACTCTTTTACCAAAGATATAACCCTTCAGCCTATTGGACAGAAGGCAGATGACCGGCTGGACTTCGAGAGCAAGTGTGTTGCAAAAGCACTTAGGTTCTACGCATGTAGTTCAATTTCCGCTTTATACACATGTAAAATGTATTTGAAAGTTTTATAATGAGCACGTCTAATTCTATTTATGCAGACCGTCCCAACCACGAAACAAGGGTTATTGGTCTCGTCCAAATAACTCTGCAATAGCGAATGTCTTTAAGAAACATCCAGACCGCATATGTACAGCTGAATATAACATTACCGTTGTCATATAACTGAATTTTTTTTTTTTTTAGAAATTCTTAAATTCCCCAGGCATCACTTTTCGAGATCCTATTTTAGTAGAAGCCTGTCTTCCGGGCCATTATTTCGAATTGAAACTGGAATATACACTGTTATGTTAGGCGTGGCATTCAACCGTTAGCTAAAACAACACAAATGTAACTGCGAAAAGAGAACGTCAGATATTCCATTTCAGTTTCACAATATCTCAATTTGACTATTCATTTGTAAATCATACGAATGAACACATTAGTACAGTCAATGGCACGCGAAGCTTACAATACCCCTGAACAGTCGCCTCTTCCTTGAATTATCTTATTATATTTATTGAAATTAATCATATGTGTTTCCAGAAATTAATTGCAGCAAATATATAAGAGAAATATTATTTGATGGTATTTTATTTACGTGTGAAAATTACCCCAAGTAAAAACTTTAGGCGTGGCGTTACCGTACATAAAGCTGTATCAAATTAAACGTACCTTCCATCAATATCCTAATGAAGAAGAAGTAAATAATCACGGGGTAAAAAAGAACGGTGGAAAGAAAGAAGAAGGAAAATGAAGGAAATAAACAATAATCGGAGCAAAATAAAGAGTTCCGTAAAATATTCTGCAATTTTCTCTCATTATTTTATGGCTGGAAGTCACTCTGCTGGCTATATTTGCAGATGGGTGAATCATTTTTGCTTTCAATTTTCAAACGTCATCACGTTGCGTATCATTACCTCAAATGAAATAAATTGTTCCATTTTTTTTTAAATGAAGCGGAGCGGGCCGGTGTTAAGCATAAGTTAAGTCTGCTCGTTTTACTATGGAAGGAAGTGTTATTGTAATTTGGCAAAGCGTCCATTCGTTAGCACCATTACCAGCCAGATATGACAAGAGACGCGGCTCTGTCGATATTCATTTGTTCACGTCACTCATCAGCTGATTCTATGGATTTCTGCTGATCCGCGCTTTACGTATGCAATGCAAAATTCGTCGTTTAGAAAACAGTTTTTTTTGTGCCAGTGGTCGGGGGATGCATATAATGCCCATTGCTTTCAATTACCCTGCAGCCCAGTGTGTACGTAATGTGAATTCCTCCCCGGCAGTACCTTGCTATCTGCTCCACATTCAGACGTTAGTCACCCAGATAGTGTGTGTACTACTGAAAGTCTTTCCAGTGCCTGAAAAATAATTACCACTCAATCATTATATACCATATTCAGTTCCAATTAAATTTTCCGCTGTGCGTAACAAGCAAAAGAAATAGAAAATTTAAATTGACGACTTATGTAGTTTGCACATCAATTACATCACGATTTACAAATTCCAAGAGTAACTGACATGGTCTTCATTGCTACACCGTGCATCAGTGATATCAATTGTTTTATTGTCCAACTAATGCACTCAATTATATAAAATCTTTAGAATGTTAAAAAAAATTAAACTTAATACAACCGCTCCAACATGTTTCGGTTCACACGGGAACCATCATCAGGGAGCCACAACCAGTACTTGTGGTTCCCACTTGAAACGAAACATGTTGGAGCGGTTGTTTTAATCTGATGTTTATTGGACCGTGCATCTTTGTGATAACTGAAGAATAAAAAACCAACTAGATGCCACTCATTATTTTATTGTACTTCTTATAGCCTCAACATGTTTCGGGCATTACTATGCCCATCATCAGGAGCTCGCGACTATGATGTTCATTACCACACTGGTCGTTTCGTTCTTGGCTTGCTGTGTGTTGGAGGTTAGGTGGGGTTAGGCTGGAGTAGTGTCCTGGCTGCAGGCTGCAGCCCAGACACTACTCCAGCCTAACCGAACCTAACCTCCAACACACAGCAAACCAAGATTTAAACGACTAATGTGGTAATCAATATCATAGTCGCGAGCTCCTGATGATGGGCATAGTAATGCCCGAAACATGTTGAGCCTACAAGAAGTACAATAAAATAATAAGTAGCATCTAGTTGGTTTTTTATTCTTCGGCTGTTTTAAATTTGTTTTTAACATTTTAAAGATTGCATATAATTGAGTGCATTAGTTGTACAATATACACAAAGAGTAACTGACATATTAAATTCTCTGAGCATTTAACTGTCTCCACAGGAAATGCACTTGCCCGAACACAAAATGACAAATATAATTATTTCTCTGCAGGTAGGGGTATGTAGAGGAAAGAGCTAGCTTATTATTGCAGTTAATACTGTAAATGTAAGGAGAAGGTAAAGGTATAACTGTCCCTGAAAAAGCCATGAAGTTATATGGTGGAGGAGCCACTCAACATTATGCTGGGCATTATATATAAATTAGTCAGTTTCGCACCCCGTCCGCTTTGACATCTGAAAAAGAGCTCCTACTACTCATATTGACTCTGCGTCCAACACCCAAACACGATTTTTCAAACTAATTTTCTTCGGTGTGGGCCTGAAACACAAATACATCTCCCGCCTTCACAATAATTTTTTGCAAACAAAATCTTTGCCAGGTGCGGATTTTTAAATAACGGCTGTTTTCTCCTCGTAACCAATTCTTTCTTCCTCAGAATTCGGTTTTCAGTACCGGAGGCGTCGGCATCATGATATCCAGATTTGTTGGGAAGGAAATGTAGCAGCCAGGCGAATCCATTCCTCACACTCATGACTTACGTGTAACATATAAGTTTAGTTTTAACACTTTCTTACCATTTTGCCTAACTGCTCCACGTGGACTATTCCGCTGATAATTTGCACCAATATTTTTGTACTTATTTTGGCTTCAATTCGTGTATGCTCCTGTTTCTGCTAAGGTCTTGCATTGAAATTTCCAGGAACGTAACGCCCGGTGTCGGCAGTCAAATTAGCGTTTAGTCAAGTCAGCGATTATTGCAGTATTTCTCGAAATATAAACCCCGTAAAATTCTGTACCTGGAAGCCGTAAGCCCTAATAAGTCCTAAGCTACTTTTGTAGAATATGTCACTAATCTTGTAGTAACAGTCACGCTTTAGCAAAGAGACATGTTAAATTTGAGCACCATGTAATATACCCGACGTCTTACCACAGGTGATGAAGATGATGGCGATGGTGATGATGATAATGATGATGATGATGGTGATGATGATAACATTCTACGATTTTAAATACATTGCATTCTCAAACAGGCAGTTATAAAACGTCGCTCGTGTATAGTAATCATTCCTATTTTGTATTTGGAGTGTTGCATTTTCAATTCGCAGTGTGGAGACAAGTCATTCTGCCTTCAGTTTTTCTTTCTTTTCCTCTATCTTCTTAGAAAAAATCTGGGAAGTCCTATACAGTAATTGTAAATAAACCGTGTTCTTCCAATTCATTATGCCATTCTGACGCTACGCTATTTAGTAAAACAATCCAGTCGCAAAACTGCCCAGCAATCAATCAATGAAAGAGGAAAGTAGCTACAGCAACTTCAATCCCACAATTTCTTGTTTCGAAATACAAGCAGAAACGGTGCTGTGTTAGGAAATGACCATGGAAACCTTTTCGTGCAGCAGTTTTCAGTTGACCGATTCCATAAAGTTTCTCACTATATGGAAGACACAGGACAGCAGCAACTTACTGGCTCCGGAAAGAAGAAAACCAATCTCTCCCGTCCGCCTCTGCAAGAGTAATGCGGTTATCTGGACGACTCTAGTGTATAACAATATTTTAACCATACGCAATACCTGTTATGGTTAAACCGACGAGTCCCGGCCATACTTTTAGCACAGAGACGCTAGCTCTTAGATAATAATAAAAATGTCGCACCCCTACAAACTCCCTTACTTCTTTTGCAGAAAGAAAAGGACGACAGATCCTTTTCCACTAAAAAAACAGATAATAGTCCTTTGAAACCAGGCACAAGCGACAACGCAGGAGAGAGGTGAAGTAGTTCCCCTCTATACTAAAAGCGAACATAGATCATTTCTGTAATGGCGCAATGAATCTTGATGTCCACACTGATCAAATTTAATCCTCAGATGCTCGAATGCCATTTGTTATATAAAAGGAAGGCAACATGGCGGGAGAGAAAGGGCTTGCTGACCGGGCGAAGGGATGAGAAAGAGGCAAATGCCAGAAGGGAAGGGAAGAAGGCTGAAAAGTTTTAACATTCCCCAGTTTCTTGCTTATTTTGTGCTGTTCATATTTGGGTGAAAACAGGGAAGACACAAAAGACTGACCTTGTAATTTATATCTCCCATGTAAGCCTAAATACACGGGATGTAAGCATGGAAGGAATAAACCCATGGTCCTCAGGTTCTGTCTGAAAGCGTCGTCATCACTAAATAATGCAAAATTCAAAACAGGCCCATAATGGAGCCACGAACGAAATATATACAAGAACAAAACATAAATTGCAGAATCCTTCTAATGTCGAAAGTACAGCACGAAAGAAGCGACAGTGCCATCTCTACTTCTGTCACTTAACAGATTAATGAATGTATTTCATTCTTTCTCCATATTTCGTAAAACTTTAAACTTACAGTTCAACAAACTATTATTCCTTCCTCTTTTTAGCTTTTTTCCATCTTTTTGCTTACCGCATTCTCTCTCCTTTTTTTTATTCCCTTCTCTCCTTCTTTCGTTTACCACCTTTCTGTCTCTCTCTCTCTCTCTTTCTCTGTTTCTATATTTCTTTTCCTTCGTCTTAGTTAATAACTTTGTTATTTGGTACGCAGTAAAGCACACAGACAAATGTAAACCTACTTAGCTTGTTGGTTACTCTTATCAACAGTAAGAAGGGTCGTGATTATCCAAAAGCATCAGCAAGAGACTAAGACAGACACGCATAATCTCTTGATTGTTATTATACGATCCGAGTTTCGAACCAGAGTACCTTATAAATAATATTCCAGTTCTTTACAACTACATCAAGTTGCTCGGTAATGTAATTTGTATATCTATTGTTACTAGCTAAACAATGAATTTTTGTCTGAAACCAGTGGATGCTGTGTTGCCAAAAATGCGGCTGGTTACACTTTCTACAGAAAGGGGAATGCACGTTTTTTCTCCTTTTGCTTAAGCAGCTAGTACTAACATTTTGTTAGCTACTGGCACAGAAAGTTTTTGTTTCTTATCAAAAAGATCAGAGAATCCAGAAATTCTGCTCTCTGTCAAAAATCATTTAAGAATAGGGAAGGAACAAATAGGTGTATTTCTGTAACTGGCGATTTTTTGGCAAGCGGAAATATGGAAATAACAGGAAGATATATGTTTCACGTACTATTTCTACTTCATTTAATTATTTCCTTCTGTCTCACTTATTCCCTTCCGTTTCTGCAAACACACGAAATTCTACTTTAAAAAAAAATCACATTTGTTTGTTAGTGTTGATGTGAGGAGCAACGTACAGCCATAAATAGCTAATTACACGGAGCAAAGGTCCTGTCTTGTCATCCTGTGGTTGCTCAGCTTGTCAAGGACTAAGAAGCTAAAAACTTCACCGCATTCACAGCAGCCACGTGTTTATACCTATCCTTAAATACGTACACGAGTCTATCCCAAACCTTACATATATTGACCAATAATTTTGCATTTACAAACTACATTGAGGTTTTTAACAGCCCGACCGAAAGCGAAAGCATGTCTATGGTTTATGGGTCACCCCGAAACTACTGACAATTGCACCGAGATCCACTTTCTATTTTAAAAAAAACTTTTTATGAATCCTCAGACCGAGATGATCTATCACGCAGAATTTTCCAAGCAACGTCCAATTCCTCTTGTGCCAATTATTTAACAATAAAGCCCGTACACAATAATTGAAACAAACCTTCACCTATTGTAAGGAATTTCCATGAAACGTTAGCAACTTCTATTGCCTTGCATAGCTAATTCCTCTTACAGGCATACAAACTATGATCGTTGGCGGATATATGAACACATAATTTACGAAATCATTCAAGCTACCCTATCCCCTCACCTGTGTCTATGTATATATTTCAAAATGAGGAAAGAGAACAAGAAGAGGTAGAGAGAGATATGGGATCGAATAGGCCATTTCGGATGAGGTTTGCTTCACTCCTCCTCCTCCTTTAGAATCAAGCTTGTACAAGGTTGTAATGTATTGGGTAGCTCCGTCCATGTATTGAAACCGGCTGTATTTATGGCACCATTAAGGCTTCGTTTAAATCATACCCCAACTGCCCTTCTAACTACAATTGTGGGTCGGGGGTAGTTCTGGCGAGTTTGCGGGGTCGCGAGGAAAAGTCGCGACAACGAAGGGTTTATGGGTGGAGGAGGGGTGGTTGAAGTTAGAATAAGAGGCTTGCAGAAATTTCCTCTTACTAATGGACGGAAACCAAACATTGCTTAGAGAAGAGATACTGAACATCGACGTGTGATATACTGCTGTTTCGTTACGCATTTCCCCGGCAGTAATATCGGGTAAAGATTTCACATATAAATGTTTCAAACTGTAAAAGAGGACCCTTAGAGCTACAGCGTAATGGAGGCTGTAGACCTGTGGGTTGTGACACCGTGCATTCTTGTAAGTGGACAGCAACTGTTGGAAAGACACAGTGCTACCTTTATTTAAAGCTTACGTTACAGACAGACAGCATTTGAGTGAATCTTAAAGAAATTGTTTCGTACGGCGTGGATTGATATCATCTGGATCAGGATAGGGACATGTTGTGGGCTTTTGAGAACAATGTGACGAAACTTCAGTTTCTATAAAATGCTGGGGAATTTCTTGCCTAGCTAAGAAACAAATATTTTCCAGAATGCCTCTTGTACAGTGACCAGGCTACGCGCTGGAATGTTCGAATACCGCTAGGTTCAACAGATTTTTTCTTCTCCAAAACGCCCTGATCCGTTCTGGAATTCAAGAAAGCCTCCCATTCAATAGGTACAGGGATTAATTTAATTAGCATACCAACTAATGCACTTACATAAAATTTCACATTAAAACACTTAAAATCGCTCCAACATGTTTCGATCCTAAGATCATCTTCAGGGATCTACACTGTTCTTTGCTAAAGTCACATATTTAAAAACACTCACTGATTAATTTCCTTATATCAACTGGGTGCTGTGGCAGCATGCTGCCACAGCACCCAGTTGATCTTAGGATCGAAACATGTTGGAGCGATTTTAAGTGTTTTAATGTGAAATTTTATGTATGTGCATTAGTAGTTATGCTAATTAAATTAATCCCTGTACCTATTGATGCTGCCACAGCACCCAGTTAATATAGTGAAATTAATCAGTGAGTGTTTTTAAGAATGTGACTTTAGCAAGGAACAGTGTAGCTCCCTGAAGATGCTCTTAGGATCGAAACATGTTGGAGCGATTTTAAGTGTTTTAATGTGAAATTTTATGCATGTGTATTAGTTCATATTCTAATTAAATTACTCTAGAAATACACGGTGCAACGATAAAGATAGGTACAGTGATTATTTCCCCTGATGTAAAGCGTCCAGGGTGTGAAGTTGACCACTTACCACCATCTAGTGCCGAGGCTAAGAATGAGTGGAGGTATATTTCTAGGTACTCCTCTTATCTGCTTCATGGAGAAAGCATTTCTCTCCGAACTGCTAGTAACTACCTATAAGACCACAGGCTATAACAAGCAGAAATTCACAATTTGTGCACTGGCCAAGGTAAAAATATGAAATCTTGTAAAGCGTTTAATTTACAACAAAACTTTCAGCTATTATTATATTAGTGCGTATTTCGGTGCTTTTTAAACACCGATCAAGAAAGACCGTACAAACTGGCATTAATTACTTACACATTATGTTCTATTGGAACGTCATAATTTCGGATTTTAGGTTGAAAAGCTGAATAATTATAAGACACTCAATGAAAATTCTCTACAATGCACTTATCTTATATGCGTTAGGAAATAGCCTGTAGTAGCCTACAGTAGAAATGACTTCAACCGTGCTTTGATAAAATTAGTCGGGCTTTCCCCCTGAAGTTTCATATGAAACAACGTGTAAGGCGTAAGAGAGATAAATGGAGACGGAGACACCATATGAAAGTAAAAAAGGCCTAACTCAATTTCGACTAGAAATCTCTGGAGTTGTGGCAAACAGGACAGAACTTATCTTCGCGTGACCGACGCAAATGAAGGGGCCGGGCATAAGTCAAAGATTCGTAATTTATTAACCTAGCTTCTTGCTCTTCCTGTTTGTCACTACAACGTTACAAGGTTCCTAAAGAGAATGAGAATGTGAAAACGACATAACTTGCTAGAAGAAGCGGGTTAGAGAAGACAGGTACGAGTGACCAACTAATTGGATGACTGATTTATTAAACGGATATAAACATGAGTAATTAACTGACTGACGAATTCACTAACTGACAAACTGACTAGCTGGCTGAAGAAGTAACACAAGGCAATTAATGGGAAAAAAGGAGAGTAGGAAAGGAGGATATTTAGGTTAGTAGTGTTCGAAGAAGAATTTTAGTTAAAGAAGTTAGGAAATAAGAACAATGGAAATGGAGAATACAGGGGAGAGTATAAAAATAAGAAAGCAGGGTAAGGTAGTAGTAGTAGTGTTGTGGTGGTGTTGGTAGAAGTGCTAGTAGTAGTAGTAGTGTTGTGGTGGTAGTAGTAGTAGTAGTAGTAGTAGTAGTAGTAGTAGTAGTGTTGTGGTGGTGGTAGTAGTGTTCTGGTGTTGGTGGTGGTAGTAGTAGTAGTAGTAGTAGTAGTAGTACTAGTAGTGGTGGTAGAAGTAGTAGTAGTAGTGTTGTGGTAGTAGTAGTAGTAGTAATAGTGTTGTGGTGGTAGTAGTAGTGTTTTGGTGTTGGTAGTAGTAGTGGTAGAAGTAGTAGTAGTAGTAGTAGTAGTGTTGTGGTAGTAGTAGTAGTAGTGTTGTTGTTGTGGTAGTAGTAGTAGTAGCAGTAGTAGTAGTAGTAGTAGTAGTGTTGTGGTGGTGTTGGTAGAAGTGCTAGTAGTAGTAGTAGTAGTGTTGTGGTGGTGATAGAAGTAGTAGTAGTAACGGTAGTAACGTCTCACATAAATGACATGCAGGCACAGTAGGAGGGTATATAAGTACAGCTCTACTCTTTCCTAACCTCGCCCCTAGATAGGGGCTGTAGATAAAAGCCAAGCTCCGGCTGCTTTAACCACGGCAAAGAGCCCCGGTATCCATTGTATAGGGAGGATGGGCTTGCCTATGGGCCGGTATCGACGTTTGCGGAAAATCTCACTCCCACGAGGTTTCGAGCCCCGAACAGTCCACCCCGTAGTAAGTCGCTATACCGACTGAGCTATCGTGGTCTCTAGTAACAAGAGTAGTAATATTTCAAGAAGAAGAAATTTGCTCCCTGAAATGACAATAAGAAAACTGGAAAGGTTTCACCAGAGGTTGTCTGCTTACACAAAGTGGTCTCACTCAGCGCAAGAAATGCCACCTCCCCCCACATCCTCATGCATACTTGGGCTAGATCAAAGTGCGCGATCATGTCTTTTGTTGTGTTTGAATCCCGTGAGTGTCAAGGGTATAAGTCTATGGGCACACTAACCCAACAGATCACAGTCTCGTCGAATCGCGTTTTGCTGGCGAAGATGCTGCAGAGGCATGGCGATTTACTTTGCATATAGTTCCTACATACGTTTAGCTGTGGCACTGAGTAAGTCCGGCCGAGTTGCATTGCGGTAGCGTCCGAAATGGCAGCGTCTTGCTACTGAGTCACTCTTGATTCGACTAGAATGACCTCAAGTTCGTTAGAGTGCTAGCAGGCTAAGTGGTTAGAACTGCTACCGTTTTGTGTTCAAAGAAGTTCTGAACGCTTTATGTGAGACTGCTGGGCTTTGTTGTTATTCGTTATTAAACAGTTATAGTGAGAATCAAATCGTGTGTTTGTTTTTTTTT
>Ga0123353_10015095_pt1 | contig 11194 bp, 6 predicted proteins | sample TergutLab28metaG_3_FD_92763 | JGI IMG/M metagenome (GOLD analysis project Ga0123353, IMG submission 92763) | Labiotermes labralis P3 segment gut microbial communities from Petit-Saut dam, French Guiana - Lab288 P3 | ecosystem: Host-associated > Arthropoda: Insects > Digestive system > Gut ... | reverse complement strand
GGCCGGCGCGCGCCTCACCCTATCCGGGGCGAGGTGGGCCTTCTACGCGGGCGGCGCGCGCCTGACGGGCGATGACGCGGAAGGAGTCGAGGTCATCGGGCGGGGCGAGTCCCACCTTAAGCTCTCCCTCTCGGTCAGGCGCGACGGGCTCAGCCTGGACGTGACCGCGGAGCACGCGCTCAAGGGCGCGAAGCTCGAGTCCCGCTACCGGTTCGAGAACAAGGGCGAGGCGCCCGTGGACCTGACCGACCTCGTGATGCTGGACGCCGGGTTCGGGAAGGCCCCCCTGGAAGGGCAGAGGGCCGGCAAGGCCAAGGCCCCAAAGGGCGGGGGGCAAGGGCCCGGCGAATCCGGCGAGCCCGACGCCCTTTTGATCGGCCTGCCCGGGGCCGACGGGCGCAACCATAGGATGGAGGGGCACCCGGTCTTCATAGGCGACCACGCCTACGCCGGGATCGATTGGCCGGTCGCGGAGAGCCTCATATACGGCGGCAGGTGCGTGTTCAGGCACGCCTTCGTCGGTGCCCTGGCCCCAGGCGAAAAGGCGGCCTCGTACGCCCTGACGCTCGGCGTCTCGGCCAAGGGCATGGCCCGTGAGGCCTTCATGGGACACGTTTCGTCCCTCAGGGGGGGGCCCCCGAGGCGCATGCCGTTCTACTTCACGTGGCTGACCCATGCGTGGGAGGGGCTCTCTTCAGCGGAGCTGGAAGCCTACGTCAGCTACTTCACGAGGCTGAAGGATGAGTATTCGATCCATTTCGGCGTCTTCCTGGCCGACGCCGGCGTGGCGGAGACCGTCGGCACCTACTGGCCGAAGCAGAGGCTGATGCTGGGCTCACTGGTGCCCGAGGGCTTGGAAAGGCACGTGGAGAGGCTGAGGGCGACGGGGTACGGGTTCGGCGTATGGCTGGGCCCCGACGGGTTCGGGAAGTCGGAACCGGAATTTTTGGCCCGCAAGGAACTGCTGATACGGTTCGTCAGGGACTGGAACGTCACGCTCATAAAGTTCGACGTGGCGGCCTCATCGCCTTTATACGGCGACAGGCACGCCTGCGAGCTGTACATGCGCAGGCTCAGGGACGCCATGGAAGGGTGCAGGGCGGCCAACCCCGGGCTGATGGCCATAAACCACAGGATCACCTCGTCGCCGTACATCCTGACCATATTGGACACAACGCTTTGGGAGGGCATGGAGACCTACCCGGACGTCTACCTCGTGAACTCCGACAAGGCCCGGCTCTTCACGCGCCACGCCTCGTACGGGCGGGGCGTGCCCACATACTACGGCACTTACAGCCGGTCGCTGGAGGACCACGGCATCTGCTTCAACGGCCTGCACAACGGCTGGCCCGACGAGTACGCGCTGCAGGTCTTCGGCAGGGCGCTGCTCATGTCGCCCGAGGCGTACGGCGCCATGTTCCTCCTTCCGGACGGCCAGTACGGGCTTATGTCGAGGCTCCACGCCCTTAGGGACAAGTACGCCGGAGCCTTCGCGAGCTCACGCCACGACGAAGCGACGAGCGCCTACGTGCACACGGACGGCGAGCGCGCCCTGGCCTGCCTGGCCAACGACTCGTTCCTGGTCTCGGAGACCTTGCTGGACCCTTCCGCCGCCGTCGGCCCGCCCACCGGGCCCGAGCCCGCGGAGACGCCCGACCGCTACTCCGCCACGGTCATCTACCCTTTCAACGCCGAGCCGCAAGGCCCGGTCACCGTGGAGGCGGGCGAGAGGCTCAGGTTGCTGCAGCACCCGTTCGCGGTGACGGTGTTGGCCTTTGAGAGGGTGCGAGTCGCCGCAACCGTCAAGCCGGCAAAGGCCGCCAAGTCCGCGGACAAGGACGCGGCGTCGGGGAAGGCCGCCAAGGCCCCAAGTAAAAGGTACGCCGCCACGCTCAGGACGTTGCCGGAGCTGACGCTCAGGCAGGCGTCCGTAGACCTGGGCGACATGGCCGCCGCGGAGCCCGACGGCGATTCGGCGCGCATCGCGGAGGGCGTGAGGTTCCGCGTCAGCTCGGATGCGTCCGAACTGCAGGCCTACGCGAGGCTTGCCCCCTCTAGGCACGCCGAGGTGGAGAAGGCCCGGGCCGCCTTCGTCCGCAAGGTCAGGGGCCTGTACGCCTGCGCCGCGAACGCCTGGGACGGCTCGGCCGAAACCGCGTGGGGCGACGTGTTCCAGGCCCCCCACTTAAGGAGCAACGTATGGCGCCTGGACCTGGGCCGAGAGGCTCGGATATGCGTGGTGGAGGTGACGCTGGCCAACGTGGGGCCCGGAGCCGAGGCCAACGTCGCGGCTTTGGGCGGCGCCTCGGGGCCCCCGCTCATCGAGGCCTCCGCCAACCTGACGGATTGGGGGCCCGGCGTCACCCATGCGTTCTTCGCCCGGGAGAACAGGGCCAGGCTCGCCGGCAAGGTGATCGCCGAATTCGGCGGCGACCGCGCGGCCCGTTATATACGGATGCACATGCGCGGCGTGCTTGTGAGGGACATAAAGGTGACGGCCCGGAAGGAGTCTGGGGACGACGGCAGGCCATATCCGCTCGAGACCGACCGTTGGTCGGGCAACAACCTGCTCACCGCCAGGGACCCGATCACGATTTACGCCAGCGCGTCTTTCCGCGTCGACAATGCGTGGCCCGGCAGGTACCTGGCCATCGTCGCGACCCTCCCAGAGGGGGATGCGGCCATGCTGCACCAAGAGACCGCGATGGCATGGGTGTCCTCCGCGGACGGGGGCCTGTGGCCCATCGTGGACGCCAGCCCCATGTACCCCTTCAACGGCTGGGAGAACAACACGCACTACGCGGGCCGCGAATGGACGTACAGGCTCAAGGTAGGCGACGACATGGTCAAGAGGGACCTGCGCGCCCACCTGGCCTGGTACGGCACGAACGAGGCCCACGCGGCGGGGCGGCGGGCGGAGGCCGTCCCCACGGTGAGGCTGAGGCTGGTCACCGTCACCGACTGAGGTTAACCTAAGGCTATCTCCGACTCAAACGCCGTCTCATTCTTGGTTAGGTTTTGCCCCCGCACATGCAAGGCGCCTTCGCCCCGCCCGACGGAAAGCTCCAGGATATCGCCCGGCAGCGTCTCGCTCATGAATCGGACAGCCATTCGCCTGACGGCGCAGCGGCCGTCCTTTTGCGTCTCGCCCATGTCGCAGAGCCACTCGACGTACCTGGCGTTGTTCATGTGGCCGTTCGTGTCTATGTCGCCGTACCTAGCCCGCCTATGCTCGGCCACCTCCATCAGCCCCGAGTAGGCTAGCTTCCCGGGGGCCGCCGCGACGGGCGGCTCGGACGAGCCGTCCGGAAACATGATCCCCAGATCCCTTACCTTGACCACGGACCTGGTCGAGAGGTCCATCATGGCCCAAACCGAGTAGGCCGCCACCAAAGGCTCCCCTCCCGCGCCCAGCACCTCGAAGTGCCTGTCGAAGGTCAGCCTGCCCGGCGGCGCGTACCATGTGCCTACCGTGACCTCTTCGTACACAGACGGGTAGCGGGTCACCTCCACGTTGATCCTCGTGAGGACCCAAGCCAGCCCCTTGCCGAACACCATGTCATAGCCCATGCCCAGGGCGGTGGCATGCTCGTCCGCCATCCCCTGCAGCGCGGAGAAGATGGCCGCGAGCCTCCACCTCTTCGAGGCGTCCGACTCCATAGCCGTGACCTTATGCGAAGCGCAGAATTTATCCATCGTAAACCTCACTGAGCTAGGCGGGTCCCAACCCGTCCCGCTATATGCTAACATATGGCCCATGCTATCCAAAGGAAGCCTACCCATCCTGGAGTACGACAGCGACCCCGGCGCGGTCCTGCTGCCGAACCCGAGCGGCGAAAAATTCCTGCCCATCAAGTGCGCCTACGCGTTCCTGGGCGACTATGTCGGGGACTACGCCGCCGCGCACAGTTTGGAAGTCGTGGGGGAGTACCGCTCGATGATGAGGCTGAGCCGCGTATACGCCGCGCGCGCGGGGGGCGTCCCCATCACCGTGTGCGAGGCGCCGCTGGGCGCGCCCGCAGCGGTCGCCGTCCTGGACTGGCTCATCTCGCGGGGGGTGGGCGAGGTGGTCGCCATCGGCGGCTGCGGGGTCCTGGCGGACCTGCCGGAAAATTCAATATACATACCTACTTCAGCCGTCAGGGATGAGGGGACCTCATACCATTACCTCCCACCCGAACGGGAGATTACGCTCGACCCGGACGTCGCCCGATCGCTTAAAGGCACGCTATCGAGGCTCGGCATGGATTGCGGCTACGTGAAGACATGGACGACCGACGGGATCTATAGGGAGACGAAGGCGAAGGTTTCGCTGCGTAGGTCGGAGGGCTGCTCCGTCGTGGAGATGGAGTGCGCGGCTATGGCCGCCTGCTGCAGGCTGCGCGGGGCCAGGTTCGGGCAGATCCTGTTCGCCCAGGACAGCCTAGCCGACCTCGACAGGCACGACGCGAGGGATTGGGGCGCCGAGTCGTTCGGCACGGCGATGGGTTTGGCCGTCGCCGCGGTCAGTGAGCTAAGGCACGGCTGACATCATGGGATGCCGGTCAGGCCCGAAAATCAGGCACCTCCACCCCTTCCCCGCCCTTCATCGCGGACTCATGGGCGCATATGCCCGCGGCGCACCACTCGGCCGAAGTCACCTCGTCAGGGAAGGGCTTGCGGCCCTCAACCACGCTCATGACGAACTCATGGACCAGGTGCGGGTGGGAGCCATGGTGGGCGCCGCCTTGCAATGTGGACATATGCGGGTTGTTGGGATCCGCCACCGTCACGTACTGCGTGTACCTGCGCAGCGGCTCGGGGAGCAGGTGACCGTAATCGGGGAGCAGGACCCTCTCATGCCTCACCCCGCTCCCGCGGCTGCCCTCATTTAGCGGCAGCAACTCATATACTATCGGGTTCTCCCCTTCCAGGTTCCACTCAAACGACTTCCTGTCGCCCAGCACCGTAAAGCTCTCGACATAGTCCCTGGCCGTATGGAAAAGGGAGCGGCTGAACTCGGCGGCCAATGGCCCCTTGTCCAGTTTCATGATGGCCGTCTCGATCGGGTACGGGTTACCGTAGTTCGCGACCAGCTCATCCCTCATTGCGCCGGACCCAAAGCAATGGACCTTCACGGCCCGGCTCCCGCTCAACCCCAGGATCGGGGCGACGGCATGGGTCGCGTAATGGAGCGGCGGCAGTCCCTTCCAATAGTCGGGCCATCCTTCCAAATCCTGGTAATGTGCCCCTCGCAAGAACTGCACGTTCCCCATCTCACCGGCGTTCAGCATACCCTTGACGTACATGTAGTGCCTCGTGTAGGCGGCCGTCTCCATCATCATGTAGTTCCTGCCGCTGCGCCTCTGGGCGGCGATGACTTCGCGCAGCCCATCGATCGTCATCGCCATGGGCACGGTGCACGCGCAGTGCTTGCCCGCGTCCAGGGCGGCGACGGACATGCCGACATGCCGCGCCAGGGGCGTCACTATATGGATCGCATCCACTTTGCCTGATGCAAGGAGGTCTCCATAGTCATTGAACCTGTCCTTGAATCCGTGCCTGTCCCCATACGAATCGAGGACGGTTCGGTCCGAGTCGCATATGGCTACCGATCCTACGTTCGGATGGTCCCTATATATCGTAGGGAACGCCCCACCGAACCTAAGACCCACTACGGCCACGTTGATTTTATCCATAAACGACCTTTCGCTATATAAAAATATTTATGTACTCATCAATTAATTCTTGCAAGTTATAGACATTATTCGTATTATCCAATTCCATTATTCGCATATCATGAAACATGATTTCAACTGGATATGTAACCGCATGTAATGGATTAAAATTTACAGAATTTTCTATCCACTCGATTCCATAAGCGAATAATTCATCGTCACTATTATAATTAAAGTCAGTGTAATATTTGCGTCTCTCTTCGTAATTTTCATAATCTGTAAATACCCAGTGAATATATTCCATAACCGCTTCTGGGTTTGTACAATACGTTGGTATAGCCCAATAATAATTCGACCCATAATCCCTGGATAAAATGGATATATCCAAATCCGGTCCTCTCGGTGCGCAAACTATGCCTATTATATCATCAGCGACGAATGAATCAAGCCAATTTTTTTTATCCTTATGGTAAAATTGAAAAGTTGAACTAGGTTGTTCATAATAATTAAAATTTAAACCTTCACGCAGCTTTTTCGCCCTATCTTCGAAATTATATAATTTATCATTATATATGTTTTTTATTTTATACACATCATTAACTTCATTAATAAATTTTTGCGCAACTAAATATTTATCGTCAATCGAAATAACACAATAACCTTTTTCATTTATTTCAAATAGATCCACACCATTAGAAGCGATAAACGCATATTCCGTAAAATTTGCTTTTCCTAATGTTTCAAATTGATAAGTGTTTATCTCAGTTTGCATCGTTATATTTATGTTCAACCATTCGTCCCATGTCCAATTACAATTTTTCCATAATTCCAAAGGATCATATAATCCTAATTGATCAACTAAATGTTTGTTATAAAAAAACATATAGTCTGGAATAATATGAATATTTAAACCATATAATGTATAACCAAAATACAGCTTACTTATATTATTATACATGTCACCGTTTATAAATGTTTTACTGTATAAAGCATTTAGTGGTAAAATTATATCGTTGTTTATATAGTACATTATCATTGAACTTTCGATCCCTATAATATCTAATGATTTACCTGCGAGAATTTGTGCAAAATTATTATTTATTTCAGCATAAGAAAAATCGTATGTTTGTTTTATTATTTTTGTTTCATCGAACAATTCTTCTATAAAATCCGGTAATACACGTTTCGGATTTCGATAATATGAATATGGATGTTGCACTTTAAATTGATCGATTGTTAATCCATTTCGATTTGTTGGTTCGTAATTATATAAATTAATTATTTTTTCATCATTATTAATTATTATGTTTGATTCGATAAAATAAAGCGATTCATGATTTTGATTATATATATTATTAGTCATCGAATAATCAAATGATATATTATTATCATCGTATACATATGCTTTATTTAAACATGCAAAAAATAATGAACTAATAATTAAGGTTAAAAATAATTCTATTATACATGTTTTCATATAATTCTCACTTTATTAATATAAGCAAATGATAGTAACATAGGGATATGAAGATTAAAGAATAAATTATATTTTGAAATTAAAATACATTTAAATATTCGTCGATGATCCCCTGCATCAAGCGCGCCACGCCCGGATCAACCAAATCAACATATGAAGTCTCCATATAGAGTTCACCAAAAGCTTGGCTGACAACCATGTAAGGGTTTATGTCGATTGAATTGAATGACCATCCACAGCCATATTCGAATAATAGGTCTGATCCCCCATACATGAATTCGGTGTAGTATCGCCTTCTATCTTCATAGTTTTTCTTGTCCATCAAAACCCAATTAATAAACTCAACCGCGGCGTCCGGGTCCTTGCACGTATATGGGACAACGAACATGTACATGCCTATGCCGTAGTCCCTGGACGTATAATCCATACCTAAGCTCGGGCCCCTCGGGGCGCAGACGGCGCCAACGTCGTCGTCGACGGCGAACATAGGCCTATCATTGACATGATACTTTGATGTGGATAGTAGACGGTCATATAACATGAAGCTCATACCATTGATGAGCCTCTCTTCCTGATCATATGTTATAGCGCCCATATAGTTTTTTATATTGTATATTCCGTGCTTCACATGATTTTCTTCGATAAAATTTAATGCCCCCATATACCTTTCATCGATCGCATATTTATACCTGCCGTATTCGTCCAGCTTGACGATTTCCGCACCGTTACCTGCGAGGAAGGCGTACTCGATGATCGGTGACTTTTCCAAGGTTTCAAACGAATCCGATTGCATTTCATTCTTTACGGTTAAAACTAAATCTATCCATTCATCCCAAGTCCATTTATTATTTTCCCATGATGAAAGCGGATCATTTAATCCTAATTTATTAATTATTCCTTTATTATAGATAAACGTATTACTAGGCATCATCAATACATTCATCGCAACGACCACATCGTTATGGTATAACAATGTAACGTAATTATGGTCATCATATATAGATTGGTTGTTCGTAATAAAATTATCTAACGGTAAAATCAAACCATTTCGTGCTAGGTATGGGAGCTCGATACTATTAATAAAATAAATCACATCCGGAACGGTGCCCGCTAATATTTTATCATATAAAATCTTATTACCACTATCAATGAATTTACCTTTATTAATATTAATACCCGTTGTTTCCGTAAATTCATCCCAATATTCATGATATAAATGCCGTTCATATCTATAATAGATTGAAGGATGTTGTAAACGAAGGTTTTCCATGGAAATCAAAGGCATCATCCTATCAAATGCCTCTATATATAATGAACGATATAAATTATTAATATATATGTCGTCATCGTCGGTCGCAATGTTATCATCCGTAGCATCTTTATTAGTATCCGTTACGTATTCATGCGTTTTCGATTTTATGCTTTGATTTATATCGGCTTCATCGCTGTTTATATTAATATGTGTTTCATCAATATTTGTACTATTATTTTTAGTCGATGGATCCATACATGACGAAATAACGAAATATAAAATTATATATAATATACTTAAACATATAACTTGCGGTCCGAATCTCATATGGCTACCTATCCTACGTTCGGATGGTCTCTATATATCGTCGGGAACGCCCCACCGAACCTAAAACCCACTACGGCCACGTTGATTTTATCCATATACGACCTTTCGCTATACGAAAATGTTTATGTATTCATCAATCAATTCTTGTAAGTTATGAACATTATTCGTATTATCCAATTCCATTATATACATGTCATGAAATATAATTTCAATGGGATAGGAAACTACATGCAATGGATTTATATTAATAGAATTTTTTATCCATTCTATTCCGTAATCGAATAATTCATTGCTGCCATTATAATTAAAATCAGTATAATATTTACGTCTCTCATTATAATTTTCTTCATCTATAAATACCCAATGCATATACTCCATAACCGCTTCTGGGTTTTTACAATACGTTGGTATAGCCCAATAATTATTTGACCCATAATCCCTGGATGAAATTGATATATCCAAATCCGGTCCTCTCGGTGCGCAAACTACACCGATAATTTCATCAGCGATGAATAATTCTAGCCAATTTTTATTTTCATTAATATAGTTTATGAGAGGAGAACTAAATTTATCATAATAATTAAAATTTAACCCTTCACGCAGTTTTTTTGCTCTGTCTTCAAAATTTACTAATTTATTATTACGGATATTATTTATTTTATGTATATATTCGATATCATCAAGAAATTTTTGCACAGTAAAATATTTATCGTCAATATTTATTACGCAATTTCCATTTTCATCGATTTGAAATAAATCGACTCCATTTGAAGAAATAAAAGCATATTCAGTAAAATTCGCTTTCCCTAATGTTTCAAATTGATATGTGTTTATTTCAGTTTGCATCGTTACATTAATATTTAACCATTCATCCCAATTCCATTTACTATTTTTCCATAATTCTAAAGGATCAAGTAATCCTAACTTGTTAATTAATTTTTTACTATAAAAAAACATATGGTCAGGAATAGTATGAATATTTAAGCCATATAAATAATTATTAACATACATTTTTGAGACATAACTAATATTGTCATCATTTGTAAATATTTCACTGTATAACAAATTTAAAGGTATAATTAAATTATTCTTAATGAAAAACATTATCATCGAACTTTCGACCCAAATAATATCAAGTGCTGTTCCTGCGAAAATATCGATTAAACTATTTTTTGCATTAGTATAATTAAATTCATATGTTTGTATTTTAATTGATGTATCATCATATAATTCTTCAATATAATCTGAAAATATACGTTTCGGTGTTCTATAAAATAGATACGGATGTTGCATTTTATATTGATCTATAGTTAATCCATTTCGATATATTGGTTCGTTATTATATAAATTAATTATTTTTTCATCGTTATTAATTATTTTATTTGATTCAACTAATATATCCAATTCATTGCTTTGGATATATTCATTATTATTAATAAAAGCATCAGATGTTATATAAATAGAACTATTATTATTTTGATTTGAGCACGCTAATATAATTATATTTATTATAACTATTAAATAAATTTTTACTTGATTATTTTTCATGTTAATTAATTAATAAATGCATGTGTTTTTACTACCTGTACTACAATGTTAATGACTTGTTTGTTTTTGTGTATGTAAACCACCTGAAATTAATCCACAACCCATACATCTGCTACTATGGGTATACATTAATTGATCATAACAGCAATCTTGAGGTATTGAATTTTCATTAGGTTTATAATAATGAAATCCATAGTATGTAGTCGCATAATTATAACAATCTGTTACAGTTACATTTTTACAACTAGAGCAAATACCTATAAGTCTTGAATTAATTATTATTTCACTTGCATTTTCATTATCCATTGCCAAAGAACCGAACAGGCAGCATATGACGAGTGACGACATCACGACGACCGCAATGAGTTTACTTTTCATGGGACAGCCTCCTTAAGGATTTGGATTGCTTTAAGCCTATATTAACCCATCGTTGCTAGTTTGTCAATCCTGTTAAATTTTTTATTTCGTCACCGTATCCAGTCGCCTTTGCAACACCCTTTTATAGTGGTGGTCGTAGAAGGCGAAGTGCGGCCTGGTCGTGCCGTTGATGAAGTTGCCGTCGCACTCGCGCATGAGGAGCATGCACAACTCGTCGGCCTTGTCGGGGTTCACGGCGGCCAGGTCGTTCTCCTCGCGCCTGTCGTCAGGGAGGTAATACAGCTCAATGGCCAGGTCGTCGATCACGCTCTCCCAATGCGTGCCGTATATACTCTGACGGAAGTCCGGCTTCATGTGCATGCGCAGCTTCCAGCCGTCCCTCGTCACCAATGCCGGGCCGAACGAACCGGCGAAGACGATGTATTCATGCTCGGAGTAGCCGTAACCGGGCGAGATGAGCCCCATGTATGAGGCCCCATCCCTGTCGGCGCCTATGTCCGCCCCCAGCATGTCCGCCGCCGTCGCCATGAAGTCGTAGTTGGCCACGATCCTGTC
>Ga0123353_10015094_pt1 | contig 11194 bp, 8 predicted proteins | sample TergutLab28metaG_3_FD_92763 | JGI IMG/M metagenome (GOLD analysis project Ga0123353, IMG submission 92763) | Labiotermes labralis P3 segment gut microbial communities from Petit-Saut dam, French Guiana - Lab288 P3 | ecosystem: Host-associated > Arthropoda: Insects > Digestive system > Gut ... | reverse complement strand
TCCCTCCTCTTTCGCGGGCGAAAAATTGTTTTGGGCACTACCGAAAATTTGAGCAAAAAATTTATATCACCAAAACGGTTCCCCCCCCCCCCCCCACATCTCCCAGGTCTATAAACGTCATATATTCATAGTGTATTATTTTACCGTTTTCACTAAGTGAAATCTAAGAACTTGGCACTAGGATCCATGTTACAGATGGATGTGGCATTCTACAGTTCCACAACAGCACCATTGTGACAAGAACTGCACAGTATAACAACAGTAGCTCAACTAGTATGCATGGCACCGCACTGCTAAAGCTGGAAGCTATAAACTCAGCAACGAGAGCGCAGAGGGTGAGTTAGAAGCGCCTGCAATGTGGAAATGAATACTTAGAATAACAGATATGGTTCTTCTGCAAACGTCAGAATCATTTAGCAAATCCTTCGTTATGATTTTTCGCACACCATCGGAAAAGGCAGTGAGGGTGAGAAGCAGGGCGTATCAGAACAGCCGCGAGACGTGTGGGAATAGAGTCTGTAGATTTAGCTGGATTTGGTTAAAAACAACAAAACACTGAAACACGCTTCTACCAAAAGTTTTAAACCACAACAAAATCTACATGCAGCGCTACACAGATGTACAAATATTTCCACAATTACCCTACCTATCTCGCCATAACGTAAAGTAATGCTGTTATATACGTATTCAAATGGCGTGGGCCAACAGTGAATTCTAGTGCCAAGTGTAAACAGACTTCCGGACCGCTGCACGCGCACCAGATCACTATAAAAGCCATAAACAAACACTACGGGTACGGGAATTCGCTCCGACCTTCATCGCTGTCGCTAACAACAGCTATGAAGTCCTGCGGATCCTGATACGGCGTCGTTAAACACCCTGGCAATAAGAAGGCGGCGTGGACATGCGTCTGGGTTTACCTTCAACTCTGTTTCCACAGCAGCACCCTTAACAAAATAACCAACTCAGGTGATCACGCCCTTCGGACTATCTTCACGCAATTCGTCCGCTCCCAAAACACGGAGCGCGGACACCACTCTACAAACTTGAGCTCATGAAATGAGACTCTGAAGCTTGCCGTCTCGTGCACCGAACAGAAGTGTCTGTCACTAGGCCGAGAGATGGGCAAACTAACAGACGAGCGTCGGGGTAGAGCGGGATGTCAACACACTTGGCGCAGCCACAAACGTAGCAAATAACTCGACTGTTACGACACAGAAAAGGAAGTAATTTCACTGGAAATAGGGAAGTGTCATTAAAACCCAGCAAACTCTTCACTTCGCGTGGAATACCTACATCAGTCGATGCAGTGTCAGACTAAGGACCAGACAGTCGAACTAAGACTTCCAGCATGTGGACGGATTTCTTGACCCGCCAGCAGAGCTCGTAAGTGGGCACCGCTACATGGAGGTAAATCAGTCGAAGCTTGAGGCTGACCCCTTACCTGCCAATCCACCTGCAGCTCACCTATATGTTTTCACGCTTAGCCATTCAGACTTCTTTTTTGTCACTGCAAATATTTTACGGCGCGCTTAATTACTACGTGCATGCCGAAATAAACCCAATACGTCACTGTACAACGTGTGTGTGTGTGTGTGTGTTATGTGTATGTGTGTGAATGAGTTAGTGCCTCAAATCAACCAACCACCTCACTCGCTACTCCTTCAAAATTCAGTTTAATATTATCGTCCCATCCACGCCTCGGTCTCCTAAATGGTCTCCTATCTCGTGGCTTTCCAAAAGTAATTTTCCTATTAATTCGTCCCATCGCCCCAACGTGCTGCATACCTACAGCAACACACATTCCGCCGAACGCGCGCCACCTCATTTCATCGCTGTAATGGTAGTAGTTGAAGGACAGGCGTTATGAAGTCTGGTTAGATCACTTCCTCTAGCCCATCGCCATATCTGCCTCAGCGACACGTACGAGTTCGTTCTGATACACCGTTAGTGACAGAGCAGACCGGCTAAAAAAAATTTAGAGGCGGCAAGAGTTAAACAAAGCAAACAAAATGAACGCAAGAAATAAGTGTCTCCTAACAATACGACGACCCTCTCTGCGAATGGAAACGTGAAAACGTTCTACGACGTAGACAAAATGTGGAAACTGGTGTTATCGTGCAAGCAGGCTGTAGTGGTAACCTAACAGCCTCACGAACATCAGTACTTGTCATAAAACTGTGGCCGTGGGCCGGGATAGCTCAGACGGTACAGCGACTCGCTACGGACTGGACGGTCCGAGGTTCGAATCCTGGTGGGGGGACGAGATTTTCCCCACCCGTCCAGACCGGCCCTGGGCCCAGTCAGCCTCCTGCTGTACAATGGAGACCGAGTCTCTTTCTCGGGGATAAAGCGGCGGGGGCGTGGCGTTAACCACATTTATTTAGAGCCGAAGTTAAAGAAAGAGTACACCTATACCTCCACACTCCCTCTGGACATTCATCGATTGTCCTACGGTGAACTTTAGCACATATGAACCAGCAAACTAGCGCCAGCATGACACTGGGTTCGCCGTCCTCTTCACGGGCCGACGCTCTATGAAATTTCTTGGCGTCAGACATGCTACCTATGCAAAGATGGAACATACGCAACAGGCGGCGATAGAATGGCGTCGTTAAGTAGCGACTTCCTCACTGTGGAACAGAGAACAATGCAACGAAATTAACAGAAGAGTAACCCAACAAACTGATGACAGCATAATACACTAATTTCTTAATAGCAAAGTACGCATCACAGAGGCATGTCATGGATGTACATATACTGTCATTAGTACTGTGCAGGAGTCGAACGTTCGATTCCCGATAGTGCCATTCAAATTTCGCGTTGTCATAATCCTTCCTGCCGCACTATGGCCCTAGGGTCAACTCAGCCTCTAACAGAACTGAGTACCACCAATAATTCATGGGATATAGGCAGCCGGTGTGCAGAGCGGACCTTACCACTGTCATGAGCCGAAGCATCCACCTCCTGGAGCCCTAAGGGACTGTCCAGGCCTGTAATGGAATGCAGGAAACAAGCTGTGGGAAGTCGCAACACATTACTACTGTTAGTGACAGGCACAGTGCTTATTGAACCTGTAATACAAACGTGTCTTGTCAGTCTGCCTGAAAACAAGCAGGCCACTGTGAAACTGGCTCTGTAGTCCTATTAGGATAACATGTACAGTACTTTCTTTCGTTTTTTTCTTCGTCTGACCTCTTCTACGTACTCACTGTTGGTGCAGAGGGTTATTGTTGTACCTGAACATACTCAATGACACACACATTCGGTAAGATTCTTCTGGACGAAGGATCAGCTCGTCGCAGAGACCTCTACATGACAACACACAACACTCACAACAGACAAATATCCCTGCCCCTGGCGAGATTCAAACCCAGAATCTCAGCAGGTAAGCAGCCGCAGACCTACAAATTAGACAGCGCGGCCACCGGGATCGGCTGATAACATGTAGCGACGGAGTAAAAACACAAAACCCAGGCCATAAACAAAATCACATCGCATGCCTACATTCAAGAGGAAATATGAAATCTCATGCATTTCAATCGGTTTGAGTCATGGACATGGAGTAAAGCTACTGGATTTTGTCTTCGGCATTTCGTTCTGTCTGGACAAGAATTTAGTTTCAACAGTGCCTAAATGATTTTTTTTATAAAGGAACACTTCTCAAGAAAAGCCAGTCTGGAATTAGTTAAAACGTTCTGATAAATCTCTGCATCACAGACAAAGCCGCCAAGTGCATCAGTCACTTCGGGAATACCAACAGGCATGTGTTCTGTCCGGAATAATTAATTTCAGTGTTTCTTGTTCACTGAACTGGAGCGCTTTATACACTGCTTCATGAGAAATCTACAACTCACCAGCTACTGTACCACACAGTGATCACAGCATGTTACGACGTACCGCATACACTGAAGCACATCAGAATACCCCAAAATTCTGAATGATCGAGCGACCATAGCCGCTACACTGATCTACCGCGAATAAGCGAAACAGCGACACGCACACCGCCGACGAAGCGAGTCTCCTGTGCACCATTTCGGCAGCTACGAGGTCCTCCTTCGTGTTACCGAAGTCTCCCCCATTTGCGTCCTTTAAGGCAATCCCAAGGTCTATTTCCGAGCTCACACATGTCCGTCAGTGCAGCTCACACACAGCACAGATCCTAAGACAAAGGGTCTGAAAAATCGGAATGAATTCATCTCGCAGATACAGGCCAGTGATGGGTTAATGTCTTCAGAGGACGGTTCCTGCAAGTTCCACAAATATCGGATCATTCCTTACCCAGTTCATGGGGTACCAGCTTCCCAAGCAGTCGCAGCCAGCATGCTGCAGTACTCCCTTATCATCGCAATCACGCGACCCATTACCCCGACTCGTCATGCCCGACTACCCCAAGTAACAACGTCGCCACGGGGCGCAAAATGCATGTAACTAGGAGACGAGTCTGCTCATCTAATTGACGTTAATTAGCCATGCATACAGCTCAAATACATTATTAACATCCGAACTGCCTCCTCACTCTGCTGGTGTCTGAAGGCGCCTTCACCCACCGGAATATCATCGTGCCAGTGTTAATTAAGTAATGCTGCACAGCTGCAAGACGACATTCACCGCCAGTACCTCTACCAGAAGATACCGCCAGGATACGTGCAGCCACTGTCACTGATGCACAGCGTGACTCGAATCACACAGTGTTAATTTACTGTACTATCTCAGCACTTGCCGTGATGTAACCAGGAAGGATTGATAAGAGCCACGAAAAGTCTGCGCAGTGCCCCTGACGAGATTCAAACCACTAACCTTCCGAATGAAATTCAGAAGCGTTACCGCACGTCCCATGCCATGTCATAAAATAACCAATGGAGTAAGCGTGACATAAATATCAAGACAGCCAACGTACGTGTAACGTAATACTGAGGCGCGTTCGTGTAACCATTGTTGCGGTGGAGAAGTATTGTTACATATTCTGAGTAGCGCGAAATGCACAGGCGCCGTATTGTCATCTATGGCCTGCCCGGCTCTACAATATTTTTCAAAATTATCTTACAAACGGCACCACTTTCGAAATAAGTCGATGAATTCAAAATGTGTATTTTGATTTTCTCTATAACGTTTGTCTGCAACATTCCCCATTCTAAGAAGAAATGAACGCGATATGATAAAAAATGTGTATTGTTCTCCATATAAAGTGCCCGTTATTTTTGCGAGACTTTAATGAATCTCAAATTTTCTCGACATGTTTTCGAAAAAATGCTCAAGTAGCAAATTTCATGAAAATCCGTCCAGTGGGAGCCGAGTTGTTCACGTGCAGATAGACGGACACGACGAAGACAGTAGTCGTTTTTCGCAATTTTGCGAACGCGCCTAAAAACGTTACTGTGACAAAGGTTTCCTAAGTTTAGACTAGTTAAAATCCAGTTCTGAGATCTGTAACTATTCAGTGCTGCCAGTTTAATCTTGTAACCTCAGAGTTCGTAAGAGAAATACACAGTCATTCTGTACGTAGAGCGACGCTACCAGACGGATACTTTGCTACATGGCAGTGCTGCCTTCACTCATCAAAACCAAGTTCTGACACGCAGTACGGCTACATTCCATCGCTTATCGGAAAACAGGGTCCAACACAAAGTACGACAAAATTCTGATCCTTATTCCAATAACTTTTAACACAAAAACAGAGCCTATTGGAACGCGAATTCTGGCACACATTATGACAACATCCCGTCAATTTTCGGACGATGCGTTCTTACTCAATAACATAACATTTCGTTCTCTCTCTCACAAATCCTCCGCTGCGCCACGCACTTAGCGAACTGAAAGCATACCCAACGAGTCTTTTTAATGAATTGTTTACACACGGCCCATAAATGGACGCACGACGAGGCAGACAGCAGGAAGATTTCGAATAACGCTGGTATTACAGGTCTTTAAAAGTGTGTGTGTGTGGGGGGGGGAAGCTCACTTAAGTCAAATTTAAAATGGAACTGCTTCAGCTTTCCCCAAAAGCATCACACAGAAAACTTGCACGTATAAAATACAGTTCTGCATCTCTGGTTAAAAACTCATACAAACATTTTCCCATGTCTTCAATATTTAACAAACTGCTAACAACAATCATATCTGACCATGACGCTCCACATGTGTATAGTGCAAATGACTTAAATGGTTTTATGCAGAGATCCTTCATCAGAAGAACATGAACATAAGTCAATGAAGTATACACAAAACAGAAAGACACTTATTTTGATAGCGTATGTAGGTCAATCAAATTCTACACTAGAGTATATGTCAACCGTCCTCTACAGCAGATATATCATAATTAAATACTCTACAAATTGTTCAAGTCCCTACTCAAACTGCTATCGAAGCTGCTCGTGTAAGCGCAAAACGTACAAAAAATACTGAAGCGCAAAGTGTTTCACGTAACTGAATTTTGAATTGGAGAGTACTTCTGGCGACTGGTATGTGTAACCTGCCGGCTCAATACCAGCACCACAAATCTCGGTCTTCCAGATTTCCAGGGTTCCAGAACATGTGAACACCTGCACGTGGTAGCGAACATACAGGCCACTTCTGCCAGAAATGGAGTTATCACAAGGCACAGATCCTCAATCATCAAACGTCATTCCGCACCAGTGCAGTACACCTCGAAACACCAAAGGCGCTAACACATCAGTACTTCGCCTCTCTCGCGCTCGGCACTCTGACGGTTTCAATCGGTAACACGCCATCAGCTGCCCTGACACACTTATTGGTTAGGCGGACACAAGACGCGGCAGCATTTGTGTGCACGAAACACCAAATCCGCGAAACTGGACGCACGACCATTACAACTGGCCAGCTCCCGAATACAAACAACATGTCAGGGTGTCCTTTCAAGGAAATATATGTACCTCTGTAAGTAATTGTGTTTATTTAACGACACTCTACATGACCACAGTGCAGCGCTGCGTGACTGGATGGCGGAAGGTAATGAACTGGAAACGACACGCAAGTACGTGGTAGTGGCCTATTTAAAGTCATGGTCCACAGACGTGCCAGAAGCTTCACCGTTTGAGCCGACGTGCTCCGTAACGCTGAGTCACACAAAACTACACGCGGATCAGGGCAAGGATTCGAAATAGGTACCTCCGGAATGGCAACGAAGAGCCTGTCCTTGTTTTAAGTTACCAAAATTTTGTAAAAAGACGATAAACATCGTGGATGCATATTCCAAGCCACACACCCATCGCTCCCACCATTCGCCCAGTCGTTCAAGGGCACCAACACACACCGTGGGTTCGAAGTCGACCTTCAACCTTAAAATCGCCTCTGCTGTAACTGTTCGCGCTCAGAAACAGCGCGCGTCAAGCGCTTCAGTGGCGCCATAGTCGGCACTGCAGCCACGGCCTACGCGCAAACTGAGCCGCTTGAGACAAGCCGTATTGCACATAGCCGGTAGAGTGCCCCGAAGGTAGCAAGGACAAAGCGGCCTGCCACAGAGCGGGTGGTAAAAGTCAGAAGTGTCACGTATCGTCGGATGTGGCGCCGTGAAAGTGATCATGCCCTCCCATGTTTGGTTATCCTGCCAGGAGAGTACGCCTTGTACAGAGGACTTCCCCCTTCCTCTGCGGTAACTGCCCCACAGGAGACACGGCTAGCCCACACTACTGCAAAACGTAACATGAAATAAACGGAATAAATTGAAATCTTGCCTGCCGGTTGACCAGTGTCCTGTCTGCTTAATGATCTGGGTACGTCTGTGATGGGTGGAATTCTGATGCGTATTTTGGTCAAATCTGGATGCACTGCAACGTAGGTATAACGCAACAATGAGGCGCGTTCGCACAACCACTGTTGCCGTGGATAAGCAATAACTATTAGATAATCTGAGTGTGTGTCTGTAGCCTTAGTTATCCGCCATGCAGTGCGCATGCGCCGTATTGGCCTGCCCGACTCTACGGTATTTTTCCACATTATCTCACAAACGGCAAGCTTTCGGGGGGGGGGGGGATACTGAAGAAAGACGCGTATTTTAATTTTCCCTACAACTGTTGTCTGAAACATTTTTCATTCGAGGAAAAACTGAGCCAGATATGATCAAAAATGTATACTGGTTTTACGTAAAGTACCCGTTATTCTTGTCACATCTTAATGAAACTTGCATTTTCTCGACAGATTTTCGAAAAATTCTGAAATATCACATTTCATGAAAAGTCGTCCAGTCGAAGCTCAGATGCTTCATGCGGATAGACGGACGGACGGACGGACATGACGAAGCTAATAGTTGCTTTTATATGGTGACAATGGTTTCTGGAACGTGACGCAATGTAACGCCATACGTAAACTATCTCGTACAAACGACACTGGAGCACACACAGAACAAGAATGCATTGCGTGTGGCAATACAAGCAGCACAATAACGCACATCGCGGAGTTACAACACAGTTTAACCTTATGGCATTCCGAAGGCCGTATTCTGCATCGGGCCACGTCAACAGCCCAATCTAACTCCGTACGACATTAACTTCTGCAACTGTTTGTGGAACGCACAGAAAAGTCTGCCATGTTGTAACGCAGACTTCGCCATCGGTCAACATGCTTCCCGTATTTTGACACGACTGCAAGGCTGCAGTCTTGTTATAAACTACTGGGAACGTGGATAAGCCACAACGACAGAAACAAAAGGTGCGAAACTGTTCATGTTAGTGTGCATAGTGCGAGATCCATTTATGGCCTCATGTAAAGCGGGATTCGTTATGGATCAACACGACTGTGTATCAGTCCTGCATGTCACTGATCTTCGGCCATCACGACACGACAGACGACAGGTTGGCGCCTACCCTGCTGCTGGGATATCACTGCCCTCTTTCCATGCCAACATCGAATGACGAAAGCAATGTCATTGATTGGGCACGATGGGGTAAGGATGGCAGCAACGAATATGCGCAAAGACCACACGCTGACAGCCGAGAAGGGGTAGCCGTCTAGCTCAACTGCTGCGCGTGGCACTACCGTAAAAAAAAAGCGCGTTACGAAGTGCAGACAGAATTCTGAGGAGCTCCTGTGAACCTCTGCGTTCCAGTGAAGGACGCTAAGCAGACGTCAGCCTGTTACGAAAGACTGTGTTCCATGTCGTCGCGCTGTTTCCGAAGCATTACCTGTACAGAAGACACTCCCATACTCAGCGTGCAAAGGTGCCGCAGCATTAGCGGTGCTTTGAATGCAGCAATGGGTAGTTTACGCAGCAATGCAACAACACTTGCTGTTGGTGAGCTTGTGTTTACTGAGGCGTCTAGCGGCGAGGCGCGTCTTCTTGACATCCTTCCCTTCACTTGACAACAGAATGAACCACTACGCCTCCTTCACATGTAGGCAGTGAGGCTAATTAATTCGTAATTAGTCTTAAATCAGCTATGCCAAGTTTGTTTGGTCAACAAACGAGCCACCCAACCAACACTACTCGGTTTCTATAACCTGAAGTTTCCACCCAGACCAGTTCAGTCCAGCGCACTTCATTAGAATCTAGATTAATAATACGTTTTCAGACAAATCTTTGCCCGTCAAATGCTACGTTCTGTTCACACTTCCCAACAGCTGTACTTTTACCCCAACATTACACGAAAACAGGCGGCACATCACACCCAGGCCTGTCCTGGACACAAAGCTGCGGCACTCTGCTCACCGCTGTTCCCAGTCACCCTCAGTCTCTTTTCTTTGCTTTTGCTTGCGTCGGCCGAGTTTCTCCAAATATATTCGGGCAGCATATATTCGTTACTGGCAACAACGAGGACGCACAATCTGCTGTCAGTCCAAAAAACAGTCCAGTGAACTAGGCTGCACAGTCACAGGCACTAGGCTTAGTCACAGATTAATACTCGAATTTGACTCAGTGCACTAGGGCGTATTTGCTACTGACCTATCAGATCCCGGTGCTAGCTATCAGGAAAATAAGACAGACAATGTACGCATAACGCAACATTCAGGCGCGTTCGCATAACCACTGTTGTAGCCGAAAAGCAATAAGTATTACATATTGTGAGTGTGTGTTTGCAGCCTTAATTATCGAACACGCAATGCGCATGCGCCATATTGTCATCTGTGGCCTGTCCTGCTCTACAAAGTTGCGCACATTTTCTCATAAACGACAGCACCCGTTACTCTTGTCAGATTTTTACGAAACCGAGTTTTGTCAACAATATTTTCGAAAAAAAATACTCAAATATAAAATTTCATGTAAATCCGTCCAGTAGATGCCGAGGTGTTCCATGCGGACAGACGGATGGACGGACAGACATGACGAAGCTAATATTCGCTTTCCGCAATTTTGCGAACGCGCCTAAAAACTGCTACATAGTATCTGAGGTGGGCCGTCCTCGCGATAAGGAGGGCCGCGGGTTTCACCGAGTGCCACAGAAGCAGCACATGTGTACAAAGCAGTGGATAAAATAAACAATGCTGTATGCGTCAACAAATGTAATACTTCTGGACACGAAACTTTAGTAAGCTATTCTGAACCGAATGACATCTTCGACTGTCCTTCCATCATCAGCTGTGACATGCGCAGCCCCAATTTACAACACCAACAACCTCTAGGCCTGTGCTACTGACAAATTCATTTAAACAATTTCAGTTTTCGCTCCATCAGGTTGCTCACACTGGTACCTAGCCCCAGCCAAATCAGCGTGTCGCTACAACGCGGTGGCCCATTTTTCCTTCATGCTCTCCGATTTATGAAAGAACATCAATCGTACTGAATAGTTCCCGGCTTCGGCCGTCTGTCCTGTTACGAATAGATTTGAAGATAAAGATGGAGATGATTATGTAGCAAGGACAATGGAGTGTCCCGGCACTCCGAGCATAACGTCCACCGGCGCCACAGTACTGACTGACCGACCGACGGCGTCGCCAACAGCTCGGCCCTAAGTCCAAGACGATCAGTGAGCAAATGAACTGAAACGGTGTGGAGCAAGGCGGTTGCGGGTGAGCTTGAGGCACTGTACGGGCACTGCCTGGAGAGGATAAGGGAGAGCACCAAAGTCACGACGGTTGGTTTCAGAGTCGAGATATGACTCTCCCCCCCCCCCCCCCCCCCCCCCCCCCCAAAAACACACCTACCCTTTTTTTATCTACGAGGGGGTGGAGCAGAAGAAAAAGGAAACCGGCTCTTTTTTGGCGCCCCCCCCCCTCTTCAACCATCCGGGGAATGTGTTTT
>Ga0123353_10015091_pt1 | contig 11195 bp, 12 predicted proteins | sample TergutLab28metaG_3_FD_92763 | JGI IMG/M metagenome (GOLD analysis project Ga0123353, IMG submission 92763) | Labiotermes labralis P3 segment gut microbial communities from Petit-Saut dam, French Guiana - Lab288 P3 | ecosystem: Host-associated > Arthropoda: Insects > Digestive system > Gut ... | reverse complement strand
GTTGTTTCAAAGAAGACCGCGATGGTGGATTTAACGCTTAAACTTTGGCACGCATTAACCACTGAAGACATCTTTACAGCATTTCAAAAAACCGCATTACTTATCTTTAGGTGAACACTCTCCCTTCGTTAAACCTTCAACAACTACAACATCAACATCCTTGTCAGTTTGGATTTGCTCCATAATTTCACCCTCTTAATTATTGCCTACAATTTCCTAATTACCTCTGAGCCGTTGAGTCCACTCTTAGAGTACTCTAGAATAGCTTCTCAAAAACTCAGAACCGCTAAAAAGAACCGGTTAAAAAAGACCTTGTGCCGCTTTATGGTATATCTCTAGATCTCTCTCAGAGAACAAAACAAACCGCACCAATTCCAGCGTATCTTCTTTGGCCAAAAAATCCTTTACGGCTCCAAGGGCAACTCTGCTGGCTTCATCTGTTGGATATCCATAAGCCCCTGTGCTGATGGAGGGAAACGCTACCGTTTTAAGTCCATTGGCTACAGTAAGTTTGAGACTATTCCAATAGGCTCTTCTTAGCAGTTTAGCCTCTTCATAAAGACCCCCACGCCAGATCGGACCAACAGTGTGAATTACATGTTTAGCTTTGAGGTTTCCGCCCGTGGTGATAACCGCGTTTCCCGTGGGCAAACCATCAGGCCACTCCTTTGCCCTTAACTGTCTGCATTCTTCGAGAACCCTAGATCCGCCTCTACTATGAATAGCTCCGTCCACCCCGCCTCCACCTAGAAGCGTCGAGTTCGCTGCGTTCACAATAGCATCTACGTCTTGATCGGTGAGATCCCCTTTGATTAACTGCACCGTTGCGGTTCCAGCCTTGAATTCCATAATTAACCTGTACACAACAGCCTATTTAACTATACCAGCAACGACCATACCGCTGAACCCATAAAATAAAAACCAAACCCGATAAACACAGCTGAGCAAAAAACGGTAATTCCAAATCGAACCCGATCATTCCAGAAACGCTGAGACTTGAAAATCAAAAAAGCCACCGCCGCATACCATGCAAAATCAACCAACCAATGTACCCCCGCAAAGATGGAAAAACCCAACAACCCAAACAGCTTGGCGTTAAGTATAAGCGCCGTTCCAACGGTAAGCCACCATAAAATAAACCCGGCATTTACCGCCGTTGTGTAGATGCCTGCAAACACGGAATCTCTCATAGGACCGGTTTGGATTTCTTTTTGGTTATGCCGGCCTTGAAAAGACTGTATCCCCATAAAAACCATCAAAGCGCCTCCTATTAGGCCAATTCCAATTTGTACCATGGCTGGAATTGTGAATTGACTTAGAACAAAGAAAATCAGAATCATCAAGGGAAACTCGACGATACCATGCCCCAAAGCAATTAGAATCCCCGAAATCTTGCTGGTTGAGGCTTTTTTGATGGTGAGTGCAAAAAGAGGACCCGGCATGAGCACGCCTGAGAGCGAGATCAAAAGCACAGATAATAAAAACACGGGAAACTCAGTAATATAGACCATTGTCTCACTTACTCAAAGATACCCTTGGCAGGCTCACGTTTTTGAACTTTTAGTAGTTCTTTTTGCATTTCAACTATATCGGTGCTGTCTTTGGCTGTCACATAGCTATCGAGCAGTTTTTGGTTTAGTTCAAAGAAGGTGTGGCCCCAGGGAAAAATATCTAACATGGTTTTTGCTTCTTGCTGAAAGCCTGTAATGTAGAGGGTTGCTGCAATGGCCTCAGCTGTTGTTAGTTTGGTTAGTTTTCCAAAATTGACGGGGTTGCCTGCAATTAGAATGGGCAGGCAACGGCTTGTGCCCCTAACGTGTTCGCCCATGACTTTTTGGGCGTGTTCCCAACTACAATCCAAGCCCACAACTCCGAACTGCTCAACCCGTTCCCGATCGGCGGGGGAGAGCGCGATTTCACTAAAGGGGTTGAGTACAATTGCTCGTTTAGGCAAGAATTTAATTTTGGTAACTATACGGGCAAAGCCTCGACGGCTAAGGCGAAGGGCCGTGTTCTTTTTGGGGTCATCTTGTGCGGCATGATAAATATTTATCCTAACCGCAAAAGCAGACGGCGCCTCAGAGACGTCTTCAGCACTCACTACTTTTTCACCTTTAGATGATCCATCGGGGTTTCGAGGACTTTGGGAATCCACTCGATAACATCAGTGGCAACCATGTGATAACCAAAATCTGAGACAACAAAATCGCCTGCCGCTCCATTTACAAACGCACCACAAACAGCAGCCTCAAAGGGATCTGCATGCATGGCCATCAGTCCTGAGACGATCCCCACTAAAACATCCCCTGTTCCACCCACCGTCATACCCGCGTTACCTGTGAAATTAAGCTTGACGCGGTTGGAGTCGCAGATAAGGTCAACTTTACCTTTTAGCAGTATGGTGGCGTTTAGTTGTTTAGCTATTTTTTGAACCGCCAAAATCTGCTCGTCTATTTGCTCAGGTAAGGCTTTGTCTGTGAGTATGGCATATTCGCCTCCATGAGGCGTTAGCACCAGCGGCACTTTGAGCGCACGCTTGAATTTAGCAAACGCTTTCAAACCGTCAGCATCAAGCACCAAGGGTTTCCCCGCGGCCTCAACGGCTTCGATACAAACTTTGACGAACTCTTGGGTTTTAGGGCTTAACCCCAAACCCGGCCCCATGGCAACAACATCAGCAAGCTCGATAAAGGGTTTGAGCGTTTCAAGATCAGTCGGGCTTAGATTGTCGCTTTCGAGTTTAACTGTAATCAAATCCGGTGAGATGGAGGTGATTTCATAGGCATTTTTTTTGGGAGACGCCAAATAAACTAGATCTACGCCGCTGCGCATAGCCGCCAGCGAAGCCAGCACAGGTGCACCAGCATAAACCGTGCTTCCACCGATAATTAGCAAACGTCCAAAATCGCCCTTGTGAGCCGTCTCGCTTCGAGGTTTGCGGGCTAACTCAACATCGCCTGGACCTGCAAACTCTTCAAACTCTAAGGGCAATCCAATGTCACCTACCACAACCTCGCCTGTGTATTTCTTGGCGTTTTTTAAGCCCAACTTTGCTCTATGAAACGTTACCGTCAAATCCGCTCTAACAGCGTTGCCCAGCACTTCACCTGTGTCCGAGTCGATTCCCGTTGGAATATCAATGGCAAGTTTGAAACCTGATGCGGCGTTTATGGCATCTACAACTTGACGTATGGGTGCTCGGAGTTTGCCCTTCGTTCCAGTTCCAAGCATAGCATCGATAACGATATCGGCTTCTATAGCGGGAATTGCGGCGCTATCGTTAATTTCAACCACAGAAATTTTGGTTTGAAGGGTTTGTAAGATCTCATAGTTTCTCAGTGCTGCTTCATGGCTAATATCGCGGTCTCTGCCAACTAAAAGTACGGTAACTTCAAAACCTGATCTTAGCAGATGTCGAGCTACTACAAAGCCATCGCCGCCATTACCACCCAATCCACAGACGATTGCAACACGTTTGCCTTTTGGGAAGCGTGCCATAATCTCTTGTGAAACATTTCTTCCTGCCAGCTCCATGAGTTGGAGGAGACTGACACCGAAGTATTGAGCGTTGACTTCTAAGGCGCGCATTTCGCGGCTCGAGATGAGGCTGTTTTGGTTTTGCATAACGACGCCTCTTATCATTAGTTTCATGGGCAGATAAGGCTATCTCTGATCTGTATACAAAAGCATCTCCCAACACACTTTTTTAGGCCTGAACTTTTTAAATTTTTAAAAACAGAGAAACTCTGCCAAATGAGCACATTTTTTCGAAAAACTTCGAAGCATATATAATCATGCCTGACCAAAAACCTGCTTTACATCTAAGCAGGTGAGTTTCAGTCTGCAAAACCGCTAAAAGCGGGTTGGCGTGTGTTTTGAGTTGTCTTGAATTTGTGGTTGCGGCCAAAAATTCTCCAACCAACCCCCAAAACTCACGCCCAAACCCAAACCTAAAGCTAAATTTGAGTAAAATACACCCTAAACGTGTGGCTCAACAGCCTTTTCACTCACAATTTTGTTTGACAGGATTATGCAAACCATATTTGCAACCTCCAAGTCAGCTCTAAAGCGCGGTAAGCAACCCTTTGTTGGCTTAGTAATTCTTGTTTGTTCCTGCATGTGGGACATTTTTGGTAAAGTTTTTGTTTGTTTTTCGAAGTAGTTTCGAAAAAAAATCGAAATAACACATTTTACGCTAAACAGTTAAAAAATCATCAATAAAATAATCAAAATAGCGCTATGTAGTGAAATTTTTCCATGGGTACGGCAAAAACTCGCCTACGACTGCCGAAAACCAAATTTCGCAACCCCGAATTTCCCAATCTTGGACAAGTTCCCATCAAAACAAGGAAAAGATTATTTTTAGCCTCCACGTAAAAATTCCGTGGATTTGCTCTTGAACGCGGATTTAGAATATCAAAAAAAACTGTGTTTTGGCGATGCTTTTGTATACCAAACCCGCCTATCCTCAAACAACATAACCTCAAATCCGCCAATTTTTGCCGCAACCCCCTCAACACAATGGAGGTCGAATCGTGAATTTTGAGTGTAACATGTTAATTTCAGTGCTAAAATTAACCAAAAATGGCTCTGCTTTAATCAAAGATATCAATACCGAAGCAAGACTCCCCCAAACACTATGTATGGAATTGCTCCAAAAACTGCAAAACGAAAACATCATTAAACTCAAAAACGAAACAGCTGAAATCAAAACCGAAGAACGCATAAAAATAGCCATCAAAACCGCCACCCTAGGCGCAGACATACAACACATAAGCACCCTGATGCACTGGCAAGAATTCGAACAAATCGCCGCCATAGCACTCAAATACAACGGCTACAGCGTCCACAATAACATACGCTTCAAACACGAAAACAAACGATATGAAATAGACGTAATAGGCTGCCGCAAACCCCTAGTTATCTGCATCGACTGCAAACACTGGGCCCACACAATCACAACCTCAGCACTACGAAAAATCGTAGAACAACAAACCCAACGCACAAAAGCTCTCTCAGACACACAGCCCAACACCAAACTAAACCTCGAATACACCCAATGGGAAAAAGCAACATTCATCCCCACAGTTATCTCACTAATACCAAGCGCCTATAAATTCCACGACCAAGTCCCAATTGTGCCCATACTATCTCTACAGGACTTCATAAATCAACTACCCTTCCATATTGAAAACGTCAAAACACACCAAAAATTTATAACTTCAACATATATAACCTCAGATGAAGGCTTGGGCGCATAGTAACTGGCTCTTTGGAGCGAAATACTGTACGATTACCGAGGTAATAAAAAATGACAATACAGTTTAATAAAAAAAATTTTGTCATTGCCTTTTTGATGCTTCTTCTATGTACCTCATTATCCATAGAAACGATTGTAAACGCTGATATTGAAGTACCTAAAAATATTGAAATACCTGAGGATGTTGACACAACAAAAGTTCTCTGCTTCCTAAGAGACATATTCCAAATCAACACTGACAAATACGACGCGACCTTGTTAGAAGCCTCAGCAAGACCTTGGAATGATGTGGCGTATACAACCGGGCAGTATGATCTTGCATATTCTGATTATGATAATAACGACGGAGACTCAGGTTCCTTAACGGTGAGTTTTGGCTTCTGGAACAGCGGACTTGTTAGCTGTACTATTTATCCTGTACCTAACTATGGCGTCATACACTATATTCAAAAACCGGGTGATGATTTGCGTAAAACAGCCACAGGCGTTTTGCAAAGATACCAAACATATACCCAAGATGAACAAATAACTCAAATGATTAATCTGCTAAAAACGGCAGATCTCACAAACGGCTACACAAAAACAAACGGTAACCTACAACTCTCAGTTATAGTCAACGACGCAGGGACCTCTTTTATGTGGAGCAACACGGTAAATGGCGCTGACTACAGCAGACTTATCTTAGGATTTAGAAACGGCGAATTAAGGGACTTTACCGACAATAGAGCGTTTTACGTTTTAGGTAGTACTGTGGTAAATGTTTCTGAGGAACAAGCTATCAGTATAGCGCTTGAGCAGGCTACAAGTCTTTCGTATACATTTGATGGTGAAGTGATATCGGGTTTTAATATAGTTAACAAACACATTCAGATCCAGCCTTCTACCATATCTAGACAATCGGAGAGTCTTTTGGTGCGTTATCCTGTTTGGATTGTTGATTTGCCCTTAGAGGATATTTATCCCGGTATGATTTCTTTTATTAGAGTTATGCTTTGGACCGATACTGGAGAGGTAATCAGTGTTCAACCTTTAGGTTCCGGTTTTCCTAACGGCTCAATTAACAATTCAACCCTCGAGTCATCAACACTTTCCGACAGTGGTTTAAGCTCTGATGCCAATAACCTGCCTTTAGTTGTGTACCTTGCGGGTATATGCATAGCAATCATAATTCCCATAGCTATAGTTGCCATAGTCCTTAAAAGAAAAAGCAATCAAAAGTAAAATACCGTATGCATCTGGTTTTATTTGAGCGCATTACAAAAAAGAACGGTAGTTTAGCCCGTTTACATGCTCACTTTTGAAGTACTCTCAAATTTACACTACCCCCCAATCTTGAGGATACCCATCTTTGACATCCTCACAGCAGGATAGAGACTCAAAACAAACATCACTGCCAATGCTGAAATCACCCAAATAGAAATCATACCTATCGTTGTGACCGTTACAAGCGGATTAGTCATCAAAATCAAAAACGTAATAATCACACCAAAAGAAAGCCCTATTCCAAAACTTGACAACAACACAAGTGCACTCTCAAACGCTGACAATTTGACGATTAGGTTAGGCTTTGCACCCACAGCACGCAACACAACAAACTCTTGACGTTGCTCATCCACAACCAACATCATATAACTAACCAAACAAACAGCCGCTGAAGCCAAACTAAACAACGGAATAAACATAATAGTCTGCCAAGCTGCACCTAAAAAGGCCTTATTTGCCTCTAACGTCGGCTCTAAGTCAAAGACCTCCAGATTCGGATCAATCGATTTAACGATGTGCCTTATCTCAGAGATAGTTACCGATCGATCAGTTGAATCTTTAGGAGTCACTAAGAGTAGATTTGAATACAACCTATCCGTGGCGTTCATCAACGTTTCTAAGGGTACATATGTAACATTGCCGTTGTTTATGGGGTCGATACAAACACCTACGATCTTAAAAGTTGTTTCAGCAGTTCTGATACTCTCCAACAAGGGATCGGCAGTGTAAATTTTTTTACTTGCATCACGGTAATACATGGTTTGAGCAATAGAATCTCCTATAACTGCTTCAAAAGGTTCAGTCTCACTTAGACTTCGTCCCATAGATGAAAAATCTGTAGCCATAGTGCAAGGGTCTACGCCGATTACAAGTGAAGTTCCTTCCCGATCACCCCCAATAATGGTTTTGATACCATTAAGTGCCGTATAGTTGCTGATTTCTCTAATCGGCATATATAGAACTAAACGCGAATCAACTAAAGCCACACCCGACATACTGTTTAGCTGCTCAGCAACTCTACTTGGAATGACAAGTTCAGAATTTGCGTAATCAAAATCACCGTTTAGCGGTGTCCCTGTAAACTTGGATAACAACAACTCATATTGACTACCCATACTGCTGTGCGCAACCATGATAAGACCCGATCCAGCACCCGAGGTTTTTTCTACCCACCCAGTTGTAGTGTCATTAGCAATTATACCGCCCGCCACTGAAATTGTAAGTAAAACAAAAACAATCGACAACAAAACAACAATACGCACAACCGAAGATAACCGTCTAACCATACTCCTTGAAGCAACACGCCAAGTCAACCCTGAACGCGAAATTGACCTATGCTTACCGCCAAACACTAATCCATAATAATTCACAGGAGAGAGTGCATCAAGCGCCGTCATTTTTGTCGCCCTCAAGAGAGGTTGCAAACCAAAAAATAAGGCCAAACAGAAAAAAACAAAAAAAACCACCGGAGCAAACCACCAATTACCCAAAACATAAACCCCAAAAACAACAGTGGCCGCCACAAAATCAGCAATAAACCCACATAGGATGCCCAAAACACAACTCAAAGCCACCACACCAAACAACTCAGTCATAAAGTATCCCCCAACCAAACTATTAGGGCACCCAGCCGCTTTGATTAAACCAAAATCTCGGGTCCTCTGAGCCATCATCAACGAAACAATAAACGAAGTCAAAACCGCACCAACAAGAAAAACCAAGATCCCCATAAAAAGAATAAACTGACCAAATACAGATGTTAACCCAATCGTAAATACATTTGACGATGCAGTTAACCCAACACCAACACGACTACTAAACAGAAGCAAAAATAATGTCGAGGCGACACTCAACGTTAAAGTAACCACAACAAGGCCACTCTGAAGACGCCTGCGCAACAAATCATTAATGGGAAAACCCGCACCCCTACTCATCAGAACTCGCCAATTTGCCATCTTTTAGTTCAATTACTTGATCTGCAAGTGCACGAATTTGAAGATCATGAGTGGACACCACAACCGTTTTACCCTGCTCTTTTAACAGATGAAGAACCTGCAGAATTTTTTCAGTGTTTTTTACATCTAAATTCCCCGTAGGTTCATCAGCTAAAATCACATCCGGATCATTTGCCAAAGCCCTTGCAAAAGCAACCCGTTGTTGCTCACCCCCGCTTAACTGCGCAGGAAAATGCGACGTTCTATGCGCCAACCCAACCATCTCAATCAACTCCAAAGTACGCGCTTCAATCTCACTGGGTGCCTTTCTTTGCCATTCCATCGGAAACGCAACATTCTCAGCCACCGTCAAGGTAGAAACTAGATTATAGGCTTGAAAAACAAAACCCACATGACAACAGCGAAAATCAGAAAGAAAATCCTCACTCTGCCCCGCCAAAGCTTGACCCACAACAAAAATTTCGCCACTACTTGGACGATCAATACCGCCTATAAGATTTAACAACGTCGTTTTCCCCGAACCCGAGGGACCACACAAAACTGCAAACGTAGCTTTAGGTATGGCTATGCTTAGATCTTTTAGAACCTCAACATTATCTGTACCCACTTGATAGGTCTTTGAGAGGTTCCGTGTTAAAACCATCCACTGGTCCTCTTTTTGTGTAACCATCCTGATTCCCTGTCGTCAGACAGTGAGGTGTGTAGCTAAATAATACTTGAGGTACACTTCTTTACATGTCGCTCTGGTAGCATGTGTCTACATTGAGGTTGCCGCGGTCACGCTTTAAAATTCGCACCTTCTCAGGTATTTTGTCTTTTTCCCAATCGGTCCAGCTGATTTCCCGAAACAGCCACTTCTTTCCCAGATGTGCCGCAACAACCGCATGCTTCTCAGCATGTCCGGAGGGTATGAACTGATCGAGAAATCGAAAGAGCTTATCGATTTGTGCCTTGGGGTAGTACGCATAGTAGGTGGCGTTTTTAACTTCAAAGGCATAGAGATGAGGTCCTCGTCGAGCAATGATATCGGGCAGGGGGTTGAGACTGGGATTGCTCACAGGTATGCGAACCGCATTATAGCCTTTTTTTTGCAACAATTTGACTAGAGCGGTTTCACTGTAGAAGCCTCTTTTACGCCAGCGCCGAAGCCGAACCCGATCAAGTTCAGTGCTCAAGATCTTTTCCTCTTCTACACCCAAGTGGCGGCGGTTTAACATAAAAATTATTGCACCCTACGACGCAAAAAACTGTGTTGGGCGATGCTTCTGTATACCACACCTCTCCAGACACACAAGCTGGTGAACACTGGTGAACATAAATAATTATGGTAATACTTATACAACCATAACCACACAACAGTGATTACTCAACATTAACACAACCAAAATATGGCCACTATATGCAATACTAACAGCTACAAAAGTGCCCAAGCCCCAACATACCCAAATCCCATCCAACCCCCAAAGTCATAAAGAAAAAACCCAAAGACAACCCGTATACAGAAGCATCCCCAAAACACACTCACAACCCCTCCCAGCCAGCCCAGCAAAAATATTTGAGCCTAATCGCCAAGTTTGCCAAATGCGCTAAAGACTGGAAAACTCTGACACACAACCATTTTTTGTTGCTCAGCTGGACTTTGCGTTATTTTGGCCAAGTTTGCTTTGTGCCTTGGTTGGCGCTAAAAGTTGTGTTTGAGTGCCGAAGGGTGTTCGAAAAAGTGCGGATTTGCTTTGTCCATAGATTTTCATCAGTACTTATATGAGGCCCCGATATTCTCCATGCCAAGCCCCTTAGAGCACACCAAAAAAGCCTAAATTAAGGTGAATTGATTGTTTGGAGGTGTTTTTGCGGGTTTTGTATTTGTGTTTGGTGATAACCAATCTGGCGCTTTTCCACTGCTGGGTTTTCGCGGCTAAACTGCCTCATTTTATCGGTTTTTTAGGATAAAGTCAGCTAATTTTTGTTTATTGGGTTAAAAGAGTTAAACGGGTGGTCGTTATTTTTTATCTGTTGGCAGGTTTGATTTTTTGTTGTCTATTTGAAACTTTGACCATTTTTGTGTCCCAGCAATTTTTTGTTGTGTGTTTGGGTTGTTGACTGTTGTCTAGTTTTCTGAGGTGGTGTTGAGCAATAATTTTTTGTGGCTTTTTGTTGTCAAAGTTTGTTTGTGTTTTGTGTTTGGCGAGTTTATTTTTTTGTGCAGGGTTTTTTGGGTTGTGTTGGGTTGCTGATTTTTTGGTTTTTGCTGGTGATGCCTGTAGCTGACTGTTTGCTGATGGTTGCCTGAGTTTTTTCTTTTTGCACTATTTTTTGGGTTGCAGCCAATTTGGCGGTAAACTTTTTTGTTGAGGGTGAACCGCGATGACTGATTTTTTCTGGTGTTGTTGGAAATATTGCGATTGTACTTGACCGGCAAAAATTTTGACTGTTGGAGTGTGGTACCTGACACTTGTTAATTCTTGTTTGGTGTTTGAGTTGGCATCTATCGTCTCTTTTGTGGGTGAGTTTTGCATCTAATTTGTTGTCTGCCCTTTTGAGGATCGGTGTCTTGCTTGTGTTGTATTTGGTCTGCTCATCAAATAGCTGAGTAGATGTGGGTGTTTGGGTGGGTGTTTGGGTGGGTGTTTGGGTGGGTGTTTGGGTGGGTGTTTGGGTGGGTGTTTGGGTGGGTGTTTGGGTGGGTGTTTGGGTGGGTGTTTGGGTGGGTGTTTGGG
>Ga0123353_10015089_pt1 | contig 11195 bp, 6 predicted proteins | sample TergutLab28metaG_3_FD_92763 | JGI IMG/M metagenome (GOLD analysis project Ga0123353, IMG submission 92763) | Labiotermes labralis P3 segment gut microbial communities from Petit-Saut dam, French Guiana - Lab288 P3 | ecosystem: Host-associated > Arthropoda: Insects > Digestive system > Gut ... | reverse complement strand
TGTGTGTGTGTGTGTGTGTGTGTGTGTGTGTCTTAGGCGTGTTTTCGTATTATGCGCTAGAGTGTTGCGTGTGGTGACCACTTGATCACCTTCGCCATGGACTAGTGTTGTTGTCTGGTTAACGTAGGCCAGAGGGGACTGAGTGGAGTGACACTAGGTGAAAGGACGATGTTAAAGCGTCGCTACCCCCACCGGTACCATGATCTCAGTATAGTCTTTGGAGTCAGGTGATCGTAACGTTGCCGGGATTAACAACGAAGTTGTCTATCGTTGAATGCAATGCAAGGGAATGTAATGTCAAAACTGTTTCTGTAATAATAAAAAACGTTTGACGGTCATCATATGGGGCCGTATTGTTATATTTTAAGGAATATTTCCCCATATTAGTCTTTAGAATATTTGAAATAAACAATATTCTGTGTCGTAAAATTTGTGGAACTGTTTCTTCTGCTTTACACTTGTGGCTGCTTTCAGCTCCGGTGACTCCTGTTTTAACGAAGGGTGTTGACACACCCTATAATACAAATGAAATTCACGGTATTATTTTATTTCCGCTGGTTTCTCCAAGTTGCTTCAGTTATTTTGTTTTCGTGCTTTTGTATCCCGCCGCCATCTTCATTACGGAATGCTACTTGAATGTCGCCTTACTGTCCACTTACAGCAGCCTGGAACATGACTATTGCCTGGTCTAATAGCAGTTTTCTTTTTGGTTTGACGACAGTTGTGTTTCTTTTGTTCCAGATATACCGACTCAGGTGCCGCCCCTTACTCCTGGCACCAACAAGAAGATGACAGAGGCACTGAAGGCGTCTTTTGCTTCGTGGGAGAAAGAACAGTTAAGGCTAAACATTGTCAAAGGTAGGTTTGTGATATTAACCATTTTTATGCCATGATTTATAAATTTCAGCTGCATTATACAACGGTTACTGGGTGTTGAGTGTCTTTTCATATGAGATGTGTGCTTGTGCTAGCTTCATGTGTGTCGTATTATCTGCACCACAGTGGATAGCAGTTAGGTTCGAGACTTAGGGCGGGACGGTAATGCCGGGTTGTTTGGCATGTATGTGCCGACGTTTCTGAGGCACCTGCTGCCTCCGTCTTTAGAAGTGAAGAAGGACGGAGCAGCCTCTTCCGAACTGCGTGACATTACATCCCAACATATCACAGTATTGAGGACAGTAATGATTATGTCGCATTAGAGCGGTACCCTCACTCTACCAGTTGATTCGGTTTTATTTCATAAATTATTCTTTGCAACTGCCGGTCCCAGTGGCCGCACGGCCTAAGGCGTGGGTCTGCGGCCTGTCGCCTGCTGAGATTGTGGGTTCGAATCCCAACGGGGGCATGCATGTCTGTCTGTTGTGAGTGTTGTCTGTTGTCAGGTAGCGGCCTCAGCGACGAGCTGATCACTCGTCCAGAGGAGTCCTACCGACTGTGGTGCGTCGTTGTGTGTGATCTAGAAACCTCGTGAATGAGGAGACTCCTGGCCCACTGGAGGCTGTCGCGCCAAGAACAAATTCTTTGCAACTACAGTGGACTCCAGTTACTAATTTATTAATTAGCCTGGTGACAGTTTTATACCCTGGCAACGTGGCTCTAAGGGCGCAAGATTTAATTTTTGTACTACGACTGTAGTCTCCTTAGCTGAGGATGGGCAAGTGCAAGGTATATTCATGTTACCTAATGCGCTATACTGTTTAAATTTCAGGGTATATTCAGTGCAAAGTGTGTTGGAATGCTGATAAATTAGAGTTCATTCTTGGGCGACGAAATCGAGGAATCGGAGACTGGAGCAACGTGTGGCATGCCACGGAAAACGAAGAATGCATTCAGAACATTAGTCGGAATATCATAAGTGACAGCTTTGAGAGACCGAGGTATAGATGGGAGGACAGTTTTAAAATTTATGTTGATAACTGTGGTGTGAGAATGGGACTGGATTCAGTTAAGTGTGTGTAGAGGGCTGTTGTGAGCACTGTGATGCACCTTTGGGTCCTTAAACTTTGCATCTGTCGGCTACTCGAAAAGTGCTGTGCTTCGACAAGTCAGCCATTTCAAGAATCTTGCGAACTTGACACTGTCATCTTAAACCGCGTTGCAAGTGTTGTAGGTTTTGGCAAAACGAAACTTAGACAGGCCTGGAATTTCGATTGACGAGTGTGAAGGGGAAACTATTATGCAGCTTGGGTGCTGTCTGCAGATTGAATGCACCAAACTGGTTTGCGTTTTTGTGGTAGAGTGACCACTAGATATTGGAAAGCTTCAGTGTCATTTAACTCTGTTTCAAGGTCATGGTTACTCAACGCCATGAATTTGCGTGCAGCAATTATTACGGCCATACCAGATGTGTTTTGTTTTCTTGTTTCTTTGTGACTTTTGCCTTGTAAGCCACTGGAATCAGACACGTGGAAATCGAACTCGGCACTTCATATTGCACTCCAAGACTGTGTCAGTTGTGTTGTTCACGAGTTGTCGTGGATGTGTGCAGTATGGAGTATTCATAGGTATGCTTTGAAAAATACTGTTTTGGGTATTTCGTTCAGATTTGTGTCTGTTTATTGCAAATGAAAACATATAGTTTGAAAGATAACTGCACTGGTAATTCACTAGTAATGTGGGTTTATATATTGCAAAACACAGGGTGTTTCAGGAGGAATAGTAATTCTTCTAGGAGATGGTAGTATGGACTATTCCGAGTAAATAAGTTCATATGAACATGTGTCCAGTTTTCAGTGGGTGTGGAGATACAGTTGTTTGAACGTTGCGCATAAAAAGCCTTACAAAAGGTATGAAAGAAAGACAAGTGGCTTATTGATTGCATTTATTGGTCATGTAAATGATCTCAATAAATTGCAACAGTTCAAACTAAGTATTAAAAAATCTCACCATCGACTTCAATGCACTTTTCAACTCTCTTGGCAATAGTACGTGTAGCTCTCCTGAAGTCGCCTTGGCGTTTTTGCATTATGAGGGCAGCACTATTCATAATGCGAGCGGCCAATTCGTCTCTTGTGTTTACTTTTTCATTTTAGATTTCGCTTTTCATCCATCCCCACACAAAAATCTAAAGTAGTAAGGTCTGGGGACCTTTGTGGCCACTGAACGTGATCACCACGACAGATCCATCGCTCGGGGAATGTTAGATTTAGATGGTGTATCACCGGACGGCTATAATGTGCAGGGGCTCCGTCGTGCTGGAAGACCATGCGCATCCTTTTAGCCAAAGGAACCTCCTCCAATAACAGTGGAAGCTGGTTTTGCGCGAACTTCAAACAGCTGTATATCCACACCCATTGAAAATGGGACACATGTTTATATGAAGTTATTTACTCGGAATAGTCCATACTACCACCTCCTAAAATATTTACTATTCCTCCTGAAACACCCTGTATATAGTCCAACACAACTCATTAGTTATTATTAAGATTAATGGTATATTTACATTATTACGTAATAATGTAAATATACCATTAATCCTAATAATAACTATTGAGTTGTGTTATACTATATATTTTGCAGTGTATATACCTATATTGCTATTTAACAACACAATGGGGGTGTCTCACCTGAAAACTGGTAATTCACTGTTTAGCCCGTCGCTGTATTCCACGGCACCGAAAAAAAAAGTTCGGAATAGGATTTATGGATCTTAAATTAATTAGCTTTATATTATACGTAATGCAGATTTTCTAATGTGGACATTTCTTGAGAGAGTGTATCAGCTCTTAACGATATTTATGTAAAGCGGGGAGTTGTCCGTACCTTTGATGGGTTCGTATAAAACCGAATTCACTTTCTCCCACATCTTTCTTTGTAAGCATCCCAGTACCAGCTGTCATTGAAATCGTTCATATTTTTTCTGGGATGTAATATGGGAACAGCTGGTCGGACGCAATTACCTTGCGTGCATGCTATGCAAGGATCTCTCCCTTTGGATACGACGTCCTAAGGGCTTATTGATTCTTGTTTTTGCAAGATGTTAGGGGATCTCCTTGAAAATATACCGTTAGGTTTATTTTTGCGTGTATATAAGAGATTAATGTGCTGGGTGTTTTAAACAAGGATGCGGCAATTGTGCGTAACCCTGGATGCATACCGCAAACTGGTTTTGTTAAAATTTAGTGCCTGTAATATATACTTGCCGGCAACGCAAGATAGCTAAAGAAGTTGCCGCTGTGTCGCGGCGAACTTGCACATAATGCGTCACAAGTTGCATGTGCGCAATTATTGTAGTTAATTCAGTGTGTTTATGAGTGTTAACTATTGTGTTCAGACAAAACATGGCGGAGCGATCAAATTACGACTATGAAGAGCATACTCATTGTACATGAATTCGTGAAAATATCAACTCTTGGACCCGGGAAGACAGTAGTGCCGGGAGACGACTGTGAAACCAGGTTGTAATGTCGCGTCTTCATAGATTATATTGCGTTGGGTACGAAGGTGTTATTACGAATAAATAATAACCGGCCACATAATTTCATTTCAGTGTCTAGTGGTGATGCTAATTACGGAGCACACTGTAGTACGAACAGAAATTTTTAATTTGGTGTGCCGCTTATTAGAGTATGCCGATCCCAGAGGCCATACTGTAGGTATGCAGCCGCTCGATTACTGAGATCGGGGGCTCGAATCCCGCTGATGTGCTTGCTGTTCGTCTCTTGTGTTTGTTGTGTGTTGTGCATATAACGACCTGTTCGACAACTCAGTTCCCACTCAACGGATTTTCATGAAATTTGATTTTTGTGTATTTTTCGATTAATCTATCGAAAAGTTGAAGTTTCGTTAAAATCTGACCAGAATGACGGGTACTTTACGTGAAGACCAATAATATTTTTGATCATATCTTGCTCAGTTACTGATGTATTGAGTAATTTGTGCCTTTATGAGATAATGTGGGGAAAAAGTGGTAGATCCGAACAGGCCACAGATGGCGATAGGGCCCATCTCCATTACGCCCTGAATATCTAAGACTACCGTCACACACTCATAATATGTAATACTTATTGTTTTTACACTTGAACAATGGTTGCAAAATAGCGACCCAGTTTTACGTTGTACGTACATTGCTTCTCTTGTAATATCTTCCTAAAGTCGGCGGTGACTCTTACAGTCTTATGCGAATATCTACGAGTATGTGATGGGCGCTTATTTTTTAATGACTTAACCCTTTAGAGCCGGAATTTTTTTTATTTTAGCACACCCTGTATATAAAATGTGAATAATACAGGAACCAGATACATTAGAATTATGAAACAAACTGCATTTTGAAGAGATAAAAACAGAGTGTATACCATGTTTAAAATATTCAGTACCTATATTTGTTGAATAAATATATAAAATGCAACTTTAGAGGTTAGCGGTGCGGTACGACCACTGTAGTTGACGTTAGGCATCAGAAGGTTAATAAAATGCATAAGGTCGCCATTTTGTTTTGTTACGAGAAGAGGCGAGGCATCGAGCTTGGACTTCCACCACGCTTTCGCATTTTTTCGTCCATGCGCGAGCAGTCGTATCTTCATTCACCGTTTACTGCGAGTCCAAGTGTACATTGCATATATTTTAAAATAACTAAATTTATGATAACACACATAACCGGAACTTTTAAAAATGTAATAAAGAAGCGTTGTGTTGATGTGTTGCTGGAGACTTTGAGTCTACCAAGACGCGCAGCACAAGGAGTATGTTGTTAGCTGACTTCCTGGCCCACTAGACTGGCAGACTCCAGCGTGACGTGATACTGCGCAGACACCAAAGATGTGCATGAGTCACATAATTCACAGGGCTCAGAATGTTGGTCGTGTCAGCGAGATAGGCTAGAAGAGTCTTAAAACATTCAGCAAGTCGGAGTAGGCCTATGTTTGGTGTGTTCGGAAATTTGAACCGAACTTTGGGCCGGTGAAGAAAGTTACCTATAGTCCCTGCTTGCTGTCGAATTGTGTGCGTCGCAGCAAGTTTCCCTACTGTCTTACGTAATCATGTGCAATTTTTCTTACATTGCATTTCCTTTTTACTTAAAAGTCACTCTCAGAAACTTCTCGGTGTGAGTGTTACTCTTGTTTTTTAAATTTCTTACAGATAGACAGACAATGTCAGCAACCGTTTATGCTTGCAGGCATGCATGAGCTAGTTTTCCTTGATTGTTGGCGTCATGTTGTTTAAGAGGCCTGGCCATCTCCTGTGTCGGTTGGTGGAATAGACGGGAGACTAAGAATAAAATTATTCACTTAAGGTTCGATGAATTTATAACGTTAAATGATTTTGTCATCAATACATTTTGACATTAAAATAAATATCTTTTTACGAACTTCTTACATCTAAAGTACGTCTTTAGGCACGCTTGTGTGGAATTGCAAAAAGAGATTATTAGCTTCGTTCTACATCTCTGTCTGTCTGTGTCTGTCCGCATGGAACACCTCGGCTCCCACTGGACGGATGTTTATGAAATTCGACATTTGAGTATTTTTCGGAAATCGCTGAGTTCTTGTAAGAATGAGAAGTGTTTGAGACAAAAGTTGTAGAGAAAATCAAAACACACATTTTATGTGTTTCATATCCGTGTATTAAAGGAATATTTAAACTTCTGTAATAAAACCAACTAACGCACATGTATAAAATATATTTGCAAATGTGCGTTTGTTTGTTTGTTTGTTTGTTTGTTTGTTTTTTGCACAACTTCTGATATTCCTTTGATGCTCGGATATGGAACATATAAAATGTATAAAATATGTTTTATATATGTGCATTTGTTCGTTTTGTTACATAAGTTTAAATACGCATTTTATATTCAGTAACCTTTTTCCGACAGTCTTGTATTGAGGTAATGGGAACAAAAATATATAGTAGACCCAGAAGGTCCACAGATGACAGCGTAATGTAGCGCGTGCGCTTTGCGTGCCGAATAACAAAGGCTACACACACACACACGCAGAATATGTGATTCTTACGATTTATCCACGGCAAGATTGGTTACGCGAACGCACCTGAATGTTACGTTTATGTATACATTGCCTGTCTTTTTATTTCTGTATTTTGCTGTCATTTTTTAAAAAGACGCAGCATTGTTAAAAATGAAAGTGCCGGGGTTAGTGAGGTCTGGGTGCGGTCAATTTGCCTTACCACTCTGTATATGAACACCTTTCTTGCGTCTGTCCGCAAGCCATGTGCCCTGCCGGTTGATGGAAAATGCACATCGCTTGTTTGCCAGCCTGCCTCAGCCTCGCAGAAAACAAATTTTTTAATGTCATCAGTTTTATTAAGTTTATTTGCATAACGCAGCTAACCAAAACCATGTGTGCGTAACACCACTTTATATTATACTGCATGCTGAGCTAATTTCGGAATGTGTATGAAGTAACGTCTGTACCAGACCAGGCTTCGGTAATTTTCTGCAGCAGACGACGTGAAGTCATGGAAAAGAGTGCCCTATTTGCGTGGGGTATGAGAAGTTTTGGTGGTATTCGGTGGCGCAGTTGGTTCATGCACTGCGCTACAATCCGTAAGGTGGCGGGTTCGGTTCCCTATGAGGGTCATTGAGGGTTTTCATTGGCTTAATCCATCCGGCCACATTATGGCCGTGGGGTCGACTCAGCCTCTGACAGAAATTAGTACCAGGAGTATCTCTTGGGTTGAGGGGGGAAGGCGGCCGGTACTTAGGGCTGACAAATTTGCCATCTTTATGTGCCGATGGTCTAGAAATCCTGGGAGCCTCAACCTCCTGGAACCTCAGGGCCTGTCGAGGCCTGTGCAGGGATAGCTTTAACTTAGCTCTTAGACTTGTTGAGGACTTGTGTAATTCGTCATCATTCCTACCGCCATCTTAGCCTATTTGTCTCCCCTCCCCTCTCCTGTCTTCTTGGTTTTCAGTCTGTGGCGTAGGCGGTATTTCCTCTTCCGGCTTCACAGTTACATTGTTCTTTTCCTTGGACTTTCATATTCGTCATATGGGTCTGTATTTCAAGTCAGTTTGAGGAATTCTGTTGCTGGCCGTTCCCTTGTTCCTCCTATATGCGTATTTTTGTTTTTGTTGCGTAAGTCGTTGGGTCTCTCAGTGTTTCGTTTTTTTTTCGTAGCCTGTTGTTTTCCTTGCGCTGCACACAGCAATGTAAGAAAGACCCTCGCGTAGTATTTTAATTCTGCACCGTTCGTTTTACCCTCAGACATTCTCTTTACGATTCCACATGTGGGTTCTGAGTTTGTCGTTTTTGTAGCGTGGTCATATTCGTGAGTAATACCATACCCTAAATACTTAACATGCGTCATTGCCCTTCTATGACTACCAGTGCCAAAGACGACGGAAAACAGATGATGAAATTTTGTTTCGTGTTTGTTTGCCTTAATTTGGGCGTTGGCTGTAAAGGGATTTCGGAAGATAGCTTAGACCATTTTGATTAATATATGGTATGTCGTAAGCTGTTTGCACTGAAAATTACAGTATCTGTCTGCAGGCCCAGTGGTGTCACTGTCCTCTGCTCAGGTGCGTAAAATACGACGCAGAAAAATTTGATGCCAATACGTTGCGTTCTTTTTAATTCCTTTCTTCTTTCCTTCAGGCTGTATCTGTTTACCTACCTGGACCTGTATGTTGTGTGAAGCCTGAATGAAATGAAGAGTAGGCCTCTTTACTGTTAAATAGCCGTACATAAAGTATAAATTGAAATCCTTATTTTTGAAGAACAGACCGTTAATTCCAACTTGCATTAAGCATATAGTGTTTTAGTAAGAACATGCACTTATTAGTGTCATTTATTAGAAAGTAAAGCAACAGTTAATTGTTCTTTGTATGAAGGAAACGACATTTTATGTACCCATTTTTTTTTGTTTTTTATTGACACTTCTGTTGCAATTTTCAGTGGGACGATAAAATACATGCAGAATGCACGTATTGCGAGTTATTTATTTCCTTATCTGATAAGAACAGTTCACACGTAATTGTATTGCTATACCACTATATTTCCACATAGTCTTCTCCACATTTGAGGCGTTTATCGTATAGTGGAACGGGCTTTTCTCTTCCGTGTTGACAGAAGTCCGTGTCTTGTGTTATCAGCCATCGTGTCACAAGTGTTACCACCTCGCGTGCTCACGTTTAAATTTTCCGCCAAAATATTGCTTCAGGCCTGGAAGCAGATGATCATCGCTTGGCAAGAGCTTCGTCGGGCAGATCCACAAACAGGGATCTGTGCTTGAGTTCAGTCTTCCGTTGCGAATAGATGAGAACTGGGCTCTTCCGGGCTATAATGCAGCGAGTAGTGGCAATTCCTTGCCGATATTTCGAGGCGACCTGTCAGTCCCATATTCAAGTGTCAAGAATCCATGATGGGACCTGTAGGTTGTCCCGAAACATCGGTGAGGTATTATCACTATTCGCTGCGTAATTGCCCAGAAGAGCGCAGTTCTCAGGGACGATTCTGTGGTCACAACATTTTACGCCATGAAACCGAATTTTCTGACCGAATGTCGTACAATGTAGAAATGCAGGGCCTCCTCAGCGGAGAACCAGACTGTTACTTCATTCATTAAAGGCCTGAATGGACCAGGTATACTCCGATGTACATAATACTAGTAGTTACTCCACTACAAAATGGCTTGTGGTGTGGAAATGATTACACCGGGACTTTTGCTTCGTAGACTGATTGGTAACATTGGGTTATATTGCAGAATGTTTATTTTTTTTCTTTCGGCGCAACAGCACTCAGTGGGCCAGGACCTTCTCATTCACGAGGTTTCTAATTCACACACAACTCGCCACAGTCGGTAGGACTCCTCTGGACGCGTGGCCAGCTCGTCGCAGAGACCTCTGCCTAACAACACACAACAATCACAACAAACATCCATGCCCCTCTGTGGGATTCGAACCCACAATCTCAGCAGGGAAGCGGCCGCAGACCTACGCCTTAGACCGCGCGGCCACTAGTACCGGCAGAATCTGTATTTTAATTGGCACAATTTATAATTGTAGTTGTGTATGTCATGATTATTTGAAAACAAATTTGCCGTACTTCCGAAGTAATCAGTGTGGAACCCCAGAATGAAAGTAGGCAATGTTCCTGAAATTTAAAACCACGTGATGTCCATCCGTAGAACGTCACATCGGCCGTGTACGTGTAATTTTAATTTAGTGCTCATGGTTTCCAGATTGCCATTTTTTCCCACGTCGTCTCTTTTTCGCGAAATAGGTTAAAATCACTCGCTGAAGCAGACGCGGTCACTGTTTGCACTCTTCACGAGCTGTTTTTGCATTCACAACCATGTGGTGCGTTCCACTGTCCATCCTGCGTTGGGAGTGATGTTGCGAAGTGTAACAGTTAGCGAAGATGACCTCCAGGTACCGAGTCAAACGGGTTTTTAATCCGGAATACCGTGCTTCCCATCGTCCCGCTTGGTTACTTCCGATTGGCACATTCGTGGCTGTTAACATGCTTCCTCTAATGGTTATTACTTGTTACACAAAGCAGCTGGCAAATAAATCTTTTAACGGACTTCTTGTCACCTGCATGCCATTTGTAGGTCCGTTCGCAAAGTTGCGAAGAGCGACTGTTAGCAATGTGTTCGATTTGTAACGAAAAGTTCTTATACGTGGATTTTGAGGATGTGCAGTATTTCGTCGTTTGATTTATACGTGTCCATTAATTCCAGTTATATACTGTCATGTAGCCTTTTCCGTAAGTACTGTTTTACGACTGTGGGCCGGGAGAGCATAGTAAGTATAGCGACTCGCTACAGGCTGGACGGTCCGGGGATCAAATCCCGGTGGCGAGAGATTTTAATCACTCGTCCAGACCGGCCCTGGGGCCCACCCAGCCTCCTGTACAGTGGGTACTGGGTCTTCCCCGAGGGAAAAGCGGTCGGGGCGTGTCGTTGACCGCCCACCCCTTCGCCGAGGTTAAAGGAAAAGTGAGGTGTTCATCTATTCCCCCTCTGGGCCTTCGTGGCCTGTTCTAGGGTGAACTTTACATTCAGTTGTACTGCTTTACGACTAACGTGCAGGTAAAATACAACTTGGAAGATGAAATCGTGCATGGGGAGGATATGTGAAGATGGGTGCGGTTAAGGTATAGTTATCCCTGTGCTTAATCACCGCACCTTGAAGCCCTATGGGCGGGGGGGGGGGGGGCCGAGGAAATAAAAAATCGGGTGCAGCCCCGGGCTTTCTAATCCCAGGGGAAACACCTCCCAAGCCCCATAGGCCACGA
>Ga0123353_10015088_pt1 | contig 11195 bp, 8 predicted proteins | sample TergutLab28metaG_3_FD_92763 | JGI IMG/M metagenome (GOLD analysis project Ga0123353, IMG submission 92763) | Labiotermes labralis P3 segment gut microbial communities from Petit-Saut dam, French Guiana - Lab288 P3 | ecosystem: Host-associated > Arthropoda: Insects > Digestive system > Gut ... | reverse complement strand
TTCGTATTTGGGAGCCAGGGTACAGGCGGACAACAGCACCACGCACAGGAGGGCAAACACTGCTTTTATCTGAGCCATGATTTTCTCCGAAAACTGTATTTTTTGGAGGGACGCTGTCCCTCCAAACCACCCTGCAAGGGGGTTGAACCCCCTTGACCCCTCATACCCTGAAAACAGCTTTGCTGTTTTCAGGGTATGAGGGGTGCAGGGGCATCATGCCCCTGCCGGGGGAGTCTGAGGGGGCAGAGCCCCCTCAGTCAGTGCTACTTTTCCGCCAGGGGATAGGGATAACCGAACTTTTCCCGCAGTTTGCAGTAAATGGGGTCCGGCACCAGCCCCCGGATGTCGCCGCCGATTTTCGCCGCCGCCTTGACGATGGTGGAACTGATGTAAAACCATTGATAGTCGGTCATCAGAAAAACCGTCTGGATGTGGCGCTTCATCTTGCGATTGATCAGGGCCAACTGGAACTCGTATTCAAAGTCGGATATGGCCCGGAGACCACGCACGATCACGGTCGCCCCGACGTGATCGGCAAAATCCACGGTCAGACCGGAAAAGGACTGCACTTCCACGTTGTTGTGCCCGACCAGTACTTCCCGGGACATGGCCACGCGTTCTTCAATGGTGAATAAGGGCTCTTTAGGCGTATCATTGGCCACCCCGACCACTATCCGGTCAAAAATAGTGCTGGCCCGACGGATCAGGCTCACATGCCCGTTGGTCATGGGATCAAAAGTGCCTGGATACACGGCTATGCGCAGTTCATGTTCCATAAAATAACCCGTGTCTGACCATAGGCGCGGTCCGCGAGAAGTTCAAGGGCGGGGTGCGCTTTTTCCGGTTCAAAAGCCTGCTTCGCTTCCACTTCCGCGTTGATGATGGCCCCCGGTTCCACCCAGGCTTGTTTGATCAGGGCGGCAAGGGTGTTGCCGAGCAGATCCAGATTGTACGGCGGATCGATAAATACCACGTCATAGGCCTGGACAGCCTTGCGGGACAGCACTTTTGCCGCTTCTTCCTGTCGGATGGACACGCGGCTACGCTCCACGCCGAGCAGCTCCGCATTGGCGGCAATGACTTTTGCCGCGTATGGGGCTGATTCCACAAAACATACTTCCGCCGCCCCCCGGCTCAAGGCCTCAAAACCGAGGCTGCCGCCCCCGGCAAACAAGTCCAGCACCCGGGCCGCGGGCCAGTCCACACCTCTGGCCTCCAGCATGGAAAACAGCGCTTCGCGCACTTTGCCCATAGCCGGACGAAAGCCCGGCCCGGTCGTGGTCTTCAGGGTTCTGCCCTTGTATGCTCCGGCGATAATACGCACCCGGCCCTAAACCTTGGCCGCGGTTTTCAGATCAGCCGTGGCATCGGTCTTTTCCCAGGTAAATTCAGGAAGTTCCCGGCCGAAGTGTCCGTAGCAGGAAGACTTGCCGTAAATCGGACGTTTCAAGTCCAGTCGTTTGGTAATGTGATAGGGTCTGAGGTCGAACACCTCGTTGACCGCGCGGGTCAGCACTTCGTCAGGCACCTGACCGGTACCCTGGGAAGAGCAGAGCACGGACACGGGCTTGGCCACGCCGATGCAGTAAGCGATCTGCACTTCGCACCTGGGCGCAAGGCCCGAGGCTACCACGTTCTTGGCAATGTAACGGGCCATGTAAGCGGCGGAACGATCCACCTTGGAGGGGTCCTTGCCGGAAAATGCGCCTCCGCCGTGGTGGCCCATGCCGCCATAAGTGTCCTGAATGATTTTACGCCCGGTCAGACCGCAATCACCCATAGGGCCGCCGATAACGAACCGGCCCGTGGTGTTGATGAAGATTTCACAGTCCGCCGCATTGAACATGTTGGCGGGCAAGGTGGGAATAATCACCTTTTCAGTCACCTCGGCCACCAGTTGGTCCTGAGGGACTTCCGGCGCATGTTGGGTGGATATGACAACGTTTTTGACCCGTCTGGGAATGCCGTCCACGTATTCAAAAGACACCTGCGTCTTGCCGTCCGGGCGCAAATAAGCGAGCACGCCCTGTTTGCGCACTTCGGTCAGTTTCTGCGACAACTGGTGCGCCCAATAAATCGGGGCAGGCATGAGCGTAGGCGTTTCATTACAGGCAAAGCCGAACATCATGCCCTGATCGCCCGCGCCCTGATCTTCGTCAAGCACCCGGTCAACGCCCTGGGCAATATCCGGGGACTGTTTGTCAATGGAAGAAATGACCGCGCAGGTCTGCCAGTCAAAGCCCATATCCGAACTAGTATAGCCAATACTTTTTATGGTGTTGCGTACGATTTCGGGCAAGTCAGCGTAAGCTTTGGTAGTGATTTCACCGGCGATGAAGGCCATGCCCGTGGTGACCAGGGTTTCGCAGGCCACGCGGGACTCCGAATCCTTAGCCAGGAGCGCGTCAAGCACGGCGTCGGAAATCTGGTCGGCCACTTTGTCCGGGTGCCCTTCGGTCACGGATTCGGAGGTGAAGTAATATTTGCCCTTGGCTGGAATCATGAAATACTCCTTCTTTGATCAAGAACGGGTTCATAGGAAGATAGGTACACATGCAGGCAAATCCTGCATATCAATAAATCCGCATATAGTTTTTTACCATATCTTGAGTTCGGGTCTTTGTCCAGCCTCCAGGGGGTTGTTTCCAAATAAAAGACGGCTCCAGACCATCTGATGGTCTGGAGCCGTTGTGACGCTTATTCGCTATAACCTGAAAACAGCTTTGCTGTTTTCAGGAATTGCGGGGTCAAGGGGACTCAGTCCTCTTGCGGGGAGGTTTGGAGGGGCAGAGCCCCTCCAAAAATATGAGTCCTGACCCTAGAAACCGAAACCGTCGTCATTGTTCCCGGAAGCGCCGAAGCCGAAGGTGTCGGGCACACCGCCGTCGGAAGAACCGGCGTCATCCCCGGCAGCGGCGTCTCCACCCTCAGCGGCAAGCCCGCCGCCTGCGGCGGCAATGGCGCCCACCGCACGTTTGACGATATCCTTGACGCTTTTCTCGATTTCCTTCTCATCAATGGCCACTTTGCCGTCAAAGGCCTTCAGCTTTTCCTTCAACTCGCCCACTTCATTGGCAAGGGCCTTGCTCTTTTCCTCAGCTTTGGCCAGCTTGGCTTCAAGCTCTTCCGCCTTTTTCTTGAAGGGGGTCAGGGCCTTGATTTCGGCATTGGCCGCATCCGTGGCCGCGTTGGCTTCATCAGCCTCGGCTTCCTTGTCTTCAGCCAGTTGTTTGGCGGCTTCCAAGGTTTCAATCACAGTGTTGACGTCCGCCAGTTCACGCTCCGGCATGGGCGTAACGGACAAGTTGTCGCCGAACTTGCGTTTCTGCTCGCCTACCCAGGCGTCATAGCTGATCTGCTCGCTATACCCGGACTTCATGAATTCCGGGTTCAGGGAATAGAGCCAGCCTTTGACCATCGGATTGAGGGCCGGACGGCAGTCATCGCACACGCTGCGGCCTACGGCATAGCCCATAAAATCAAGCACATCAGCGCCACCTTTACCGGCTACCACGCTAAGGGCGGTTTCCATGGGAAAAACTCTGCGTCCTTCATCAGACATTGTGAGCCTCCTAGTCAAATCCAAATTCTGTATCTCTGGAAGGTGTCGGCCCTTTACGCCGCACACCCTGGTTCATTTGCCGAAATTGCTCTAACGGACGGCCTGACGTCCCATATACCTGATATAGGTGATCACTGCGGTCCTGTATACCAAGTGCCCCAGTTTGGACCAGGGCAGATAGGCGATGAGCATGAATACCGACACCAGGTGCAGGTAGTACACCAGATAGGCGGGCACGGCCAAGTCGGCCAGACGGAAGAACTGGGTAAACATGCCGGTCAGGGTCACCACCCAGATCACGACGAGCAGATACCAATCATAGAAGTTGGAGGTCTGCTTGGCCGGGTCAATCTCCCTGCGACGCAAGGTCAACATGGTCAGTCCCACCAACAGGAGCACCATGCCCACATTGGCCAGAATCTTTATCGGATTGGTGAGGGCCAGCGGAGTTTCAATATAGATGATCTCCAGGCCCGGTATTCTGCCGCCCCAGTGGCCCAGGGCAATCGTGCCGGTCACAATGGCCAGGCTTATGAAGCCGAAAATCAGGCACATGTGACCGATCTGGCGGCTCTTCTTTTCCTTGGCGTCGCCGCAATCGGCAAACTTGCTGTGGGGCATAATTTCCAGGAAAATGACTTCCAGCAGACAGGTCAGCAGGCCTTTCTTCTTGCCCAGCATCATGGTCGTGCCCTGGGGGCCGATGGCCGTGATCAGGTTTTTCACTCCTCTGTAAAAGGAGACCAGCACGAAAATGGTGACCGCAATGAACAGCGGATCAATGGTGTAGTCGCCGTAAAAGATCTTGCCCATCTTGATGGTGCCGGTGGGGAAGATGCTGCCCGCGCCGTACCAGCCGCCGAAGTTGATCGCGGCCATGAAGGCCCAGATAACCGCGAAGATCACGGCCGGGATGCCGATCAACATGGGCAGTCCCTTGGGTGAGCTCATCCAGGTACCTATGGTCGAACCGGGAATCAGCTTCTGGTAGGCCATATTGCGCATGGCCGACATCAGATCCGCCGGTTTTGCGCCGCGCGGGCACATGTCGGAACATTGTCCGCAGTTGTGGCAGAGCCACACATCCGGGTCAGACTCCAGCTTGTCCTTAAGACCCCACTGCGCCCAGATCATTTCCTTGCGCGGATAGGGGTCGTTGGCGGGCGAGATGGGGCAGACCACGCTGCAGGTAGCGCACTGGTAGCACTTTTTCAGCGACTCCCCGCCGGCCGCCCGCAGTTCGCGTATGAACTGAACATCCGGTTCTATGCGTAAAGGTTGTGCCATATTCCATCTCCTCCTAGTAGCCCTTGAACGGGTTGGGACCCTTTTCAAAGATCATTTTCATGAACTCATCCACTATGGCGGGCACGTCATTGTATTCGTCGATCGCCATCTGGTACTGGGCCACCCGGTCAGCTTCAATGCCGAGACGGGAAAGGGTCTCTGCGATGTTTTCCTTGCGGCGGTTACAGATTTCAGAACCCTTTACAAAGTGGCACTGATAATCGTCACCATATTTGCAACCCATAAGCATGACGCCGTCCATACCTTTACTCATGGCGTCCGCGATCCAGATGGCGTTGACCGAACCCAGGCAGCGCACCGGGACGATGCGCACATAGGGGCTCCAGGGTTGGCCGCGCATGGCCGCCATGTCAAAGGCGGGCATGGCGTCGTTTTCGCAGGCCAGAATCATGACCCGGGGGCCGCCCTTTTTCATGTCGTTCGGTACTTTGACATCCCGGATCATGGACCCAATCTGGTCGATGCTGTAGTTGTCAAAGACAATAACCCGCTCGGGACAGGCTCCCATGCAGGTGCCGCAGCGACGGCAGCGGGAGGGGTTGGGCTTCGGGGTTCCTTTTTCGTCATCATCCAGAGCGCCGAAGGGGCATTCTTCCGTACAGCGTTTGCACTGGGTGCAGCGGGTAAAGTTGAATACCGGGTAGGACAGGTCGCCCGAACGCGGATGCACGGCCACGCCCCTGTTTATGGACTCAATGCACTGGATGGCCTTCAGGGCCGCGCCGTTGGCGTCTTCCAGAGCCGCGTCCAGGGTCATGGGCTGACGTACGCAGCCTGCCGCGTACACGCCCGTGCGCCGGGTTTCGTAGGGGAAGCAGATGTAGTTGGAGTCCGCGTAGCCGTCAAACAGCGAGAGATCCGGGAAGGCCGGACCCTGGCGGTAGGCAAACTGCATGATCGGTTCCTTGGCCGTGGTGGGCACGATACCCGTGGGCAGGACCACCATGTCCACTACCAGTTCAATGGATGGGCCGATCAGGGTGTTATCCACACGCACCACCAGGCTGTCGCCTTCGACAGTTATTCCCTGGACGTCGCCCTTGGAGAGCATGATCGAGGGATTGTCCTGAGCGGCCTTATAGAAGCGCTCATGCACACCCTGCACCACCATGCTGTCATAAATGATGTAGGCCACGGCGTCATCGGCCAGATCAGCCACGTATCCGGCCTGCTTCAGGGCCACCACGCTGCTTACGGCGTTGCTGTAAGGCAGATGGTGCGCGCTTTCCATATCTTCATAGACAAAGGGCTTTTCCCCTTCGGCACTGGGGTCTGAAGCGGCCACGTCCGTGGATTTTGGGGGGTAGGGTGGCTCCACAGGCTCGTCCGACTCGGTGGGAAAGCCCGTGTCGCAGGGCGTACACATCTTGGTGTCCAAAAGGAAGGCCACGCGTTTGGCTTTCAGTTCACCCTTCTTGGCCATGAGTTCAAATTCCGAGCTCGTGACCACGTTGGGGGAAATGCCGTAGCCGAAGGGCTCAAGAAACTTGTTGTCCAGCGGCTGCCAGCCCGTGGCCAGCACGGCCGCGCCGACTTCCACGTCCTGCGCGCCGGAAGGACCGCTGATGGTCGCCAGGTAGTGGCCCGGCGATCCGGCCAGATTGGTCAGGGTGCTGCCCTTGTACACTTTGATGTTGGAATCGCTTTCAACCTCGGCGATCAGGCCCGCAAGATCCAGATCGTGGGCCTTTTCGTGGGGGGCTTTCATGGGGATGGTCTTGAGGAAGTTACGGGCTCGTCCGCCAAGCTCTTTTTCCTTTTCCACCAGGGTAACCGGAGTTCCGGCCTTGGAAGCGGCCAGGGCCGCGTTCATCCCGGCAAACCCGCCGCCGAGCACCAGCACGCGTTTGGTGCTGCCCAGGTCTTCGGGGTTGGGGTCGTTGGTCTTGGAAAGCTTGATGATACCCATGTTGACGTAATCGACAGCCATGAGCGTGAGTAGCTCCGGCGCGTCGCCCACTTCCAGAGAGCCTTCAAGCAGGGAGCCGTCCGGGTTTCTGTAGGCCAGGACGCAGCCTTCACGCAGAGAGATGCGCTCCACCTGCACGCCTTCAAAATTGTACAGATCCCAATCCACTCGGGCGGAAGTGCCGCACAGGGCCACGCCGTCAAGCTCGTTTTCCTCTATATCGGCCTCGATTTCCTTACGGGCCGCTTCGTCCGACAGTATGGGGAAGATTTTCACCACCAGGGCAAGCTCGCTCCAGCGAGTTTCCACCCCTTCGGCCAGGGCCTCAATGTCGAGGCCGCCGCCGATGGCGGACTGGTCAAAATATACGCCTATTTTTGTGGCCATTCTGTGCTACCTCCCTCTCACCGTTTGGATCGCTTTCATGGCGGCGCTGGTGCCGGACTGGGCGGAGCGCATCACGTCAAGGGGCTGCTTGGCGCATCCGGCGACAAAAATGCCCTTGTCCTCGCCGTCAACCACAAAACCGTCAGCGTCGATGGTCACGCCGTAAGGGTTATCATCGGCAGCCAGACTCGGCTGCATGCCGGTGGCCAGGACAACCAGATCGTGGCGGTATTTTCTCTTCTCGCCCTTGACCGCGTCTTCAACTTCAAGGATCACGTCACCGCTGGGATCCGCTTCCACCGCGGCAACTTTGCCCTTGATCAGGCGCAGCTTTTTGTCCTCGGTCACTTTCTTGCGGAAATTCTCATAGCGGCCCGGCGTTCTGAGGTCGATGTAGTAAATCGTGATTTCGGCGTTGGGGTACTGTTCACGCAAGTACTGGGCCTGCTTCAGGGAAGCCATGCAGCAAATGTAGGAACAGAAGTTCAGGTGGTTCTCATCCCTGGAACCCGCACACTGCACAAAAGCGATTTTACGCGGAGCCTCGCCGTCCGAAGGACGCGTGATGACGCCGTCCGTCGGCCCGTGGGGAGAAGCCAGGCGCTCCAGTTGCATATTGGTGATGCAGTTGGCTATTTTGCCCGCGCCCAGGTTTTCCAGCCGGGTGGCGTCATAGGGCTTCCATCCTGTGGCCAGTACGATGCTGCCCACAGTCAGTTCGATATCCCGCGCTTCTTCGTTCAGGTTCACGAAGGCGCTTCCAGCCACCTTGATCTGGTCCTCAGGGCTCAAGTTTTCCTTATCCAGCACGTAGCGGGAGGGGAAGGCAAAGGGGGCCGAAAGATACAGGGCCTTGCGCGTGGTCATGCCGAACTCGAACTCGTTCGTCACTTCGCCGTTCAAGGAAGAGGCCAACAGCCCGAAGTCGGCACTGTTCGGAGCGGTATGGCGGGGCTCAAGATGCACCTTGACCGTGTAGTCGCCTGCCGAGCCTGTGACTTCCTGCACGGTGGCCTGGGTGAAAAATTTGATCCTGGGGTTTTTCTTGATGCGCTGGAATTGAATTTCCAGGCCGCACGACGGGGGACAAAGCTTGGGAAAATATTTGTTAAGCTGTGTAACCCGGCCGCCAAGAAAAGGGCTTTTTTCCACGATGAACACATCATAGCCGACCTCCGCGGCTTCAAGCGCGGCTGTAAGACCGCTGAATCCGCCTCCGACGACGAGTATGGCGTTGGACATCTCGGGTATCCTCCCTGTTAGGGGCCTTAAGTAGCGGCCATGTGCATGGCCGATGGTGAAAGGGCTGAAAAACGGCCCAAGCCCGGACAATAAACGGAAACCGCTATAGTCGGTTCAGCTTTGGAGCATTTCACACTTGAAATGCTCGCAAGGATTTGTCCTCAAATCCTTGCCGCCAAATAGGCGTAGGCGAGCTCTGCTCGCCGTAAAGCGACTATTTGAAGCGTTATGCTCCAAAAAAAGCTGCATCCACTGCCCCGGCTCAGGCCGTTTTTGGTCGGCACGTGTTTTTGCCCGTCCGGCGTATGCTCGGACAAAAATAGAGACACGGCCGCAAAAACACGACTACGTCGCCACGGGCGACGCAAAACCTGCGGGAACCGGTTTCCCGCCAAAATGGTCTTAATTGAGCATGATCACAAGACCTGAGACTATCGCCAAGAAAGACCGGAACAGCTTGCCCTTGAAACACAGGTTCGGGCAAAAAGCGGGGGGCATGCCGGGCATGCCCCCCGCTTCATCAATCAATTACTCAGGGATAATCTGATAGTAGGGCTTCTTGAAGATGTCGGTCTTCTTGGCCTTCACATCATACTTGGAGTTTACAAAGCACTTCCACTTGGTGTCATCGAGGCCCATGTGGTCGGCTCTGTAGTAGAAGCCGGGGTAGCGGGTCTCAAGACGGAAGTCGATGTGCTTCATGTGCAGGCGCACGGTCCACAGTCTGTGGTAGTTTTCCCAGCAGCGCAGCAGTTCGTGCAGGTCGCGGGCGGCCAGCTTCAGGCTGTCTTCTTCCAGCATTTTCAGCAGGTGGAAGCCGGTGGCCAGCATAGCTTCGGACGTGGTGTAGTAGGTGCCGACACCGCCGCCGTATTCATCGGTGCACTTGATGAGGCGCATCATGAAGTTCTTCGGGGAGATGTAGTTCGGGTTCACCACGGGATCCGTGGAGGCGTCTTTGCCTGCCATGTAGTTGTAGTAGGGACGGTAGATGAGCTTCTTCATCTCGTCGCCCGTTTCCTTGATCTCCGGCTTGTAATCCTTGTGATCCACGCACCAGCGGACCATCTGCTTGCCGACGATGCGGCCTTCAGCATGGGAACCGGAGGAGAACTTGTGGCCGGAAGCGCCCACGCCGTCGGCGCAGGTGAACAGACCTTCCACGGTGGTCATGCGGTTGTAGACCTTACCGTTGGAAGCCTTGATCTTGTAGTCGGCGGGAACCCAGTCTTCGTCCGGTCCGGACACCCAGATGCCGCAGCAGCCGGAGTGAGAGCCGAGGAGATAGGGCTCGGTGGGCATGATTTCAGAACCCGTTTCTTCGGGCTTGATATCCATGGCGGCCCACAGGTTGGCCTGGCCGATACACATATCGAGGAAGTCTTCCCAAGCTTCGGACTCAAGGTGCTTCTGCTGGGCTTCGTTGAGGGTCTTGAAGGTGTTCTGCAGGGCAACGTCGGTGGCCATGTAGATGGGGCCGCGGCCTTCGCGCAGTTCACGCAGCATCATGTGGTTACGCAGACAGGTCGGGATGATGTGACCTTTGGCGTAGCCGCGATCTTCGTAGGGCTTGATCATGGCGCGGTTGACTTCGCAGTAGTCTTCGCCCTTGAAGTTGGTGGCTTTGGCTTTGAAGAGCAGGAACCAGGCGCCGACCGGACCGTAACCGTCCTTGAAGCGGGCGGGCACGAAGCGGTTTTCCATCATGGTCATTTCAGCGCCGACCTGAGCACACATGGTGTAGGTGGAACCGGCATTCCATACGGGATACCAGGCGCGACCCATACCTTCACCAGTGGAGCGGGGTCTGTACACGTTCACCGCGCCGCCGCAAGCGACGACCATGGCGTTGGTCTTGAAGATATGCACTTCGTTTTCACGCAGGTTGAAACCTACGGCGCCGGCAATGCGGTTGTCCACTTTGGCGTCGAGGAGAAGCTTCACGATGAAGATACGCTCCATGATGCGGTCCGCGCCCAGGGCGTTCTTCGCGGCTTCGGCCACGATACACTTGTAGGATTCACCGTTGATCATGATCTGCCAGCGGCCGGAACGCACGGGCTCGGCGCCCTTGCGGATGGCATAGCCCTTCGACTTGGCTTCGGCGCCGTCGATGTTATGACCGTCTTCCTTAACCCATATGGGCAGGCCCCACTCTTCAAACAGGTGGACGGAATCGTCAACGTGGCGGCCGAGGTCGAAGATCAGGTCTTCGCGCACGAGGCCCATAAGGTCGGTACGGACCATGCGCACGTAGTCGTCGGCAACGTTCTTGCCAACGTAGGTGTTGATGGCGGAAAGGCCTTGGGCCACGGCACCGGAGCGCTCGAGGGCAGCCTTGTCAACCAGCAGGATCTTCAGATCGGGAGCAAACTTGTCGGCCCAGCGAACGGCTTCGAAAGCCGCGCCGCAGTTACCCATACCGCCGCCGACCATCAGAATGTCCACCTGATGCTCTTTTACGACGGGTTCAGCGATGGCAACGCCTTTCGGGCTTTCCTTGGAAGGAATCATCGGCATATTCGTATCTCCTTACATAGCAAATTGTTGCTTGTTCCACTGGCCGGACTAGATGTGGTCGGCCCAGGACTTCTTCATGTCGGCGTCGCCTACTTCGAACTTCTTGCCCAGAGCGGTCGCCGGCTTGATCAGAACGGCTTCGGTTTGGGTGAACAGAATTTCGTTGTCCAGGCTCGTGGGCTCCTTCGCGGTTTCGCCCGCGTAAGGCTTGATGGAGCCTTCCGGGGTGGTGCGGACGGGGAACTTGAAGCGCTTGACGTCGCCGCT
>Ga0123353_10015087_pt1 | contig 11196 bp, 9 predicted proteins | sample TergutLab28metaG_3_FD_92763 | JGI IMG/M metagenome (GOLD analysis project Ga0123353, IMG submission 92763) | Labiotermes labralis P3 segment gut microbial communities from Petit-Saut dam, French Guiana - Lab288 P3 | ecosystem: Host-associated > Arthropoda: Insects > Digestive system > Gut ... | reverse complement strand
TGCAATTCTCAAAACTTTCTTTTTTTTGAGCGAAAGCGTCAAATTCGCGGTAGCCTACGCAATTTCTCCCCGGAGTTTTCGGGTCGGGATATTTAGCGCATATTCTTTCATATTCCTCAAAAAGTCCTCTTTCAAGCATTTTATCGACTCGTTCGTCTATTTTTTTATAAAGGTATTCGCGCGAACAACTCAGCGTAAAATACGAAAATTCGCTTTCTATTTCGCTTTTTTTGAATTCGCTCTTTTCGCCGCTCTCTATTTCGAGCGCCCTCAATATTCTGTATTTGTCGCCGATGTTTATTTGTTTTGCCCGTTCGGGATTTTTCTCCGCAAGCATTTCGTGAAGTTTTTCAGGTCCGCTGTTTTGCAGCAATTCTTCCAATTCCTTGCGAAGTTCTTGGTTTTGTTTTGATGAAAGGTCAAATCCGTTTCGCATTGCGTAAATATAAAAAAAAGTTCCGCCGCAGATTATCGGGACTTTGCCGCGTTCTTTTATATCGCGTATCGCCGCTTCGCAATCCGCAACCCAGCGCACCGCCGAATATTCCTCGGTCGGCTCTATTATGTCAATAAGATAATGGGGAACGCAGGCTTGTTCTTCTTTGGTCGGTTTGGCGGTTGCTATGTCCGTATATTTATAGATTTGGCGCGAGTCGCAGGATATTATTTCGCCGGAAATCTGTTTTGCGAGTTCTATGGCAATCTTAGTTTTTCCGATACCCGTTGGTCCCAGAATTACAGGTATCATCAAATAATGCCCATAACTTCTATGGTTTTTTCAAAAATTATCTCGCGAAATCTTAGTAAATCCTCGCGAAAAACTCTTCCGCAGTTGTATTGTGTGTAGTTTTCGCTGAATTTATCATAGATTTTTTTAGTTCGCATACCCAAATTTTCGGTATCCTGAAAACTTAAGGCTTGCAAGTCCGCCAAAATTTCGGTTGTTTGCACCAATTCTGCGTTTTGTACGGATTTTAACGCAAGGCGCGCCGAAATCGTCCCCATGCTGACAATATCTTGGTTGCTTTCGTTGGACGAAATGCTGTTTACGCTCATCGGGGCGGCAAGCTGCCTGTTTTCGGCGGTAGTCGAAACCGACAAATACTGCGCTCCCATAAAACCCATCTCCAAACCGATGTCGCCCGCCGCCAAATTTTCGGGAAGATTGCCGTTAAGATTCTTGTCCAAAAGTTTATTGAGCCGTCTTTCGCTTATATTGCAAAGGGTAGAAATCGCAATTCTGAGATTATCCATTGCAAAAGACACGCTTTGTCCGTGAAAATTGCCGCCGTGAAGAATTTTTTTGCCCTCGGGAATTACGAGCGGATTGTCGTTAGACGAATTTATTTCGGTTAAAAGCACCTTTTGCGCATATTTTATCGCATCGTAAAGAACGGCGAGGACTTGCGGTGCGCAACGCAGGGAATAAACGTCCTGAACGTCTTGCAGTACTTCTGACACAGAGGAATCGGGCTGATCTTTTTTGCGGTTTTCGCTGTTATAGTCGCGCAAATTTCTTACGTTTCTTGAGCCTGTAAGCAAATGTTCTATTTTTTCGGCTACAAGTATTTGTCCCTCGTGCGGTTTTATTTCGTGCAGAGCGGCGTCGAAAGCGTCTTCGCAGCCGCCGAAAATTTCCATTGCAAAAGCAAGCGACAAAATTTGCGCGTTAAAAAGTTTTCTTGCTTTGTGCAGGGCAAAACACGCTATAGCACTCATAGTCGCCGTGCCGTTCATTATTGAAATCGCTTCTTTGTACGAAAGTTTTATCGGAGTAATTTCCGCTTTTTCGAGTGCTATTTTCGCAGGCATAATTTCGTCGTTAAGATAGAGGTCGCCCTCGCCTATAAGTCCAAGTCCCAAATGCGCCAAATGAATTAAATCTCCGCTCGCTCCAACGCTTCCCTGTTCGTAAATAACAGGCGCAATTCCCGCGTTAAAGACCTTTTCCATAAAGCACAAAAGTTCCGGACGAACGCCGGAAAATCCCTTAGCCAAACAGTTTATGCGAATTGCAAAGGTCGCCCTGCAAATATTATACGGCAAAACCGGTCCCATTCCCGCAGAATGCGAACGAAGCAAATTTACCTGCAAGGCGTCAAGTTTGGAGTCGCTTATTATTTTGTTGCACATCGGACCGTAAGAGGTATTTACGCCGTAGATTATTTGTTTGGCGTTTACCGCTTCTTCGAGTACTTTTCTGCTTCGGGCGCATAAAATCAACGCTTCTTCGCTCAAAGAAATGTTGGCGTCCGTATCCCCAAGGGTAATAACATTATCAAGAGACATAGACTTGCCGTTAAGGACAATTCCGTACCTTTTTATACTCATAACAATATACTAACTCCAAATCTAAAGCCGGATTGGTTAAAATTACGCGTTGTTCTCAAGCCTCCGCTTCTGCGTGAAACTTCGGATATTTGTACCTGCGGTCCTGCAAAAACCGAGAACTGTTTTCCGAAATCTATCATAAGATCCGCGCCGAATTTAATAAAAACGCCGTTGTAATATCCGTCGGGGTCTTTTATGCTAACGCCCTCAAATCTGTCTTTTCTTTCTTCCTTGTTGTTTATAAACACGGAGTTATATCCCAAAGAAAGGTGACCTATCGGGTGAATTTTGTACTGAGGAATCGGGTCTATGGTAATAGTTAAGGCGAGAGGAATCATTAAAATCAATTCTCGGCTGTGAACGGTATCGGCAGTTTCGCCTTTACCTGTCTCTCTAAAATTGCTCCACGAAATAACAGCCGAGGGACCTATTGCAATGTTGCTGCTCGGCATCCAACTTATATTTGCGCCGAATCCCCACATAGATCTGTCTTTGATTGGCGCCATAACGCCTGCGCTGTCCGGTCTGCTGCTGTGCAAAACCTCATTTTTCCCCAGCCACATCGGCTCCGCCCAAAGATTAATTGCTTTTGCAAAAACAGAACTTGCAAAAATCGGTAAACACAAGCATAAAATCTTTAATGTTTTCATAAAAAACCTCCCAAGTTTCCAGCAAAATAATATTTGCGCACACAAAAAACAAGTTTTATTTTACAAACCCTATATCTTTACCGTAAGTTCCCCTGTTTCGTCCGACCGAGCCGTCTCGCAATTGATAGAATCTTCCCGTAAATCGCGGGCGACCGACCAAAGTAAGATCTTGGTTTGTAAATTCGCGTTGTTCGGGGAAAATTACAAGGTTTACAAGATTGAGATTCTCCCTGTCTCTTGTTTGTATTGCTCTGTTGCTGTTTTTGTAAAATAAACAATCCCTGATAACGATTTTTCCGCGCAAATCGTCTAATTCAAGCCCGTTTCGTCTGTTTTGGGCTATTGTTAAATTAATCATTTCGCCGCCTGCCGAACTTATTCTCGTTCCCTGAATGCCGGAATTGAGATTGTTGGCAATTATGGAATTTTGAATAAGGGGAAAATGAGTTATCGCCAAAATTCCCGAACTGCTGTTTGAGTGGATAAAGCAGTTTTCGATAACAGCGCCCGGAGCGGAGGTTATTATTCCGTTTCTTCCGCCGGATATTCTTACGCCTGAAATTTTGGAGCCGCTTCCCAGCCGCACAACCGCCTCGCGCCCGTTTCCGACGATATGCGCGCCGAAAATGTTGGGCGAATAAACAGTAACTCCGTTTTGAATTACAACGTCCTCAAAATATTTTCCGTTTGCAAGGACGATAGTGTCTCCGGCTCTTGCAGATAACATCGCGTTGCTTATCGGCGATTGCCCCTGCTTTGCCGGCGAGACATATACTCGTTGTCCTGCGAATACGGTTGTCGCCATTGTAAATAAAAGATAAAAAGCCGCGCCAAAAAATCGAAAAATATAAGCGCTTTTGCTTCGTTGCATAAAATCCTCTTTCTCAAAAAAGGGACATACGTATTTTTCGTATGCCCCCTATAAATTCACGTCTCCGAAATGTAGGGGCGGGTTTGAAACCCGCCCTTACAATTATAACCTCGCGCCGATATTACTCAAGCATTCTGAGCTGCTCTTGCAGTCTGCGCATTTCTTCGTCTATGTTGTCAAGACGTTCAGCCGCTCTTGCCGCTGCCGCCGCGCCCTGTATCTCTCTTGCTTTTGCAAGCGCAAACGATACGTCGTCAAGCACTCTGGTATGTTCGCGACCGAAGAACATTGACGATTCGCGGTCGTCCACAAATTTGCCGTAAGATCTGACGGACGTTTCCTGCGTTCTTTGAGACGGAGCAAGTTCGTCGATAAGCGCAATCACGTAAGACGACTGTGAAACCAATGCCAATTGTTTTGCTCTTTGCGCGGTTTCAAAGTATGTCGCTCTGTCGTCGTGGTATTGCGACTGTCTTTCACGAAGTTGCGCTTCGCTTGGCGGCGTAAATCCGCGCAGACGTGTTTGCGCTCCTTCCAAAGTCGTTATAACGGTCGATATTCTTGCCGCTCCGCCCTCAGCCATATCCATATAAGCGAGAATCAAATCCGCCTCGCTCAAAAGAATCGGGTCTGTGGTAGCAGCTTGCAATGCTCTTGCAGCCGAAAGCGTTTCGCTTCTGTTACCCGCTTGAAGAGCAACCCACATTTGAGCCAAAAGCGCTTCCGCACGATGCGGGCTGTTTGTCGGAATCGCACGAAGAGCAGCCATTGCTCTTGTAAGCGATTGACCCGTTTGTATTTTACCCTCAAAGTACAAGAATGCCATAAGCAAGTACGAACGATCTATCGCCGCTCTGTGCGCGGGAGTTCTTGCAGGAGTCTGAACAGCGTTATCCAAATGTTCTATCGCTCTGTCCATATCGCCGTTGATAGCGTTAGCCACCCCCAGCGAATGCTGTGCGAATATGTAATCGGGGTGCGACGCAGGTACCATTGAGAAGTGCGAAATCGCGTCTCTTGTTCTGTTTTGAATTAAGAATACTTCCCCTTGATAAACAGCCGCCGCCTGTATTATGGAATCGGGTGTTGCGTCCACGTTTATTTGACCAAACAAACTCGCTACCGTTGAGAAATCACCCTCGCGATACGCAAGGCGCAAAAGTCCCAAACGTGCGAAAGGAACAACCGGCGAGCGCGGATAATCGCTCAAAACATCGTTGAAACCTTCAACAGCTGCTTCGCGCATATCCATTTCTTCCATGTTAAGATTCATATAGAGCGCAACAAAGTCGTTGCGGAAGAAATCGGGGAATTCCGTAAGAATCCGACCACCCAAGAAGAACGAGTTCCAGTGGTTGCCGGCATAGTGTTCGGCAAGCATTTGGTTATACAAACGACCGGGTCCAAGAGCGACCTGACGAGCCATTCTGCGCGCAAAAATTTCTTCTCTGTGCGGACCGAACTGCCCTCTGAAATAAATAGTATGCGTGAAAGAAGCCTTGTCGTCCGTAATGCTTGTGTATTGGTAAGCCGCTTGGAAATCACGACCGCCGAAAATTGACGGAACGTTCATACCGCCCGAAAGACCCCAGTGACCTGTTCCGAAGTGGAAAGAAGCGTTAAGCATTCTCATAAGCCAAACGCCCACTCTTCCCGAGAAGTCAAAATCAATGACTTTTGCACCATCGATTATACCTGCGGGAGTTCCATCACTGGCTACTGCGGCAGTGGCGAAATTCGCCGCGCTTGACGTAAAGTCCTTTATGTCGAAATCAACGCCTGCATTCAACTGTCTGTCCCAGAAGAAACCGAGCCAGTTAATTTTTGCGTTGATAGACTGTGTTGCAAAAGTGAGTTCCTCGCCCTCGGGACGACCGATGTTGGGAGAAATCAAGTTCTGAAAGTTTATACCGACAATGTGCTCGCCCAAAACAGGGTGGTTTGTAATACGGTATGTCGTACCCAAGTCAACGGAAAGACCTTGTATCGGGTCTCCGAAGTTCGGCGTTCTATAGTAGTTGACGTTAATACCGAAACTCAACTTGTTAAACGGGTTAATAGCGTACGAGCCCATAATCAACATGTGGTTATCGAAAAACTGCTGTGCGGTCAGCCTAATTCCGCCGGCGCCGCCATTTACTGTCGGGTCCCATACCGCGGCTTGAATCGGCTCGTTGGAAGTAACGCCCAAGACCGAAAAACCGACCGATTGAAAGAGTCCCAACGGAACTACCGCTCCCGTTTCGTAGAGGAAGAACGCATTTCCCAAGCTCGGAGACCAAACGCCGCGAATCGCAACGTGCGTTTCTTCCGTCAAAAGCGCAGGGTTTGTCGCAGGCGAGTACGGAGCAAAAAGGTCTCTCCATCTCTGTGTGATATAATATTCACCCGGAAGTCCGGCACCGAACGCGGCAGAAACTGCCAAACAGGTAATCATTACCCCTGCTGCAAATCTTGTTAACGATTTTTTAATACTCATTTTATTTTATCCCTTTCTTTTCTTCTTATCTTCTTCTGTTCAATCGCGCGCCGAGATTTTCCCCCGCAGGGCTCAGTATCGCGCAACACAAAGTCGGCTCAGGATTAAAGTCATATTTCACTCTTGCGGCAATAAATGCGGGGTCAAAAGCGAAGTTACCCTCGGGATTGTCGTGAAACTGCCGCAAATTTTCCCAAAAATTGTTGTGTCTGATAGTGGACGCTTCGAGCGACTCTTTATTAACTCTGAGACCGAATCTTTGGTTAAAGGCAATAGTGTTGTTTTGAACTTCCACATTGCTCACGCCGCCCAACTGAATGCCGAAATTGCCGTTATAGGCGATAGTATTGTGCTCTATCGCACCTCTCGCCGCGCGCAAATTCCAGCCGAGAATTCCCGTCGCTCTGTTGAAAGCGATAATGTTGTCTTCGATTGTCGGGCAATGACGTATAACCAAAATTCCCGACATCCAATTTCGGACGATTCGGTTTCTTCTGATTGTGACATCGGCGTCTCTGCTGAATATTCCGATTGTTCCGTTTCGGATTTCAAAGCCCTCGATGCCCGCTCCGCCCGCAAGCGTTACAACAGTTCCTCTGCCGTCGCCGTCAATTACCGCTCCGTGAAGATGCTGCGCTCTCAAATAAACGCCTGTCGTTACGAACACGTCCTCTTTGTAGATACCGTCCGCAACAATGATTGTGTCTCCGGATCGCGCCTTTACGATCGCCTGTGAAATCGTTCTGACTCCTGTCGATGGTACCATTATGACATCGCCTGCCGACACTGAACAAACAAATATCGCGATTACGGCAACCATCCTAAAAAGCAATTGTTTCATATTACCCACACTCCTATTCTTTATTTTCCTTTTACAAAGCAGTATATATTCTCGACCCGATATTCGCACCATTTCTCCCGTTGTTAAATATTCGCGAGGTTTTCCTCACGCGAAAATCGTTGGCGTCGGGATTAACAAACTCGGGGTCGAACGAGTAATTGTTCTCCGGTAACGCCATATTAACCTGAATATACGATAAAAAAACGTTAAATGCTTGAAAAACTTTTGAATCGGCGTTACTTTGTACTGTAAACCGCCCGTTAAAAGCCACAATATTGTTTACAAAACCCACTCTGCAAGTACCTCCGAGGGCTAAACCATGGTTTTCGTTGAAAACTATCGTATTGTTCAAAATTTCTCCGTCCGTATCCACGTCCCACAACTGAATTCCCGAAAAATTATTGCGAAAAATCAGATTGTCCTCTATTTTTACAAAGTTTGCAACCGCCATAATTCCCGTATAATTGTTAAATATTCGGTTTGCAATTATAGCGTTGTCTATACCGTCCGAAAATATCCCTATCCGCCCGCCCGAAACGGAAAGTCCTATCGCGCTGCTTCCGTTTGACATTGTGATTACGTTTCCGCGCCCGTTGCCGGTAATATGCGCTTTTCCGTTTTCTCTCGCTCTGACCGTTACGCCCGGCGGAATACGGAAATTACCTCTGTATCTCCCGTTTTCGAGAAGAAGAGTGTCTCCGCGCTGACTTCTTGCAAGAGCGGCGCTCAGTTGCCTTGCGGAAGCGGGAACGGCGATAACAAAAGGCGAAGCGCTGCCAATATCGGCATAAAGTCCGAATGCCAAAAACAATGTAAGCATGAGCGCTTTACGGTTAAGCAGGCAATTCATCTGCTTTCAACCTCCCCTCTAAATAATACGGACGCAAGCAAAAAACAATTTTTCAAGGTGATAAAATACTATTTTTTGAATATGAAAACCGAAAAATCTTAAAAAAAGAGTAAAAAAAGTTTTTTTATTCAAATTAGCGAGAAACAATTAAAGGTTTTCTTTCGCTATGCCGATATTCATAAATACACGAGGTGAATGGATTCGCCTCTTAAATCCTAATGGAGTGGGAGATTGCTATGGTACTAAAAAATCTTGCTGCCGCGACTTGTTTTTCGCATGCCGAACTTGTTCAAAAAAAGAACAAGGGCGCGAGAAATCTGCCTGCTAACGCGAGAGTTTTACGCGACGACTCCTACGTCCCTTTCAATTCGGTTTTGCAAACTAAAGATTACAGAGAGGTGAAAGCCATAGACCTGACGGAAATTAAAAAGCGAATTTCTTCGGGATTTTACAATTCCGCCGCCGTAAACGACGACCTCGCCGAAGTTTTTTCAAACATTTTAGGAAAAACCTTTTCTACAACCGCGTAAAATTAGTATTTTATATGTAGGGGCAAAACATTTTTTGCCCTCATTTATAGTGCGATAGCGCAATTTGGGCAAAAAATGTTTTGCCCCTACATTAATGAAAGGTATTAGTATGAAAATAGAGAAATTACCTCTTACAAACTTTTTTGTTGTTATTTTATCGGGACTTTTGTGCGGACTTTTTGCTTCGCTTTTGCCTGCCTTGTCGTTTGTCTTCATAATTCCGTTTATAGCGCTTGTCTATTCGGAAAAACCCGCGCGCCTCAAAATGTATTTGTGGGGAGTGTTTTGGTATTTCGGCACGATTTGGTGGATGGCGATAGTGAACTTGCAGGGAATGCAACCGCTTATTTTCTTTGCGACCTTCGGTTTGTCGCTTTTTTTGGCGTTAAGATTTCTTGTTGCCGGAATTTTATCGAAGTATGTTCTTAAACGATACCCGAAAATCGCTTTGTTTTTTATACCGTCGATTTGGGTTGCCGGCGAATACGCGCTTGGTTTGGGCGAACTTTCGTTTCCGTGGATGTTTGCGGGATATTCGCTTACGCCGCTCTTTTATTTATCGCAAATCGTAAGCATTACGGGAGTTTGGGGTTTGTCGTTTTTGGCGGTAATTGGAGCCGCAATTCTTTACGAACTCGTTTTTTTGAAGCAAGGCGCAAAAATTGCCGTCGTTTTTGCCTGTATCGTGGCGGCGCTTTGTCTTTGGGGATTTATCAGGGTGCGCCCTGTCGATACTCACGAACTTAAAGCGACAGTCCTTCAACCCAACGCCGATATGGAAAATTGGCGCGGATTATCCTCGCTTATGGAAAGCATGGAGGTTTTGGACAGTTTGTTGGACGCAAGCGCCGGCAAAGATCGAGGCGTTTTCATTCTTCCCGAAAGCGCGATTTTTACGCATTTACGTTTCCAGCCCTCGTCGTTGGTTGCTATCGGCTCTTGGCTCAGAAAGCATAATTCGCATATAATTTTCGGCTCGCTGACCTCGATTTTGGGCGACGACGGCGTAAGCAGAGTATATAATACGGCGTATTGGGCGAATCCGAGCTTGCCTAATCTTTATGATAATTACGAGCGGTACCACAAAATAAAACTTGTGCCCTTTGTCGAAACAACGCCTTTTTCAGCGGCGGTGCCGATGATAAGCCGCCTTGATTTGAGAGGCGGAAGTTTCAGCGCGGGAAGCGAGCATTCGGTTTGGGAAATAGAGGACTTGCGAATAGCGCCCTTTATCTGCTACGAAAACGTCTATCCCGATTTTACGCGAAAAAGAGTAAGCGGCGGCGTTAACCTTATGGTAAATATAACAAACGACGCTTGGTTCGGCAGGACTACCGCGCCGCTTCAGCACGCCGAAATGACCAGAGTAAGGGCGATAGAGCTTGGGATTCCGATGATCAGATGCGCAAATTCGGGCATTTCATTTTCGGTGGACCCTTTCGGACGTTTTTTAAGCAAAACCCAAATTTACACGCGCGAAGTAATTCAAATGCCGATTGCAAAGGCGTTAGACAATACAATTTATCGTCAATTCGGCGATTGGTTTGCTATTTTCTGCGTTATATTTTCGTTTTTTGGGCTTATTTTGCCAGCTGTTCGGAGGAAATAATTCCGATTGATTCGCAAATTTTGTGTATCTGTTCAAATTTGTTGAGCGTGTAAAAGTGTATTCCGCGCACTCCGTTTTCGATTAAATCATTAACCTGTTCGGCAGCCCAATGTATTCCGACTTTTTCGACATATTCGTCGTTGGGCGCTCTGTAAACGGCTTTAAGCAACTTTGCAGGAATACGCGCGCCAAGCGATAATTCGGCGATTCTTTGCATATTTGCGATTGAGGTTATCGGCATAATTCCCGCGATAACGGGTACGTTTATCTTTGCAATTTCGCAGCGCTCGCAGAAATCGTAAAAGTCGTTGTTGTTAAAAAACAATTGCGTGCAGATATATTCCGCGCCGCTGTCTATTTTGCGTTTAAGGTTGTCTATTTCGACAAGACGATTAGGTGTTGCAGGGTGTCCTTCGGGAAATCCCGCGACCCCAACTCCCATATTCGGAAAATTTTTCTTGGTAAATTCCACCAATTCGCTAGCATATTCAAAACCGTCTTTGGCGGGAACAAAATCAACTGCGTTTTTGGGCATATCGCCTCTGAGCGCGAGGATATTTTCAATTTTTGCTTCTTTGTAATTTTGCAAAATCTGTCTGATGTCGTCTTTGCTTGCACCCACGCAAGTCAAATGCGCGACTGCCGTAATCCCTGTTTCGTTCTGTATTCTTGCGACTAAATTTCGCGTGTTTTCGCGCGTAGAGCCGCCTGCTCCGTAAGTAACGCTGACATAAGCGGGAGATAAATAACGGAACTGTTGCACTGTTTCAAATAATTTATCGAAACCCGCGGGGGTTTTGGGCGGGAAAAATTCAAAACTTAGGGTCGTTTTTTTTTGTGCCAATATATCGCTTATTTTCAAGATTTCCTCCCTTAAAATCCTCTGTTCATAATGAAGTGCAGGTTAAATCTTGCTTTGTGGTCGGGCGACATAAAGTCGGCGCGGGGGTCGTCAAGTCCCCAAGCAAAGTCGAAGCCCAAAAGTCCCAACATCGGAAGCATAAGGCGGAAACCAAAGCCGGCGCCGCGTTTCAT
>Ga0123353_10015086_pt1 | contig 11196 bp, 9 predicted proteins | sample TergutLab28metaG_3_FD_92763 | JGI IMG/M metagenome (GOLD analysis project Ga0123353, IMG submission 92763) | Labiotermes labralis P3 segment gut microbial communities from Petit-Saut dam, French Guiana - Lab288 P3 | ecosystem: Host-associated > Arthropoda: Insects > Digestive system > Gut ... | reverse complement strand
TCCTCTATCCTGAAAAACCGTCTGAAAAATTTGATTATCGCGTTCAGGATGCGGCGAAACATGGCAGGGTTCCGTAAACGGAGTATTGTAGAGGTGGCTTCCTGTATTTCCGCCGCTGTAAAATCCCTGCGCTGAATGTTTTCTTCAACTTCGTATTCCAGCTTTGTAAGTTCATCGGGGATTTCGGCAATTACCACGTTAATGGTTCTCCAGCCAAGGGAGCGGGCAGCTTCCAGCCGTCTTTGACCGGCGACAAGAACGTTGTTTTTTGTGATCACAATAGGGCAGATCTGCCCGAACTGTTTCATGCTGTCCGCGAGGGCAGTCAAATCGCACAATTCTTTTCTGATTCGTTTTTTTACTTTTATATCGTCAATGGGAACTAGCATGGCTTGCCTCAGTCTAAAAGTGGATTGTATGAAGGCGGTTCCAGGCCGGATTGAAAATCCGCGGAGGGGGAATCCGCCCCTACTGGGGTTTGAGAAGCCGGTTCCGGCCCGGATTGAAAATCCGGGGAAACGGCATCATCCAATAATGATGAAAGGATAATATCATCCGAAAGGGCAGGCATGGGCAGGCTCTCCGTTAAAGACATTGCTTCCGTAGTAACCGTCTCGGAAGGGGCAGCAGACGATGCCGCAGAAGGGGGAGGCGGGGTAGCAGATCGCGATGTGTTAGGCGTAACACTTGGTGTAACGCTAGGCGTAACGCTGGGCGCAGCGGGCGGCAGGTAATCATCAAGAAGTGGGTTTGATGGAAGGGTCTGTGTACGGCTTGATGTTGAGGTTCTGGTGTTTGGAGTTGTCTGCCTCGTGGATGGTGTACTCTGAGGCCGCCGCTGTTCCGTCTGTATTTGCCTCATCAAGACCTCGTCCCGTAAAACCGGCATGTTAAGGTCTCTTAAAATATAGTCTGTGTCCATGAACATGCTGTCCATTTCAATATGCCTGATGGTTTCCATTCCCCTGCTGCTCCCGTGTTCTTCGCAGAACAACAGGGGCTGTGTGCCTTCCAGGAAGCAAAGCGTTACTTCCCCCTCGTTGCAGGATGGGCTCTTGAGGAGGCCTGACTTGGCGCAGACGGTTACGTCGATAAGGCCGGTTGAGGGGCGGACAAAGTCCCTGAACGGAAGCCCCTGATGTATCTCCCTCATATAATCGGCCCATACGGGGCCGGCGAGTGTTGAACCTGTAAGATTTACACCCAGGGAATTTCCCGGCTTGTCAAAACCAAACCATATAGCCGTAGTGTAATAAGGTGAGTATCCGATGGTCCATGCGTCCGACCAGTTCTGCGGAGTTCCGGTTTTTCCTGCCATGGGCATTTTGAATGTTTTCCCGCTTTCATCCCTGAAAGTAAATTTCGATCCCCAGCCCGAAGGATTCGCGAGTGTACCCATTTCAACTGTCTTTTTAAGCAGGGTGGTCATTACATAGGCGTTCTGCGGGCTTATCACCTGAATGGCATTAGCCTTGCGCCGCTGTTCAAGCCTCAGGTCACGCTCAATGTCAAGGACGACCTTTCCGTTCCGGTCTTCCATGGAGCGGATTGCGATGGGGGTAACTTCGCGGCCCTGGTTGGAGAATATCGAAAAGGCTCTTGCCATTCGAAGCGGCGATGTGGAAATAATTCCCAAGCCCAGAGGATAGACTCTCGGAAAGCGCCGCCGGATATCATCCTGATCTGAATAACCAAGCAGGGTTGAAGCTCTGCTGATGGCTGCGTCAAAACCAATGCCGTCAAGCACCCTGACAGACGCCACATTCATTGACTGGGCAAGGGCATCGTAGAGCAGCACGGAGCCGTGCCACCTGCCAAGAAAATTCAGCGGCATATAAGGAGTCCCGTCTTCGTTGTAGAAAACTATGGGCATGTCGCTGATGAGGGTTGCGGGAGAAAATTTCCTGCTGTCAATTGCCGCTGAATAATAGAGAGGCTTGAAGGAACTGCCCGGCTGTAGATTCCCCTGCACGGAACGGATGAGCTGATTCGATTCATCGAATTTTGAGCCGCCCACAATGGCGGTGATATAGCCCGTGTCGTTTTCTATGGAAATAAGCGCGCCTTCCACCACGTTCTGTTCTGTGGTGGTTCTTAGGTTTGCGAAGCCAATGCCCGTCATCGGCTTAAGATCCGAAATCCCAAAGGCAAGAGCGGCCATGTCCACCACCGGGTTTAATACCCTGGTATAGCGGGAGATTGCCTTTTCCTGATTTTGCGAATCGGCTGTGGCGTGAATTTGTTCAAGATTAAAATAGAGGGAAAGAAGGTCAACAATAGGAACCCAGGCTCTTTCGGTTTCTACGAGGCGGTTTCCCGATGATTCAGAGTACATTCTGTTTGCGCGTGAAAGCCCTTCTGCCATGAACTTCTCCGCCGCTTCCTGATGTTTCAGATTTAAGGTGGTGTGGACTATGTATCCGTCGCGGTAATAGTCCATGCTGCCATACATTTTTGTATCCAGTTCCCGGCGCACATATTCGCTGAACCATGGGGCTGCGTCTTCACGGTTGAAATACGCGGCTGTGGATGCTCTGGTATAGTCATAGTTATCCCAATAATCGTTAAATGAAATTTCAGCTTCCTCTCTGGTGGCATAACCCATTTCCACCATTTTATCCAGCACTACAAGCTGGCGATCCATTGCCTGGTTTGGATTGTTCAGGGGGTTGTACTTTGTGGGGCTGGAAAACAAGACCACGAGCAGGGCAGACTCAGCCAGGCTGATCTCCCTTGCGCTGTGTCCAAAGAAGTATTGGCTTGCGGCCTCTACCCCATAGACGCCGGGCCCGGTGTTAATCTGGTTAAGGTAGATATCAAGGATCTCGTTTTTCGTATAACGCCGTTCCATCTGGAATGCCCACCAGAGCTCTTTTATTTTTCTGGTAAGGGTCATTTCCCTGCGGTCTGTATAGAGTGTTCCCGCAATCTGCTGGGTAATGGTGGAACCTCCGCCCCAGTCATTCCTGAGCAATCTGCCAATCGCGGCCCTGCCTATGCCACGGACGCTGAACCCCTTGTGGTTGTAGAAATCCGGATCTTCCCGTGCCAGTACCGCGTAGATAAGATGCCTCGGTAAATCGTTCAGCGAAACCAGCTCCCGCTTTTCATCCGCTGAATATTCGGTTATTACATTTCCGTTTATGTCGAGAATTTTTGTGGGCAGCGCGGGGGCAAAATCGAAAAAATTCTCCTGATTCTTTATATTTGCTGTTTCTGCCAGGGACAAACCCAAACCTATCCCGATAAATACAGCCAGAATTACCGTAAGGCCGGCAAAAAGGCGTATTATTATCCCGGATATTATGGAGAAGGCTCTGGAACTCATGATTCTAGCCTAAGAAAGGGGGAATATTTTGTCAAGCACACGGGAAAGCGCCGGAAAAATGGCTTGAGCCTGAAAAAAAGCCTGTTACAAACCGTAGTCTATAACAGGCTCCGCCCTTGAGGCATATCGGACATATAGTGATTTGGGAGGGGAACTATAAGTCCGACATTATAAATATCGGTGCAAGGAAGCTATTTCCTTAATTAAAACTCGCAGACAATTATCGTTTTCTACTCGCTTTCCGTAATCCTTAAATCCACGGACAGCGCGACGCGGTAAGTTTTTCCCTTTTCAATCATCAATGGCCTCGTAATGGTATAGTCGCTTATCTGGAAACGCACCTCGTGGAAGCCGGGCTCCACGGGCCGGGGGGTGTCGGGATTGGAAATCAGTACATTGTCCAGGTAAACCTGGGTTCTCTCAGGGTATTCAAAGAAGAGGAGCGGGGTGGGATCCAGCAATTCAACCGTCAGATCCAGGATTTTTGCACGTTCAATTACAAAACGGCTGCTGTGGTTTCTGTAATCCTCGGAAAAGATGACCAGGTTATGTTCCCCTTCTTTTATTAGCCGCTCTTCAGCGGGGTTCTCGATGAGCTCGTCATCGATAAGAACCGTAAGCGGCCTGTGGGGCAGGTTCTCTGGGTAACGGAAAATGATGCGCAGGGCGCCTTCGTCCCCGAGTATGGGTTTAACATTGAGGTTGAAAACCATCCTCTCCATTTCATCACTGATCCCCTTGATTACAGGAGTTAGCCGGAAGAGCAGGGGAAAGGATGACGGCCTTAGCAAAGAGCTAAGAACAGTGGCGTAGGGTGAAGTTCTGAGGCCGTGGTCGGCCCTGAGCGGAATCTGATAAATGGTCTGGATTCTTGCAGGCAGCGGGTCAAAGCCCAGCCTGCGGCCGTCGACATCCGCAATGCCCGGCAGCGGAACGTGGCTCAGTTCGCCGTAAAGCTCAGCCGCAAGGCTGCCGCGGTGTGGGAGGTAATTCTGCGGCGCTGTCAGTTCCAGCTGCAGTCCACGGAAAAACCTGGTATCCCCTTCCAGCTGAATAATGGAAGAGCTGACATACGAAAGGGGGACCGTGTTGCCTTCGCTCTCGGCAAGGGACACCCTGTTGACTCCGGCAACAAGAACACGCAAGGGTTCGGCGTGGATTGGAACATAAATGAGAAAGATAAAGAAAAGCAGAAATGCCAGAGTCCCAGTCAGAAATTTCATTACCTGGTGATCCCCTTGAAAAGTCCCAGCAGCCTGGCCGGGTCGCGGCTCTGGCCGTTTTGTCTCAATTCAAAATGCAGATGAGGCCCGGTCGACTGGCCGGTTGATCCTACCTTAGCTATAAGACTAGCCGATTGGACATTTGCGCGCAAGCCCACTGTAATTTCAGATAAATGCCCGTAAAAACTGATCCAGTTATCATCGTGGCTTATTATAATGTATTTTCCCAGAACAGAGTCTTCGCCAATGTCCGCTACAGTTCCGTTTTTTACAGCATAAACGTTAGTACCTTCCGGGGCCGCGAGATCAAGGCCGCCGTGCATACTTTGTACTCCGGTTACGGGGTTTGTCCTTGGGCCGTATGAACTGGAAAGCTGAAAGTTTTGAAGAGGGAATTGAAAGCCCCTGTTTAAAAAGAAAACCCGCTCTGTTGATGTAAAATCATCCCCCGGTAAAAAGCGGAACCGTTCGGTCTTCCCGCCGCGGGGAATGGATAAAAGCACACCCGGCCCTGCGTCCACCCTTGCGGAGAAAAGCAGGCGTTCAAGAGATGTTTCAGGCGTTTGCGGAATAAAAATCCCCGGGATTGAAGGCAGCAGCAGGGTCTTTCCGGGAACCATTTCCTCGGTGTGGGACAGGCGGTTCAATGATGCCAGGGTTCCGTAAGGGATATTGCATCGGGCGGCAATAGCTAAAAGTTCATCACTCGCGGAAGGAATATAGGTATAAATGGTCAGCCTTGACGAAATTTCCTCGGCTTCCGCCCTGTCCGCAAGGGTTTGACGGGACGAATAAAGGATACGCCTGGCGGCTTCAACGTCCGCGAGGTATTGCCTGAATGTAATATCCCTTGATTCCAGAACGGGAATGGCCGGCAAAGTCGAAATAATCTGGGCCCCGATTGGAAATGCCGATACCAGTAAAAATAAAAAAAAAGGCAAGGCCGCGACCGGGGACATACAGACCCCGTTACATGCCCTGCCTTTCTTTGCAGAAAGAACGGTCATTCCTCTACAATAGCTTCCGTTGGGCACACACCGGCGCAGGCGCCGCAGTTTACACATTTTTCAGGATCGATCCATCGTTTTCCGTCTTTCTCGGAGATAGCATCAACCGCGCATTCACTGTCGCAGGCGCCGCAGTTCACACAGGCTTCGGTTACTTTATAGGCCATAATTCACCTCTCTATATAAAACTACTTTTACAATAACCCGGAATCGGAAAATCTGCAATAGGCACATTTTTACACCTCTGGCTCCGCGGCGCGCCTGCCCTTGCTTACAACCCATGGAATATATGTTATACTTTTAATCATGATAGTAGTACTCATCATTCTTTCCCTGGGTCTTTTGGGCGTTATAATTTACTTCGCTGTTTCCCCCAAGTCTACAAGGCTGCTTAGGCTTTCGGCTATTATCGCCCTTGGGGTCATCGGCCTTTCTCTGGTGGTTTGCGGGATCATCATAATAATTGGCCCCGGCGAAAGTTCTGATGTAATTTCCTTTCCAATTTTCCCGGATATGCCGCAGCCGGCAAAAAAAATCACCAATGTTTCAGACATTATTATTCTGATAATCCTGCTGCTGTTTATTGGTTTTGTTTTTTATAGGGCAATAAAAGAGCAGAAGAAAACGCCGGCTGTAGTTCCGAAGAAAAACGAGAAATCCTCGATCTTTCAGGAAACAGACGAGCTGGATATTGATTTAAGCAATGAGCCGGGCCTGAAGGGCTCTCAGGACGACGGCGAGAATTTTGATATTGATCTTTAGGTCAGATGTTTATGGATTTAGGGCCCTTTGTCAGAGGGGTAGACCAGCTTAAACTCAAAGTAGAAGGCGTAACAGTGGTTCAGCAGGGCAGGGAATCTGACCGCTATCGCTGGATAGACGAGAAAAGACGGCCGGTGTATTCAGTGAGCAAGAGTTTTTGCTCCATCGCGGCAGGAATGGCCATTGACGAGGGAAAACTTAAACTTTCTGACCGGGTAACCCTGGCCTTTCCCCGGGAAAATCCCGATCCATACTGGGATGCCCTTACCCTGGAACATCTCCTTACCATGAATATGGGACACAGTAAATTTTCCCGCCCGCGTAGCTTAAAAGAAGCGCTTTCCTGTGAAATTTCTAGGGAGCCGGGGTCTTATTTCTTTTACGATAATACCTGCGCTTTTTTGATTTCGGCAATGCTGACCCGGGCGACAGGCCAAAAGCTGCGCGATTACCTTTTGGACAGGCTTTTCAGTCCCCTGGGCATTTCGGATCCCATATGGGAAGAAAGCGCCGATGGATATACCGTTGGCGCGACCGGCCTTGAACTCAGCACTTCCGAGATGGCGATTTTTGGCAATTTTCTGCTCCGGCGTGGAAACTGGGAAGGTAAGCAGCTTGTTCCCGCAGCCTGGATAGACGCGGCAACCCGCACCCAGGTTCCCACCCTGCCTGCCTGTAAAAAGAACGACTATAATTTGGGTTACGGATATCAGTTTTGGATCTGCCGCCACGGAGCTTTCCGCTGCGACGGTAAAAACGGCCAGTTCATAGTGGTATTTCCCGCGTTGGATGCTGTTGTAGCCATCAACTCCAATGAAAAAAATATGGAGCCCATACTCTGGGCAGTCTGGGATCATATATTACCGCAACTCGGGGAGCGTTGACCCGCCTGCGTAAGTAATTTCTTTATTGGAGTTTGCGCTTGCGCAAACTCCTAAGCTGTCCGCCTTCGGCGGACAGCAGTTGACCCGCCCGCCCGCGCTAGCGTTGACCGTTAGGGGTGATTTCAGTATCATAGTAGACCCAAGGTTTAAAACATGTTTGCATATAACGAATTGGCAGAATACGGAAAGCTCAGCGATACACTTAATTCTTTACACGAGAAATTCCAAACACGAAGGCTGGAACTCCGCCGTCTTATTGAACAAACCGCTGAGCGCAGAATGGAAGCCCTTCAGGTTCTGGCAAAGGCCAACCGCATTACCCGGCATTTAACAGGCCGGCAAAGGCATATCTGCGGTATTACCTATTACCTGGGCGATATTAAGGCCCGAATAGTTCAGTCCAGTGGTGAAACCCTGCCTCTGATTCAGGAAGACAATACGAACCATTTTCCCCAGGCGAAAGAACTCATACAGAACAGCCAGGGTCAGAATATTATGGTAATTATTCGAATGATCGAAAACGTAAAGAAAAATCTTTTGCATCTGGATCTTCTGGAACTGCGATGCCGCGAGATTCTTGTTTCCATAAAAAAAGCCCTGGAAGCTTTTCAACATGAATGGAACAATATCCGCCGGAAATTCTTTCCCTTCGGCATATTTAGCTCTATCGTCCGTTTTCTCCGCCGTCTATGGGGAAATTCCTATTTTTCTTTCCGTGATATGGATGATGTCGCGGCGCTGGGCAATATAACCACCATGGTTTTAAAAATCGCCGATACACCGTTAGTCTAAAGGAGCAAAAATGTCAGGCAAAGAACTTACCGAAATAATGAAAAATGCCGGCCCCATTCCGATTGAAGAGATCCCAAAGTTTTTCGAAATGCTGCTGTCAATTAATAAAGAATCGGAAATGACCAAACGCGAGATTAAAAAATACGATTCAATGAAAGATGTTATGATTCAGGAAATTACCGGGAAGTACAGTTTCTACGAATTTTTCTTCTCCAAAATTTTTGCCGAACGCCAGGAGACCATTAAAAAGGATTTCCAGATAATAGACGAAGGCATTAAGCGCAACGACCGCGAACTCATCTCCACCGGTGTTACCGGCCTCTCCCAGATTGTTGCCTCAAGCCCCTTCGCGGACATGGAAAAACTGCGCCGCATGCTGGGGCAGTAAAAATGTATGATGATGCACCGGTATTAATGATTCTTTTTCTTTTCGTGGTTATTATCACAGGATGGTTTTTTTATTATATAGCATATAAAAAAAGACGGGAAATCTGCAGAAAATGCGGAAGAGATTTTGTTTTGATTTTCGGGCGTAAACGTAGTACTCATCGTATTTCTGCACCGGAAAAGATGATAAAACAGCCGGATTATATTGATCGACGTAATTCGAGCGAAAAGATTTGTCCATGGTGCGGCAGGGAGAATTGAGGGTGAAAACGCTCACTCGGCTGCCCGGGAGCGCTCAGGTTCAAATCCGCATAATCATGAAATTATAATTTTTTTAGCTTAGAAAAATGATGTGGCATAAAAGTCATTGATCGGGCAACCCGGATTTGAACCGGGGACCCCAAGTCCCCCAGACTTGTACGCTAAACCAACTGCGCTATTGCCCGATCAAAGGCTCTTTTTTGTGGTTTTTTGAACTTACCATAAGAGGTTAAAACTGTCAATTGGAGTGTGCGGACGGGATTTTTAAGATCGGAATATTGGAATTTATCGATAAATTTAGTACAGTAAGTATATGCCTTCACAGCTCCTGCATACCCTTTTCGGTGAGGATGTCAGCGCCGAGACGTACAAGCTCCTTAAAACCCGAATGGGGGAAGAACGCTTTGATACAGCGGCCAAAAAAGTCCTGGAAGATATTCAGAATACCCATAAAAAAATGTTTGCCCTTGGCTGCCAGGGGCCGGATATTTTTTACCATAGCCAGGTAAGGCGGCCTGTCGGCCTGGAGTACGGAACACTGCTTCACCGCAGGGGAGTAGGAACCCTGACGGCATTGCTTCTAAAAACATGTATTCCGGACAAGAAAAAATCAGACGATGCACTGAGGGTCTACATCATGGGGTTTATGACCCATGCGATCCTGGACAGGGAAGCGCATCCTTATATTGTTTATAAATCCGACCGTCCGCCGCCTGAAACAAAGCTTGAACGTTCCCATGCCTTTTTCGAGCGGATTATAGACGTACTCATGTTGAAACATTTAAGGGGGGCGGAAATAATCAGCTGGGATCAGGATGGTATGCTTTCCGAATCCTGCAAAAAAGCGCCTGCCGCTCTTAAAGAACTGCTCCACAGCACCCTTGTCCAGGCTTATCCCGAGCGGGCCGGCAAAGATGATAAACTCAAAGACCGTATTGAAAATACTTTTCTTGATTGCGCAGAATTCTACCACTTGACCGCCCCGGCAAATACCATGGTAAAAAAACCTGTTAAACGGACATTTGCCATTAAGAAAGGACATGTCGCATACCTTTACCCGGAAGAACTGCCCACACATATTGATTTCCTTAACATGAAGAAGCGGCCCTGGTATTACCCGGCGGGTGAATCAAAAGAGGATACGCGGTCTTTTCCGGAGATTTACTGTGACGCGGTGAACCTGGCGTCAGACTCCCTCCTGAATATAATCGTCCGATCCCTTGAACATGGCAATTTACCTATTGAAGAAGCAGCTGCTTTCATCGGAAACGGAGGGTTGTCTATTGTTGACGAAAACGGGAAACCCTGCGCCCTGACCAGAACAGAGCCATTGCCCCTTGGTGAAGTGCTGGATGAACAGGCGGCAATGAGAAAAATATAAACATTCCTCAGATTACATCTTCAACACGCTCTTGTCGTAATCCTCAGGCGGAATGTAGCCAAGGAGCTGTATACAGGTCGCCGCGATTGAGCTTATACCCAAGCCTTCTTGAAGGCAGCCTTCAAGAAGGCAGCCTTCGCCGCCCTGGTATTCTCCCTTATAGCCCGGATCGTACACTATGCAAGGCACGGGGTTAAGGCTGTGGGCAGTTTTGGCTCTGGGCGAACCGTCGGCTTTAAGTGACACTGCGCCTGTCTTCTTGTCGTGTTCATACATGTCGTCGCTGTTGCCGTGGTCTGCGGTAATGATCATGACACCGCCGGCTTGTTCCACGGCCTTTGTGATGCGGCCTATCTGAAGGTCCATTGCTTCCATGGAGCAGACCACGGCCTGGTATATGCCAGTGTGGCCGACCATGTCGCCGTTGGGGAAGTTGAGACGTATGAGGTCGTATTTGCCTGATCCCACGGCTTCTATCACTTTGTCGGCAATCTCCGCGCATTTCATCCACGGGCGTTCTTCAAAGGGAACTACATCGCTTTTTATTTCGACGTAATCTTCAAGCTTCTCGTTGAATTTTCCTGTCCGGTTGCCGTTGAAGAAGTAGGTAACGTGGCCATACTTCTGGGTTTCCGATATCGCGAGAGTCCTTACGCCTGACGCGGCCAGGAATTCACCCATGGTTTTGTCTATTGAAGGGGGGCTGACCAGGTAGCGTTTTGGCACATGGGTATCCCCGTCGTATTCCATCATTCCGGCGTAGCAGACCTTTGGAATACGGATGCGGTCGAACTTGTCAAATTTTTCTTCTTCAAAGGCGGCGGTTATTTCCAGAGCCCTGTCTCCGCGGAAGTTGAAGTACACAACCGAGTCGCCGTCTTCTATGGTTCCGACAGGTACGCCCTTGCCATCCGGCCCGTTCTCAACTATTACGAATTCTTTCAGGTCCTGATCTATTATGCCCGGGATTTCCTTTCTGTATGTTTCCACCGCTTCCCTTGTGCTGGTGAACTGCCGGCCTTCGCCCAGGACATGGACTTTCCAGCCGCGTTCCACCTGCGGCCAGTTGGCGCCGTAGCGATCCATGGTGATCCACATTCTGCCGCCGCCTGATGCTATTCTTGCGTCAAAGCCGGAGCCAGCTGCACCGGCATTTTGTTCCGCGAGGAAT
>Ga0123353_10015085_pt1 | contig 11196 bp, 9 predicted proteins | sample TergutLab28metaG_3_FD_92763 | JGI IMG/M metagenome (GOLD analysis project Ga0123353, IMG submission 92763) | Labiotermes labralis P3 segment gut microbial communities from Petit-Saut dam, French Guiana - Lab288 P3 | ecosystem: Host-associated > Arthropoda: Insects > Digestive system > Gut ... | reverse complement strand
TTTTAATTAAAGGGGAGGGGATTATATGACGGCAAGAGCAGTATTACTGACAATCAAGGAAGCCGCAGCAGAAGTGGACGGTTTAACTCCGTTTCGGGTACGGCAAATGTGTATTGACGGGGTACTACCGCATATAAGGGCGGGTAACAAGTACCTAATAAATAAAAAGAAATTGTTTGAGGTAATCGGTGAAACTTCTTGAAAAAAGTAAACACGATAAATGTCGTATTTCCTGTTGACAAATGATTGATAACGCGGTACAATCATTATATAAGAAATGCGCCATAAGTAAATTTAAGCGAATTTGAAAGAGAGGGCTTAATTTATGGCAAATATTAAAAAGCGTGGAAATGCTTACCTTATAACAGTGTCTTGCGGTTACGCAGTTGACGGCAAGCAAGTAAAACAATTTCTCACTTGGCGACCGGAAGAAGGCATGACGAAAAAACAAATCGAAAAGGAAGTCAACCGACAAGCGGTGCTTTTCGAGGAATCCTGTAAGCAGGGACAAATCACAGCGGCGGTAAAATTTCAAGACTACGCAACCGATTATTTAACCAACGTCGCTCCTAAAACGCTGAAAGCGGGAACGCTTGCGAACTACAAAAACTACTCGAAACGTGTATTTTTGGAAATCGGTCATATGCGTATGGACAAGGTAACGCCGCGGCATATTCAGAAGTTTATCAACGGAATGGGCAGCGAAGAAAGCGGTGGAGTACGGCTTGACAAGTACCGCAAAGGGGCGTTGTCGGCAAAGACAATCAAAAACCATATAGCGTTTGTTTCCTCGATTTATGAGTACGCTATAAAAATGCAGGTCGTGTCAGCTAATCCGTGCAGGGCGGTAATGCTCCCGAAAAACAAGGCGCAGGAACTTGAAATTTACAGCATTGAAGAAACGATAAATGTTTTAAGTTTGCTGTACCAAGAGGACAAGAAAAACTTCCATTTTGTGGTTTACTTCATGCTTGCGATTTATACGGGGTTCAGACGTGGCGAACTTCTCGGACTTGAATTTAAGGACATTGACTTTAACAGGGAAATCATCAGTTTGAACCGAAATTCGCTCTACACAACTGAAAGAGGAATTTTCACCGATTCGCTGAAAACCCGTACGAGTTACCGCACTTTGAAACTTCCGAAAGAAGTTATGGCGGTTTTGGAGATGTACAAGGCTCATCAAGCAGAGCAAATTGAGAAAGTCGGCAGTAAATGGGTTGAGCAAATCAAGGGGCTGAACGACAAAATGGTTGATAATGACCGTTTGTTCACAAAATGGGACGGTTCGCCGATGTTTCCGAACAGCCCAAGCCTGTTTTTCGAGCGGTTCTGTAAGCGTAAAGGGTTGACTTATCGCAAGGGGCATAGTCTACGTCATTTGAACGCAAGTATTCAGATTTTTGCGGGAACTGACGTGAAAACAGTACAGATGAATTTGGGACACAGCACACCCGGTACGACCTTGAATATGTACACACACGAATTTCAAGCAGCACAGGCGGCAAGCATGGATAAAGTTGTCGGGGTTCTCGGCGTTCCTAAAATCAGTAACCAAGCGGTCTGAGCGGTTTTTTAAGCAACAATCAACAAACAATCAACAAAACGGTATTTTCGAGAAAAATCAAAACCCTCAAACCCGCTCTACAAGCTGATTTGAGGGAATGAAAAACTCTCTGAGTGACAGGATTTGAATTACAAGAAACGATTATTCAAACTTTTTGCAATCTCGTCTAAACTCGCTTGTGCAGCGACATACGCTTGTTCTAACTTATCACATCTCGCGGTAAATTTCATTAAGTTTTCGCACAAATAAGTATCAAACAAATATCAATTTTGAAGTCATGGCGTTCTCCATACTGCACACTCCGTCGAATAATCGGCGGAGTTATTTTATATTTCGATGAGCGAGTCCAGTACATTGACATATAAATAATAAAGCGAAATCGACAGGAAATCAATTTACCTCAAATTGAGATTTTTATTTACTCAATAATATCTTTAAAAATCGGTGGTAGCAATTCCTTAAAATATCTGAGCAGGGGTAAAGCAATTTGACGCATTTGTGGATGTGCTTTATTTGAAGTTCGTAATTTGAAGAAGTGCCGCCATTCGCGTAAATTCATTGTAACTACTATTTCCGTTTTTAAACTGTTAGGCAAAACGCTCCTTGCTTCTTCAGGTTTTGCTCCATCATCTATAAGTTTATTATATGCATCTTCGATAATTTGCATAGTATTAACCCAAATTATATATTTTTGTGACTCTTCTTCCCAAAAATACGGTTTAATGAGAGTTAACTCGCGTCCAAACTTATCTTGTGAATAGTTGCAATAGCGCGTACTTTCTTGGCTGTAGCTTGCTATTCGATGCCGTACAATTTCATGCGATACCCCACGGTCGCACGTGATTTTTACAGTAATTTTTTCGTGTTCAATTACCGATTCGTGTCCGCTTTTAATGATGCGTTCAATAAAATCATTTGCTGAAAAGTTCGTGGTTTTATCTTCGCTTTTATAACAAACTCGCCCACATCGTTCTATTCTCCTAAGTATTTCAACAGAATTAACTTCATCGAAAACTTCAAAGGTTGGTTCAATAATCTTCATAACGAATCCTCCTATACTATTAAAGCCTAAATTCCCATAGTTTCCCACTACCTGTACTTTGATTTAATTTGTATTCTGACGGAAAAGGGAATATTATTCTACAACTATTATTACCGTTTTTTAATGCATATAAACACGCACCTAACGCCATTGGCTTAGGTCCAACAGGAATAATGTCGATTCTATACCCACTATACTTATCTGCTAACATAACCATCGTGTTATAGGTTTTAAATGGATTATTTGCTTCCGAATAAATAATATCAATATCACGTTGATAGAAATCGGTGTTATTGTTTATAAGACTAATATCCTTGTATTTCGGATAATATGCCGGAAATCCATTTATTGGTGCGATTTTATTCGGATTTACATCTTGCGGTATTAGGTTATTCAAATAAGACATTTCAAACCCCATAAGGTAAAACACAACTCTCTTAATCTCATTAAAATGTGAAGTTTCTCCCTCAAAACCCGGTACGGTTTTTATATCAATTTCACCATTATAAGCCGAGTAGTCAAAGAGTTTTTTTAAGGTATAATGTGCGGGTTCTGTATAGTATATAGTAATAATCTTATTACTATGTCTTGTAAATAAAAAATGTAACAACTGTGCAAAAAAAGGAATTGGCATACACGAAATGTCAATACCAATGTGTTCCTTCTCAAGAACATAACGATTTAATTCTCGGAGACAAGGCAAAATACCAGCTGATAAATCCTTGTCCACCTGTATAAATGAAATAGGTATGTTAAGTTTTCTAATATCCTTTGCAATTGTGGAAGTGTCGGTTTCCTCGAAGGAAATAATAACGGCGTCTGTTAAATAATTGCCAACCGCCAATAAAGCATTATACGCTCTATCTTCTCTTGTTTTAAAGCAAATAAACGCATCTGGTTTATACTCAATAGAATCGTAATGTTCAATACATTTCATTCGATATACTTCATAGCTCATCATTACTCCCCGCTTTCAAGGTCAATATTTTGCTCTATATTTTTGGTAGATTCAATTCCAGCAAGTGTTAACTGGGTTGTTTGCACTTTGTTTTGATTTGAAAAAGTTTTCTTTGATTTGTTTGATAGGACATTGTTGGGGTCAAACGAGGTTTCAAAATAATTATTGGAAACCAAGATAGGATTAAGACCTCCACGTGTTCTATAAGAAATTTTATACATTGGTGCTAAAACACGATTCAAATAATATATATCTTGCTTTTGGTTCTTCGCTTGTGAATCTTGCATATTGGTTTTTTTTACCAATAAAGACCAAGTACACGCCAATTCAATGAGTTTACGATTTTCTTCCGATAAATTGTCTAAAACAGTGGGGAATAAATTAGTTTCTGGATAGCGCATATAAACATCCTTGTGTATTACCCCAAATGCATTACCTATATTGTCGATAAAGGTATTTAATTTCCCACCGTAAATAGCAATGCGTTGAATCATCTCCCGTTCAGATTGAGCATAATCATATGCGGCTTCTGTTTGAATTTTACTTGATATTTTACCATCAAAAAGAGCCTCGCGTTCTTTGAAATATGCTATATCAAATGCACGACGACAAAGTTCGATAAAACCACCTACAATGCCTGATGAGAGTTGGCAATAATCTGTAAAACTATAATATCCTTTCTTTTCAACACGATATATTGAACACAATACAAATACAAATGTAAGTTTGTATTTATTATCATAGTCGTTCGCATATTTCTGGTTGCCATCGCTTTTTTTATTAGAAATGTAATCAGAAAAAGCCTCTGCAACGCTTTCTATTGAACTTCCGATGCCATTTCCGTTTAACAAGAGACGAAGGTTCTCCATTTCATAAAGCGGATTTTCGTGACGAAGCGGTGCAAAGTCGTTTTTTGTGTAGCTTTTATTGTTCTGTTCGTTAATCAATTTAAGATAAATATCAATATGTTTATCCCTTCCTTTAACAACTTCCTTTGCTTCGGTTTCCAAATCTTCTGTTTCACCAAGAAAATCAACTATACATCTATCTTTGAAAGCGGGAATTAAAGCGAGTCGCTTCTCGGCGATATTCTTCACTAAAATCCAATAGGGTTTTTTATTATTTTTCTTTATAAAAGAAAACCCAAATTTAACTTCTCGATAATCTCGTCCTTCTTTAATGAAATCGTTATCATCGAGTGTTCCAGTAGTTTTAAATCCATAGGGTCTCATTCCAATACGAAATCTTGCTCCTTTTTCTTTAGCAAATCGCATAGCTGTGTTAATTACTCGTTGATTAACTTCTGAAAAATTCTCAAACTCGTCAATTAGTAATAAAATATTAGCATCTCCAACGCCGAGTGTTTTTAAAATGGACGTGTTAAGAAACTCGTTAGACAAACGCCCTTGAAATATAATACTGCACCTCGGCGTAAAATTTACGGTATCATCTATATCAATCGCTTTCTTTGATTGATACTTCCAAATATAATTAATTTCTTCTATTACAAACATAAGAAGCTCATCAATATTAGTGTAATCTTTTACTTCAGGCACATCAGAACAGGCAAGTAATTGTTTGAGTTCAGAAATAATTTTTTTATAGAGCTTGTTATCAAAAGCAATTTCAGCATCTGAGAGAAACATTTTAATGACTTCGAGGTAGTCTTTAAAAATAGTCAGTTCAAAATAATGCGTAAAAATAGATTCTGCGAATCCTTTTTGGTTTGAATACGTAGAGATTAAGTCTAAACTTCTAAGTAAAGGATTATCTACGCGGAAGTACACACCGATATATTTAGTTTCTTTAACTCTGTCAAGGAATGTTGTTCTATTAGGAAGTGAAATTCTTTGAACATTATAAGAAAATTGTCGTAAAACCATAGTTTTTCCTGTTCCGCGACCGCCGACAAAAAGTATGGGCGACCTTTCAGAAGTAATAGCGTTGGCATCAATATCACACAAGTCAAATGGCTCTGTAAAGAGTGTTGATATTTGCTCTGAAGACATAACATTAGAGTCATACTCAGTAAATGGGTTTTTGTAATTAGACATAGCGCCCTCCTAAGTTACTACCGCTCACGCCGTATTTTTTATCATATCGCTTGAATAAATAATTCCAATTGTTCTGCGAACTCCAAAAAATCGGAAGGGTGTTGTCAGGTATGTTGTAGTACGCACCAAACATATAACCGCTTCCTCCAAATCCTAATGATGTCATTCCGTTTTTTATAGTTACAAGGTTCTTGCCATAATATTCACACATTCTCTTTGCTTCATCCACCCATTTTGTATTATATCCAGAGAATACAGTAGAGGTTGGTGAGAAAGCCTTTGATTTTTCATCTAAAACGATGCACGGTAAAACAGTTATACCTTCTATTTCATTGATAACATTTATAGCATCATTTGTTGCAATCATTAATAAAACAAAAATACGCTTGTTTTTATCCCATGTCGGATTGTTTATTTTCTTTTGTATATAATCTTTTGCTTGACTTCCTGTTATCGAAAAGTCATCAATAAACACAATATTTTTAATCGTAGGAGATTCAGAAAAACATTGTTTTGATAAATCGTTTTCTTGACGAAAGTGATAAAGCAAATAAGAAGAACTTTCACTTATATTACCTAAAAATGTAAATTGCGAACTACTTATTAGTTCAGTAAAATCAACATTTGTAACAGTTGATTTACACTCTTGTGAAAATATAGTATGCGCATAATTATCAAGCATAACTCTAACAAGATATTTGATTTCGTCTTCATTATAATACACAAAGTTACATAGCAAAAAAAGCGCTATCTGCTTTTCCTTTTTTACGGCTTCCATAATATCACTTTTATCTTCACGGCATAACGCTTCACCTGTGAAATTTTCTAACCATTTATCAATGCTGGGTTTATGAATCTTGTTGCCAATATTCCACGCATTATTAATTGTTTTTTGAATATTGTCTATTAACGTGTTAAAGTCGGGTATATCACGCAGTTCTACAGTTGGCTCAAGCACAGTTTCTGTCATAATCAACTTTCTCCTCCAAAATATTCAATCTTTGCATTTAAGTTAAGTTCGGTAAACCGTAGCTTTGATTGTTCGCCATATGCTTTCTCGGTTTCAATACTTATCCAACGTCTTTTTAACCTCTCAGCACACCATCCAGTCGTATTAGAGCCGGCAAAAGGGTCAAGAACTATATCGCCTTCGTCAGTCAGAAATTCTATAAAAAAACTGACGAGTTCAGATGCCATTCTTGCGGGATGAGGCGTTATACCATTTTTTTTACACGCCACAGAAAAATAATCATTGGATTTAGTGTTAGCGGCACTTAGTGCATTAACAGGTAATCGAACTTCGCGTTTTTCATTCATTTGTTCCAATTCGAGTACGTTATGCATAATGCTTCCATTATGATTTGTAAGGAAACTACGCTCGCTTATTGTATGCTCAGAAGGTCGTTTTCCAGCATTATAATTTCCCTTTTCAAGCAGACGGAGCATACTCTTGCTATACGGGCGTAAAACTTTTGAATTATCCGCTTTTGGATAATCGGAGTTAGACATCCACCATACATGAGTGAAACTATCTATAGTTCTTATCCTATTGATTGTAACCCATTGTGCAGGTGATGGTAATCTCGAAGGATTATAACAAACAAATTCTTGACATAATCTCAAATCTGCTTTCGGATTTTCTAATAACGCCATAAGTGATTTCAACGTAAGTAGTGATTGGACTGGTCTGCCTTTTTCCCATGCATTTCCAAGTTCTATTACAATAGAACCGTCATTAGTCAGTAGGGAGGCGAACAGCGGAGCTAACGAAGATAACCAATGCAAATACTCATCACCGGAAAGGTTTCCGTATTGTTTTTTATTGTTAAGCGGAAATGGAGGAGATGTTAGTATAAGTTGTACTTTAACACCGTGCTTAATCATCTCTGCCATTTTCTTTTCGCATTGTGCTATATGGAACTCACCGAAGTTAGTTCTGTAAAGCACAGATTTATTAACTTTTGCCATTAAGAACTACCTCCATATTATTAGTATTGTACGTTTTATCCAATTGATTCTCTCACCCCCTCAACAACCCCCAACAACTCCTCCACCCTTGCAACTATCCGCTCCTGCTCGGCAAACGGTGGAAGAACTACCAAAGTATTTGCAATATCACGAATTACCCAGTTCTTATTTCCTACCCCCCGTGTGTTTTCGTTGCATTGTTCTTGCACAAGCGGAGAACCAAGCAAATTCACGAGGTACTTTCCGCAAAGTAAATCTTGATTGAATTTTAACAGAGCGACACTTACAAACAAACTAAATTCTCTATCTGTGTCGATAAGCACAGGAACACCCGTTGTTCCTACTTTTGTAAGAAGAATATCTCCTCTTTCGGGGTCGCAACGCTTATATAAATCTGCGTGCTGTTCGGTGGAAATGAATTTTGTATTGCCGAAGTCAATTTTGCCACTACTCATATCTTTTACAGATAAAAACGGAACTCCACTTGTTGTATACGTCGGTGTATGGTGCGCTCCATCGGTAAGTTTATATACCAAATCCCCCAACCGACACCACACCCACCCGCTCGGTACATCAAACGTAATTTCATCATCGCTAATCGGCGGTAGTGGCTTGCTTTTCTTAATCTTCCCACTCTTAACAAACCGTTCTTTCTCCGCACGAATCCGCCCCAACAGCACACTCGCAGGCTCATCGTCAGCGTTCTGTTCAACTAATTTACCCTGCACAGCCGCTTGTAAAATGGACTTCTTCATCTGAACAGGGAATGATTTATTATACTTTTCGAGTTTGTTATATTTCTCGCCGTATTCTTCGATAAGCGGGAGGAGTTCTTCTATCCGAGCGACAATACGGTGTTGTTCGGGGAGGGGTGGAAGGGGAACAAGTTTTGGTGAAACCATAGGCACAGTTAGCTGTGGTATACTCGTACCTATCCCACGCTCAAACAAAAATTCAAAAGTGTAGCACAGATACTCAATGTCAACCAAATCGCTTGGAATTACGGATATTAACCTCACGATAGGGCAGTATGGAACAGTTCGCACGCAGGAGAATCCAATCGTACCACGTCCCGAAATAGTTACACTTCTTTCGTTAATTGTTGCCGTTTCAGTATAACCTATCAATCCGTTATTAGTAACACCATTAGCGATAACTGGAATTTGACATTTGGTAGTTTGAACAGCAGAAAAATCTTTTGGTTTATCGCCGCCTGCAAGGATTTTCAATGCTATATCGCCTAATCTGCACCAAATCCACCCCTCCGGTAAGTCAAAAGGTACTTCATCATCAGTAATCGGCGGGAGTGGTTTGTTTTCTTTGATTTTCTTTTCCTTTATAAGTTGCCCTTTTTCGTTCTTTATGCGTTCAAGTAACACCGAAGCCGGCTCGTCGTTTGGGTCTTGCGGGACGAGTTTTCCTTGTACAGCCATTTGAAGAATTGAGTTTTTAAGCTGTTTTGCTGTCATTCTTCGTCCTCCGAATACTGTTCTTCGGGGGCGGTTTCGAGCAATTTACGCATATCTTCAATGTCGGGGAGGGCTTTTTGCATATCTACGGGCATATCGCTTTTTGTTTTGAAAGTCGCTACACCTATCGGCTTTGAATAGTCACGAACAGCAAATTCGACGATAGCCCGATTAGCTTCTTTGCAGAGCAGAATCCCGATTGACGGCATTTCGCTTTCTAATTTAACGTATTCGTCAAGCGCAGAAAGGTAGAAACTCAACTGCCCCAAATATGACGGCTCAAACTTACCACGCTTCAATTCGATAGCAACAAGACAGCGTAATTCTCGGTTGTAGAATAATAAATCAATGAATTTTTCCTCATCACCGACTATCACACGATATTGACTGCCCATAAAACAAAACGCATTTCCAAAAGATAGGATAAACTTCTTTATATCTGAGATAATAGCGTTTTCAAACACACGTTCATCGGGATTATTTTCATCTTCAATATTAATATATTCAAGGAAATACTCGTCCTTGAAGGAACGAATCGCCCGCTGTGCCTGTTCCTGTTCGGGCAAGGTCAGCAAAAAATTATTAGGAATTGTTCCCGATTGAAATAATTCCCCCCGCAGATGCGTTTTCAATGTTTCAACAGACCAAAACGCAGCAGAGCAATGAGTAATGTAGAAAAATCTGCCATCAAGTGACTTTTCTTTTGCTAATATCTCAGAATGATGAGTAAATCCGACTTTATAAAAATTATTGATGAAAAATTCGGGGCTTTCAAATCCGCCAATATGTTGATATAATAGGCTTAAATCAATGTCAGCTTGTCCGACAACCGATAAAACGGTCGATTTATTTTCCATATTTTGTAATTCGCCCATTGACAACGGGCGATTTGAAAAAATCGGTTGCCAACTTTCATAAAATGAACGCATACGTTTTATGGAAGATTCTGAAAACCCACGAAGTCCCGGTAATTCTATCTGTAAAAGATTGGAAATTTGTTTAATTGCACCTTTTCCCCAAACTCCGCGCGAGTTTTCCGAAACATATCGCCCGACACCATAATACAAAGCGAGAAGTTCCTTGTTTACAAGCGTTGCCGCCTGATAGCGAGAGCGTATAATTGCATTTTTTATTACAATCGTTGGTTCATCAAAATTTATAATTCTATTATCGCTCATGGTTATACCTCATTATTATTTTTGTAAATCGCCCATTGCGATGGGCGAAATCGTTCATTAATAACGAACGATTTATAAATTCATAATCGTTTCAATCTCCGCTAAAATCCTGTCTATATCAGCGTTCAGACTTGCTCTTTTATCCTTGTACTGCACAATTAAGTCATGCGGCGGGAGTATTTCTTCTTCCTCATGCGGAAATCCGCATAAATCAAGGTTATAATTACGTTCGGCGAGTTCGGCAACGGTATAGCGTTTAGCCTTATCGAACCCTTCAACGCTAATCTCCGTGCGGTTTTGCCACCATTCATCAACAGGAGTGAAATGCTCACGCTTCATCGGCTTAGTTTTCGAGAAATGCTTGAACCCACTCGGCATATCAAGCCTATAAAACCACGTTTCGGCGGTCGGCTCGGTTTTCTCAAAGAACAGAATATTCGTAGTAATAGATGTGTACGGTGCGAATACGCTGTGTGGCATACGGATTATAGTGTGCAGATTAAATTCTTCAAGCAGTTTCTTCTTGATTGCGACTTTCGCATTATCCGTGCCAAACAGAAAACCGTCGGGAATAATTACCGCAGCACGTCCATTGCGTTTCAAGCGGTACATAATTACCGACATGAATAAATCCGCAGTTTCGCTTGATTGCAAATCCGCAGGGAAGTTGATTTTTATGCCGTCTTTCTCGCTCCCGCCATACGGAGGATTCATTAAAACCACGTCAAAGCGGTCAGTTTCCTTATAATCCCGAACATTCTTTTCAAGCGTGTTACCATGAATGATAACCGGATTATCTATGTCATGCAAAAGCATATTCGTCACGCAAAGCAAGTGAGGGAGAGCCTTTTTCTCCATACCGAATATGGAATTATTATATGTTTCTCTGTCCTCAACAGTTTTCACTTGCCCATAAAGCACTTTTAATGCAGAAGTGAGGAATCCGCCTGTTCCGCAAGC
>Ga0123353_10015084_pt1 | contig 11196 bp, 10 predicted proteins | sample TergutLab28metaG_3_FD_92763 | JGI IMG/M metagenome (GOLD analysis project Ga0123353, IMG submission 92763) | Labiotermes labralis P3 segment gut microbial communities from Petit-Saut dam, French Guiana - Lab288 P3 | ecosystem: Host-associated > Arthropoda: Insects > Digestive system > Gut ... | reverse complement strand
CCGTTCTATACGACACGCAGACGCTTGAGTACACCGTGTATGAAGGAACTTGGTAACCATCAATAAATGGTCCCGACAGCGGTCCGCACGGCACCCCTCCACCTGAGCGAAGGACTGCTATTGCCTTTCAAAGCCACATACAGTATAATGGTATTCGTGCTTTACATTGCACCCAAGTGGGTTGCCCAGACCGAACATTTTTCAGGAGTGGGGGACACAAAATGCGCAATACTAAAATCGGTATCAATGGATTTGGCCGAATTGGTAGGCTGGCGTTGCGTGAAGCGCTTGACATGCCCGGTTTTGAGGTTGTACACATTAACGACCTCGTGGAAGAAACCGATTACTTGGCATACTTGTGCAAATACGACACGGTGCATGGTACACTAAAGGCTGATGTGCAGGCGGGGGACGGCTTCCTGCTCATAGACGGAAAAAAGATTACCGTGTCCTGCTGCCGCAACCCTGCAGAAATTCCGTGGGGAGAAGCAGGCGTTGAGTATGTGTTGGAGTGCACGGGGGTGTTCACCTCCACAGAGCAAGCGCTGGCGCACATCGATGGCGGTGCAAAGAAGGTGGTTATTTCCGCACCTGCGCGAGATGATACGCCCACCTTTGTCATGGGCGTCAACCACAAGAAGTATACAACCGATATGAAAGTCATTTCGAATGCCTCCTGCACAACCAACTGTTTGGCACCCATTACGAAGGTTTTGCACGACAACTGGGGTGTCGAAGAAGGCCTGATGACCACAATCCACGCCGTTACCGCAACCCAGTTGACTGTGGACGGAATATCGAAGAAGGACTGGCGCGGTGGACGCGGCGGGTTTTCGAACATCATCCCTTCTTCTACGGGAGCGGCGCGTGCAGTAGGGCTTGTCATTCCGGAACTGAATGGAAAGCTGACCGGCATGTCGATGCGCGTTCCGGTCGCCAACGGTTCGGTTGTTGACCTGACTGCTCGTCTGTCAAAGCCTGCAACCTACGATGAAATCTGTGCCGCTATGAAGTCAGCTTCACAAGGTGAGTTGAAGGGAACGCTCGGCTATACTGAGGAACTAATCGTGTCCTCGGACGTGATCGGGTGCAGCATGCCGAGCCTGTTCGATGCGAAAGCAGGAATCATGCTCTCTCCAACCTTTGTGAAGGTCATCTCTTGGTACGACAACGAGTGGGGATTCACAAGTGCCATGCTTCGCATGCTTGAATATATGTCATCGATTGATGCATAGGGTTTCGAAATAGAGGGTCTTTTCCCAAGTGTGCAACTGGACGCTGCCAGTTTTCGGCAGCGTTTGCTTTGGGGATATGTTTTCACGGGAGCTTGCACCTGGTAACACATAGGAAACCGCGCAGTTGAAGCATTAGTCAAAGTAGGCGCTTTGTTCAGAGGTATTCTTTGTGCACGGCACATCGATGTTCGGAGGAGGGTACGCCCATGTCATTAAAGGCAGAAAGAAAGGAAGCGGCTATCGCCAAAGCAAAGAAAAAGAAAACAATCGTGCATTGGGCCCTTGTCTTTGTACTTTCGCCGGTTATCTCGTTATCGATACGCGGAGCGGTACGCAACAGCCGCGCCGATGTGTACACCGACGGAGGGGCGAGTGTCACCCTATATGCCGATGGTGATTTCGCTGCCTCCCTGTATCATGGCGAGCGATACAATGGCATCTATACACGAACAAGCGGCGGAGATCGTACTGAGGTCGTTTTTATTACTTCAAGCGGAGGTGTTGTTCAGAGCGCAATCGGCACCATTGAGGGTGATGAGCTGATACTCCCGGAGGCATGGCAAGATGGTCACGGGCATGGAACAATACTCACGAAGAAGCAGAAATAACTCAGCCCAACGGGTTGCTGCGCACCCGCCGGGCTGGTTGGTCGCTTATCCTAGCAGCCTTCTAAGCGAGAGCAACCCCTCTATAGTAGGGTTCCTCATTCAATCTGCCAACTACAGAGAGGCTCAGATTTGCGTTGTCGAGCGTCTCCTCTGCCACCTGCATCAGTCTTTCACTCGTCACCTGGTCTGTTTCATCCAAAACTGACTGTAAAGTTCTGATTCTTCCATATCTCAGAAACTCGCGCGCATTGAACCCCATGCGCGTGTTACTGCTTTCAAATGTCAGTACCATTCCTATCTTGAGCATCTCCTTTGCATGCGTAAGTTCCTCGGTATTTGCCCCCTTTTCCTTCAGCAAGTTGAGCTCTCCCACAATGGCGGAGACTGCCTGCTCCTCCTTGCCCTTTTGCTGAGCTGAGTAAATGCCCAGCAGTCCGCACCCCATGTGAGAGGTCACAAAGCTGCTGACAGCGTATACCAATCCGAGTTGCTCGCGTAGGAGTTGAAACAGTCGACTTGACATCCCATCTCCCAGTATGCTGCTGAGCACGATGAGGGCACGGTACCGGGGATCCTCAAGGGCATACCCATTAAAGCCGAAGCACAAGTGGTTTTGCTCAATATCCTTATGCTTGAGCACAACCGCGCGCATATAGTCGGACGTAGCTGCCGCACTCTTCGGAGTAGCTTGGCAGATGTCCCCAAGCAGCAGAGTCAGTCGCTCCAGAACTGCTTTTTCGTCGAACCGGCCTGCAATTGACACCACGACATTTCCTGCGGTATAAGAATGCGCCATGAACTCCGCAATTGCCGAACGGTCAAAAGCTGCGACTGTATGCGCATGTCCTAAAATTGGACTCCCAAACCCCGGCACGCCCCATACACCCTCAAAAAGCTGCTCCACAACAAGATCATCCGGCGAATCCTCAACCATGTGGATCTCCTCCAGCACAACCTCGCGCTCGAGGGCAATGTCTTTATCGTCAAGTCGAGGATGTAAGACCATATCGCACAAAAGGTCGATGGCTGTCAACACATGATAGTCCAGCGTCTTGGCGTAAAAACAGGTCAGCTCCTTTGAAGTATAGGCATTGAACTGGCCTCCGATCAGGTCAAATGCACGTGCCAACTCTGCCGAGGTGCGTGACATAGTACCCCTAAACAGCATATGCTCCACAAAGTGAGAAATCCCTGCTTGCGCATCCGTTTCGTGACAGGATCCTACATTGACAAACACGCCGATACTGGCGGACTGGAAAAGTGGAATTTGTTCTACGATCACCGTTACACCGCTTGGTAGTGTGTAGATGTCGGGCATGAAGGCCTCCTATCAACAGATCGATATTTTGCCAGTAAACCTGTTGCGGATCATGGTTACGATTTTCCGCTACCCTCTTCGCGGTCCCCCGCCTTGCGGCTTGTTTCCTCCACCACCCGGTCTTCCCTGTCCGCTCCGCCCGCTATGTGCGCGACTCCCATCTTGCTGATCGCGCTCGGGTTCTTCGCTCTGCTCCGGTTTTGGTAGGCAGTCCTTGCGCGACAAATTGATTCTGCCACGCTCGTCAATCTCTACAACTTTCACCTGAATCTCATCACCAATTGAAACAACATCCTCCACGCGCTCCACACGCTTGTGGTCCAACTTGCTGATATGCACCAAGCCCTCTTTGCCGGGGGCAATTTCCACAAACACACCAAATGCCATCAACCGGGTTACCTTTCCGGCGAAAACAGTGCCGACTTCTGGGTCGTGCGCGATTGCCTCGATCATGGCGATGGCACGCTTCCCAGCTTCAGCGTCTACCGCAGCAACGAATACACTGCCATCATCTTCCACATCAATCTTACAGCCGGTGTCTGCAATGATTCTTTGGATAACCTTGCCACCCGGTCCGATAACCTCGCGTATCTTGTCAGGGTCAATAACTGTGCGCAGCATTTTTGGCGCATACTTTGATACATCGGGGCGTGGGGTCGGTATCGCTTTTAGAATGACCTCATCGATGATGCGCGCATTCGCGCCCATTGTGAGTTCCAATGCAGACTTGATAATTGGAGCGGTCAGCCCATCTATCTTCAAGTCCATCTGGATGGCAGTGATCCCTTTTTTTGTACCGGCAACTTTGAAGTCCATATCCCCAAAGAAGTCTTCGATACCCTGAATGTCAAGAAAGGTCGTCCATGCATCTCCTTCCGTGATTAAACCTGCGGAAATCCCCGACACAGGGGCTGTTATTGGAACCCCTGCATCCATAAGCGCCAAGGTGGATCCGCACACCGCACCTTGGGATGTTGAACCATTCGAGGACAGCACCTCGCTTACCAATCTGATCGTGTATGGAAAGTCCTCTTCGCAGGGAATAACGGGCAGCAACGCTCGCTCTGCCAACGCGCCGTGCCCGATCTCTCTGCGACCGGCCCCTCGCGATGGGCGAGCTTCACCGGTGGAGAAGCTTGGAAAGTTGTAGTGGTGGATGTACCGCTTGTACTCCTCGCTGTCTATGCCATCGAGCAACTGCGCCTCGCGCATGGTTCCCAAAGTTGCGACTGTGAGCACCTGCGTCTGTCCGCGGGCAAACAACCCTGTCCCGTGCGTTCTGGGAAGAACCGCAACCTCTGCAGACAACGGACGAACATCGAGCATGCCCCTACCATCCACTCGCTTGTTCTCAATCAACCCGGCTCGCACAACATGCTTTTCTGTCTGATAGATGGCTTCCGGCAGTTGCGCCAACAGCAACTCAGATGCATCGGCAAAGTGCGCCGTGACCTCCGCTTCAACCTGTTGCATTCGGATCGTTCTCTCGTTCTTGTCGGTATCGAAGTAGGCCCAGCGCACACGCTCTGATGCAAATGCTTTGACAGAAGCTAAAAAGTCCGGATCGATTGCCTGCGACGGAAAATTCGCTTTCGGTTTTCCTAGGTCTGCTACAATAGACTGGATGAACTCCACCATCGCTACATTCTCTTCATGTGCCATCATGATTGCGTCGTACACCAGGTCTGGCGCCACTTCGTTTGCGCCTGCTTCGATCATTGCAACCTTATTGTGTGTCGAAGCAACGGTAAGAGACAGGGTGCTTTTTGAGCGCCGCACCTCGTCCGGGTTCATCACGACTTCTCCGTCCACAATGCCGACAGATATACCCGCGATTGGCCCGTCCCACGGAATGTCAGAGATGGCTACGGCAATGGATGCGCCATTCATGGCAACAATTTCCGGTGAATAGTCTGGATCGACTGAAAGTATGGTACACATAACGGCAACATCGTTGCGCATATCTTTTGGAAAGAGCGGTCGCATCGGGCGATCTATTAGCCGCGCAGCTAGTACCGCCTTTTCACTTGGACGTCCTTCGCGTTTAAGAAAGGAGCCCGGAATTCTGCCAACCGCATACAGTTTTTCTTCGAAATCGACAGACAGCGGGAAAAAATCAGTTCCTTCACGGGGCTTTTCTGCCATTGTTGCGGTGCATAGAAGGACCGTTTCCCCATAGCTCACAAGGCAAGCGCCGTTGGCAAGGCCAGCCATTCTGCCTATCTCCACCACAAAAGGTTTCCCTGCCATTGTGGTTTCAAACCTTTTCTCTTTTTGCATGTCACACCCTCATTCGTTATCCTTATTATCACTCATTTTACAATAGTTCATTATACCTTAAGCCCACAGAAAAAGCAAATCTTCGCACTCAAGATTTCTGAGTTCGAAGAGTCGCTGCAATATCTCAAAGCCAGCGTTTCTTATCGCTGTGTACTTATATAGTATAGCCCAAAGAAAACCGAATGCCCTCGTTTGCTGTTTTTTTTACTCAGTCCGGCTATCGCTTGCAAGCAGTCGGTCCATAGAAAGCTGTTTTGCAGATGCACTAATCAGCTTGATTATTCTGCTTGATTGCGCAAGCCTAACACTCTATAATGAGTATAGCGGATACCTCGTCGGTGTGTTACTTGTCCACAGCTGAAAGCTTTGGCTGTACACAGAAACGCAGTTCAAGGAACGGCGTAGACTGCGTTTAACTTAAATCTTTAGTAAATTTCCAGTCAATCCTCCGTACTGCTCTCAGATACGCCTTCCATTGGTCAATCTCAGCCCCCATCGGGTCGTACTCTGGGTCTTCTATCAGAGCGAGTCTAAACTCGTAAACAGCCCACTCGCCAGCAATGGCGTAAAGATCGGCTTCTACAGCCTCTATTCCATCACCTTCTTGGTATTCATCGTAGTCGTTTCCGAATGGCATAAACGCATTCCCTCTCGCTCGATAGACCCCTTCTCATCGTGACAAACCGGCACTGACTATTTGCATGCTATTAACAACATAAAAATACGTTTTCTCTGAAAGGAAGCAACGCTATGGGTTTTGTGCTACGGCTGCTAGTAACAGTTGTGGTTGGGGCTATTGGGGGTGTTATCGCCAGCAAACTGAACATTCCTGCAGGGTACATGGTAGGCTCATTGATAATTGTGATGGCGATCAATCTTACCGCCGGACATATGTACATCCCATCAAACTTGCGCGTTTTTGTACAGATGCTTTCCGGTGCGCTGATCGGTTCTCGCGTGACGCGCGATGAGATTCGGGAACTGCGCTACATTGTAACCCCTGTCATATTGCTTCTTGTTAGTTTCGTCCTGCTAATGCTTGCGATTGGTTCTCTGTTGTGGCTGGTAGGTGGACTTGACCCAGTTACCGCACTATACGCCAGTGCCCCCGGCGGTGTGAGTGATATGGGGTTGATTGCTGGCGAGTTCGGAGCGAACACCGCGATGGTAACCATGCTCCAAATGATTCGCCTTGTATCTGTGGTGGTATCCTATCCGTTGATCTTCAAATGGATGGAGCACAAAGGCATCTTAGAAGGTCGCTCTCTCCAGAAGATGCAAGGTGCCGCTAAGGCTGCAAGCCCTACCAGAGGGGAGTTGATTCGCGGAACAACGCTCACTTTTGTTTGTGGCATCGCCGGCGGTTTCTTTTTATGGACAATCAACTTCCCTGCAGGTGCAATAGTCGGCGGTATGCTCGGTGCTGCATGTCTGAGCATAGCGACTCCAGAGCTTCATATAGAAGGCAGGTTGCGCAGTGGGATTCAGGTGTTTTCAGGCGCTTATCTGGGTACGCAGATTACGAGAAACGACGCCATTTTGATGGCATCATCAGGCATGTCCGTGCTGATCGTTATAGTTAGCGTACTCACCCTACCCATCCTGTTCGGGTACCTCGTTCACAAGGCTACGGGAGCAGATTTGGGTACCATGCTTTTTTCCGCGACACCAGGCGGAGTCCAGGAAATGGCTCTTCTTGCCGAAGATATGGGTTTGGATGCGCCAAAGATTTCAATCGCGCATACCGCTCGTTTGGTGGTTGTGCTCGCAGCCTTTCCTACTCTGATACGCTTTATGCTCTCCTTCGTTGTTTAGCAACGAAGCACCACTGTTTTACACGAGGGATCACCTGTTAATCTGACAGCACATAGACTTTTACTCTTCTCCGTCCAAACTGCACTGCCTCCTCACGCGTTTCGAAAAAGAGGTCTACGCGTGCTCCGCGGATGGCGCCACCTGTGTCTTCCGCTACAGCAAATCCATAACACGACCTTCCGTCCGGATAGCTGATGTACACCCTGCTACCCAGCGGGATAACCCTCGGATCAACAGCAATATACCCCACTTGTACCGGTTTTCCGGTTGCCGTAACATCGCCCCAATGACCACTGTCTCCGTATGTGTAAGCACTGGCGACTGCATCGATCATAAAGGAAAACCTCGTGGATGAAGATCGCGATGTCGCGACAGTGCCTCCTGATCCGTATGTCACGATGGCACTGATAGGCTCCCTCACAATCTCATTTGACAGCACCCTGCTTTCCACCAAATCATTCTCAATGTACTTGTGCTCGACTGTAGTTACAGCGAGTCCGTACTTACCCGCTTGTGTCTGAACGATTCTGCCCTCAGGCACATGTATGGATGGTACTCTTTGTACCGCAAAGGGTACATCCTCCTCCATCTGCTCTGTCGAATAGCGTACACGCAGCAGCGTCAGCTCCATCTCTGGACGAACTATCTCGTTGTAAGCGTGACTGGGTAGGTCTCCATCACGCGCATCAACACCGACAGCACACAAAGCTGCATACACTGTTCCACCGTATGTGCTGAGTTGGATGGTAGCCCCGTCCGCGTGTATGAGTACAGGAAACTCACGCTCTATTGTGAAGTTAAGTAAATGGCTGCTGATACCCGTTTGATGCACTACATGTTCTTTGTCCAGCAGAAGTCCACTTGACATAACCACCAATGAAGGCGTCCTGTTCACCGTGCGCATGACGATGACGTGGTCACCGTCATGCACATAAGCAACACGTGTGTTCACCATCATGGCACACAAAAATATCATGGTCAATGCAAGCAGTGCGGCTCGCAGAGAAACCCGGCTCGCACAATTTGGATCACGACCTCTTCCGCTTTTCGCCAAATACGCCACCACCGAAAAGCTTTTGTTTTGCTTCCTACACCTTTTGAAAAGACCCATACGATCTAAAATGGAATCACCCTCAATTAAAAACAACCTGAGTATGCCTGCCTAGGTTGGCGGTAACGACATTAGCCTGCGCTACACCAACTTCGTAGCTTCATATACCGATAACGATTTTGACAACAACGAGCTTCCACACTTCTTTATAGTTGGGTGCAACAAGATCTGATTGTGTCAGTATCCTATTTGTATGTACCAGTGGCACGCAGCGCCGATGCCGCTGACCCAGCGCTCTCCAGAAGCTGTATACCAGGCTCAGTATACCATATAGCGGGCGAAAAATAAAGGCTTTTCAGTTTATTGGTGGTCTTTGTCGTATCGTATCATGATGTTGACAGAGACTCGCCAGAGTATAACGCAGATATAGCGTTGCGCTTGGTTTGCCATAATAATAAGGACGCGTGACGAAGACGCCGCCGTTGCGACATAATCGTCACGCAGATAAACCACTTATTCACCCTTGTGATCCAATCCTAATTTCATCAGTAGGCGAGGGTATTACGACGTGGTCTGCTGGCTCGAGAGCCGATCAGAAACAGCAGAAAAGTCAACAGAATTTTATCTCTTAGAAAACTGCGGTGCGCGTCTGGCAGCCTTTAGCCCGTACTTCTTTCTTTCCTTCATTCGCGGGTCTCGTGTCAGAAATCCTGCTGCTTTCAGAGCAGGACGATACTCCTCACTCACTTGCAAAAGTGCTCGCGACAAGCCGTGCCGGATGGCACCCGACTGTCCGGAAACACCGCCGCCGCTTACATTGGCAATTAAATCGAATCGGCCAAGCGTGCTAGTCGCCTCAAAGGGCTGCCTTACAATCAGCTTTAGCGTATCTAGACCAAAATAATCGTCGATGTCTCTCCCATTAATTAAGATGCTACCAGAACCAGGAAGGATGCGCACCCTTGCAACTGAGTTCTTTCTCCTGCCTGTTCCGTAAAAGTAGGGCTTCGTATCGTATATGCTCACTTTACGCTCTCCCTTCATAAAGGTTTGGCTTCTGAGCCGAATGCGGATGCTCTACCCCGCGATAGATCTTGAGCCTCTTTAATCCTCTACGCCCGATACTGTTTTTTGGGAGCATTCCCTTTACAGCAAGCATCACTGCCTGTTCGGGCCTCTTCTCCATAAGCATCTTGTATTGTACTTCCTTAAGTCCGCCCGGGTAACCTGAATGTGTTCGGTGATACTTCTGTTGGAGCTTGTTCCCGGTCAGCACAACTCTATCCGCATTGACAACTATTACAAAGTCGCCCCCATCCACATGTGGCGTATAGTCGACTTTGTGTTTTCCCCCCAGAAGCCAAGCAACGTCAGACGCCAGCCGCCCGAGTGATTTCCCTTCTGCGTCGACAACAAACCAACTCCGTGTAACGCGTTGCGGGTTTGACATATAAGTGGACATGTAGATCCTCCATCGCTTTTGATTTGTGCAGAACAAGCTGTATTATAGCTATTAATGTTATCAGTGTCAAGGAATTTTTGGCATTATTTCGATATATGTTTTTCATTCTTCCTATTTCTCTCTTTTTCTTTCGTTTTCTCCACCTTACTCCTCTTCCGCTATTAGATTTTTTGTTCACAAGAGGCGATAAGTTTATGTTCCGAGTTTCCCAATTGCTTTTTTGGAGTGATCGATTTGGACAGTAGACGCTTACAGAGTTTGATCCGACGTGCTACGGATGATTATCGCATGATTTTACCGGGCGATCGAGTAGGTGTAGGTCTTTCAGGCGGTAAGGATTCTTTGACACTCCTTAGTGGGCTGTCTGCATTGCGTTCTTACTATCCGCACCCCTTCGAGTTGATAGCGTTGTCTCTTGACCTAGGATTTTCATTGCCCATGCCCCATGAGGTTTTAAAGAACTTTTGTGACTCCCTCGGTGTTCCGTATTACATTCTGCGCACAGATATTTCTACTATAGTTTTTGAGCTACGAAAAGAATCCAACCCATGCGCGCTCTGCTCTCATATGCGTCGAGGCGCTCTCAACGCTCTCGCAGTAGAACATTGCTGTAATAAGGTAGCTCTCGGTCACCACCTGGATGACGCAGTTGAAACCTTTTTTATGAATCTCATGTACGAAGGTAGACTGGGGTGTTTTCAGCCTGTCACGTATCTGTCAAAAAGCAACATCACTGTTATACGTCCGTTGTTATACGTTGAAGAAAGTGACATTTCTACTTTTGCGCGAAACAATAATCTTCCTGTCGTAGTCAATCCCTGCTGTGCAAACGGTAATACGAAGCGTTCGGAGGTCAAGTCACTGCTACTAACCCTTGAACAAGAAGTGCGCCACTTGCGCCAACATACGTTTCGTGCGCTTCAACAAAGCAAGCTTGCTGGGTGGACTATCGAGACTAAGGGCTCAGCTGAGTTTCCTTTACGGGATTGATTAGACCCTTTTCTGGTGTGTCACATAGTCAGATAAATAGGCGCATGACTGGCATTCGAAGTTTGCCCCCTTATGTTTTCTTTTGTGCCTGCGTTTTTCCTCTGCCTTACCCCTATTCGCTTTCCATTTACTGTTACATGTGCTAGACATTTACTTGACTTACAGTCAGAATTAAATATGCCACTGGAAACAGATATGGCAACAATCCCAAGATTGCTACCACCATTATACTCCAGACGCCGTCACAAAGACTCGATGAACATCGCTATGCCGGCACAACACGTTTATCCACCGCTCCATACAAGTCTAAAGCTTGTCAGTAAATCTCTTCGTTGCTAAATTTTCTGCGAAAGAATAGAGCACAACGATCCGTCTTAGAAACTGTTCACGTGCTGCAACTGACATCATCACTCTACATACGCGCGAAATATCTCCAT
>Ga0123353_10015080_pt1 | contig 11197 bp, 7 predicted proteins | sample TergutLab28metaG_3_FD_92763 | JGI IMG/M metagenome (GOLD analysis project Ga0123353, IMG submission 92763) | Labiotermes labralis P3 segment gut microbial communities from Petit-Saut dam, French Guiana - Lab288 P3 | ecosystem: Host-associated > Arthropoda: Insects > Digestive system > Gut ... | reverse complement strand
TAAAGTGAAGCTCGGCGCGGACGGTTTCGTTCAGCATATGCATCGCATAGGGAAGCTCGTCCCGCGCTATCCCTTTGGCAACATTATTAAGGCACCACCAAAAATTATTGCAGCAGGAATAATAAAAAAGCGGCGGCGGGGGCTTTATATGGTAAACGTCGTCAGAGGGCGGCGGGAGGGCGGGAAGGAGCCCGTTCCCGTTATCCTTGTCCAAAAGGGCAATAACCGGCTCACCTTCGTCAACATATTTTTTTGGCTGAAAAGTCAAGTCAATGCGGCTGCCGTCCGGGTATATCATCATATAAGTGAAATGCCCCCCGCCGTCAGGCCACCGCATGGCTTCCGGCATTTGCATAATGAGCGGCTTCCCGAACCGCGCCTCCACCCACGCGGGGTTATCGTAAAACGGCTTGATATCGGTCACATAATAGCAAATATCATAATCCTGATATTGATCCTTCGGCACGGCGGGGTTGGCGCGTGAGCCTTCCAGCAGCGCCGCGCGGATGCGTTCGTCCGATTTGGCTGCATCCAAAATCAAATCCAGCATTTCTTTTTCGGTTCGCATAATTTATTCTCCGGCTAACAATGCAACATTATTATACAATTCTTCGCTAACATATATGCCAACAGAAACCAGCATATCCAGCAATGGTTTTACCGACTTAATATAGCCTTGTTTTTTAGCGGCAATAAGCACGCCCAATGTTCCTGTAACATTCAAATTAAACTTTACAGCATATTTGCGCGCAAGCAAATCATCAAGAATACATAAATCAACTGTTCTTTCCATTGCCAGTATTATTGTTTCAACTTCACCGGCGTGTAAATTTGTGGCAAACATTTTCTTTGCGTTTTCGTTTTGAATGTCAACAACATTAATCCAATTATTAATCATCAAAAAATCTTCTTGACCGCTTATTTTCTCAATACCGTCTATTATTACTTCCTTATATACCGCTTTTGGAATATATACCTCACTATATAGCTTTTGCAACAAATTTAAACGGCCAATTTTTTGCAATAAAATAATTGGCGTAGAATTAACGGCGACAACAGGCTTATCCATGCGAATACCTCATAGCCGTTTCCACATCTTTCTGTAATTCCTCTTTTTCGTTGCCGTCAAAACGGAAAACGGGGGTATTGTTTTCCCCTAAAAATTTCATGAACTCGAATTTGCCCAGCCCCACCAATTCAGCCGCCTGCCCCAAGCTGATTTTTTCGTCCGCGTAAAATTTAAGGGCTATGGCTTTTTTTGCTTCATTAATAAATTGTTCAGCCGATTGACGCGTCGATAAAACAATTGTTTCGGGTATGGATATATTTATCGGCATACGCGCTCACTCCTCCTTATATTTTTGCTACCGTAATACTAACGGCATTCCCGTTTATTTCAATTTCCTTCGACAAATCGCCCTCAAGCCCGCCGTTGATTATCAGTTCCCCCGCCAGAAGTTCGTCCGCCATGCGTTCGCGGCGGCCGTTTATGGCGGCTAGGATGAACCCGTCCTCAGCGCAGATCGCCATTTTCACCCGCTGTTCCACCGCATAGCCCGCTTCCTTGCGGATAAGCTGGCACTGCCTGACGATATCGCGGGCCGCACCCTCCGCAAGCAGGTCGTTTGTCAATGCCACGTCGAGGGCCAATGTGTTATCGCCGCCAAACAACGCGGAGACTATGCCGTCTTTCGTCCTCTTGTTCAAAACGAACAAAACCGGGCCGAGGGGTATGTCAAAACCTTCTATTTTAAGGGCTTCACGCTGTTTAACTATTGATACGCAGGCTTGCATATCATCTTTCGCCAAGTTTTCAAGGGCGGATTTCAGTTTGTTGACTTCCTGCTTCAATACCGCGCCCGCAGCCTTGAAATTGACGGTCAGGTAGTTTTCCTCAAGCTCCGCCACGTCGTTTATGAATATGATATCTTTAATGTTCAGTTCTTCTTTGATATTCTTTTCATAAACCAATATCTTATCCCTTAATTCAGCCGGGACGCACAGATACAGCGCGGCCAGGGGCTGGCGCACCTTGATCTGACGTTCGTTGCGAAGGCGCATGGCCGTGGCGATAACGTCGCGGGCGAGAGCCGTATCTTCCAGCACGCTCCCCTGCCCCACCCCTTCAAATTTTACGGGCCAGGAGCTTAAATGGACTGATTCGGCGGCGTTTTTGTCAACCTTTCGGACAAGGTTCTGCCATATAAACTCCGTCATGAAAGGTATCACGGGCGCAAGGCAAATCGCGAGCGCGGATACCGCGTAATACAGCGTCCAATAGGCCGCCAGTTTGTCCTTGCTGTCGCCTTCCTTCCAGAAACGGCGGCGGTTTGTGCGGATATACCAGTTTGAAACGTCGTCTGTGAACTGCTCGAAGTCGCGGACCAGCAGATAGGCCTTGTAATCCTCCATATATTCCCCGGCTTTGCCTATAAACTCGTTTGTCCTAAGCACAAGCCATTTGTCGGTCGGGGTCATGGCGGATATATCCGGTTCGCAGCCCGTTAAATCGGGTTTGTCGATATCGGCGTAGGTGTCGAAAAATGTGAAAATATTCCATAGAGACAGCAGTTTCCGCCTTGCTTCGCCGCCCAAAGAATAACCGAAGCGGATGTCGCTCGCCACTGGCGCGCCCGCGAACATATAGCGGATGGCGTCTGAACCGAGCTGTTCCGCAGCTTCGTCGAATTTTATGTTATAGCCGGTTTTTGAGAATTTTGAGCCGTCCTCGGCCACCACGGCGTTGTATGACAGCACCCTTTCATAGGGCGCGCGGTCTTCGAGGACCACGCTCATGAACAGCATGGAATAAAACCAGAGCCTTATCTGCTCACGCATTTCGGTTATCCATTCGGCGGGGTAATTCTTGCGCCATTCGTCTTTGTCCTTGAAATACCCCAAAGTTGAGAACGGCACTATGCCCGCGTCGAGCCAAACGTCGCCCGTTTCGCTTATCCTTGAAACTTCCGCGCCGCAACCGGGGCATTTTATTTTTATATCGTCTATCCACGGCCTGTGAAGCTCCGGCAGGGCGTCTACGGCGGCGGGATCAGCGGCCAAGCCGCGCAGATCGTCTTTTGAGCCGATTATGGTCAATTTCCCGCACTTTTCGCAAGGGTAGAACGGCAAAGGCAGCCCGTAATAGCGTTTCCGCGAGATATTCCAGTCGCCCATGTTGTTAAGCCAGTCTGTCATGCGTTTGCCGCTTGACTCAGGCTCCCATTTGACCGATTCCGCCGCCCCTATGAGCGCGGGCTTCAGTTCCTCCGTCTTTATATACCAGGTCTGCACAAGGCGGAATATAACCTCGGCCTTGCACCGCCAGCATACGGGGTAGCTGTGCCCGTGGGCCTCCGTTTTGTACATTTTGCCGCGTTTCGCGAGTTCCGCGAACACCTCGTAGGCTATATCATGGCTGTCCTTGCCCGTCATAAAGCCGAAACCGTCGAGGAAAATGCCGCTGTCGTCAACGGGCATAGGCCCCGGCAGGCCCAGTTTTTCGCCGAGTTCAAAGTCCTCGATGCCGCAGCCGGGGGCGATATGAACGACGCCTGTGCCCTCGTCTGCTGCCACGTCCTCCCATGGCACAATTTTGTGGGTTATGCCTTTTTGGCTTTCAAATTCGGGGAAGCAGGTCTCGTATTCCAGCCCCACAAGCTCGGAGCCCTTGAAAACCCTTACAACTTCCTGCTTGTCGCCGCCCAAATATTTTATGGCGTTTTTGGCGAGATACAAGGTTTCGCCGCTTTTTATCTTCACTTCGGCGTAATCTGTTTCGGGGTTGACGGCCAAGGCCACGTTTGAGGAAAGCGTCCACGGGGTGGTCGTCCAAGCCAAAATATAGGGGTTAGGGATTAGGGGATTAGGGCTGTCGGTGCCGCCCGCGGCGGATTTTATTAATGGTAATTTGAAAAATACGGAATTATGGGTCATCATCTGATACGAGCCTGTCATTTCATGCTCCGACAGCGAAGTGCCGCAGCGGGGGCACCAGGGCATGGGCCTGTGCTTGCGCTCGATACAACCCTTTTCGCCGCAGACCTTTAGGAAATGCCAAATGCCCTGTATATTCTCGTCAGTATGGGTAAAATAGGAGTTTTCCCAGTCCATCCACTGTCCGAGCCGCTTTGATTGATCGGTTATGATGCCGGAGAATTTTTCTACCCTCTCCACACATTTTTGCGTGAATCTGTCCATACCGTAGTCTTCGATGTCCTTTTTGGTCTTGAACCCCAAATCCTTCTCAACTTCGACTTCCACCCATAAGCCCTGCGCGTCGAAGCCGTTCTGATAGCGGCAATCAAAGCCGTTCAGGGCCTTGTAGCGAAGGAAAATATCCTTGATGGTGCGACCCCATGCGTGATGGATGCCCATGGCGTTGTTAGCCGTGATGGGACCGTCGATGAAGCGGAACCGCTTGTTTTCCCTGTTTTTCTCCCGCAATTTTTCAAAGCAGTTTTCGGATTCCCAAAAATTTAGGATATCATGCTCCATTTTGATAAAATCAAACTTCTCGTTGAATGACATAATTATAATATTTGTCCTTTCTTTATATATAAGCAGATATATAATTTATGAATAAAACAGCCTGATGTTAATAACATTTGTGTCCGGGTCAAATGAATATAATATGCTTCCTGATGATAAAGACGGATATACGGCCGATGCTTTTTTCAAAATATCAAATATGCCGCTTTTATTAAAAAGGGCGTCCATTGCCACCGCCGCCGCTTTATCATCCGCGAATTTAAAACCCGCCCCGTTCTTCTTGCGCGCGGCCGCGTCTTTTATGATTTTTTCAATGCGCGCCGCGTCATATTTTTTAAGATATAAGTCAATATAAATAAAATAATCGTATTTTGCCGCTTTGCAAACAGGGAGAGACAGTTCCGCTTCCGGCGTATGGGTCTTGTTGAATTGCGCGTCGGTAAGGCAAAAATAATTATATATCAATATTTTTTCCCGTGACGGGTCGATGCTCGCGGGATTTCCCCACGTCGTGTCAAGAAGGTAAAAATCCCCGTCTATTTTCACCATATTCCACGCATGGGGTCCCTTCGCGTGCCCACTTATATACAGGCAAAAAACGCCGAGCCTGTTCAATAAATATTGCGTGGCCTTTGAATAACCCGCGCAGACGGAATTTTTATTTGCGAAAACACTCGCAATCGTCTGGCTTAATATTACCTCATAATCAATTACGCCGTCGGCGAATTTATTCATTACCGCCGTATTGTAATCCGTTGCGCTGTTGATATATTCGTAAACAGCGAGAACCCTTTCGTATTCGCTAAGCCCCGGCCTTATAAGCTTAAAAAATTCATTTACGGTCGCGTCTATTTTATTTTGCATCAGTACCTTTTGAGGTTCGTTCAATATATACATAAATTTGTATTTTGTTTTTGTTATAACCCCGTCTTCCCACTCGCGGCTCCAGTTGCCGCCCTCCACAGCCCAAAATATCTCAGGGGAGTCAAGCAGGACAAATTTGCATATCTTCTCTATCTGCCCGGCATCAAACTCATCCATGCCGTCCTCGACAGCGGGCACAAATTTTAACAGCGCGTCCTTCATCCGCCTGTAGACCGCTTTTTCATTGTCGGATAATTGCCCGTAAGCGTATGTCGAAACAACCGGTTTGTAAAGCCCGGATATGATTTCCGGCGGCTGCGTTGTTGCCGGCGGTTTCGCCGTTGTCTGAGCAAGTGCGGTTTCCGTCTTTTTTTCGGCACCGGGCAGATATTTGCCAGCCGCGAATTCTTTTTGAAGCCCCGCGATATAACGCAGTATCAGACGGGTGTCCGCCGAGTTCGTTTCTCCGTCATTGTTCACGTCAGCCGCGGCTCTCTGCTCCGCCGTAAGCTTTTCAAGCCCCGCCGCGTAACGCAGGACCAAACGCGCGTCGGCGGCGTCTACGGCCCCGTCATTGTTGACATCGCCGTATTGGCGGTTCGCGGCGGAGGCGCAGACTGCGCTTCCGGGTATAATAACCGCGAAAATTAAAATTATAGCTATAATTGAACGGGATTTTTTCATTTATTTTCCTTTTTATATATTTGTTTCCGCGACAATAAACATCGGCCTTGCTTTTATTTCCCTGAAAAGCTTCGCGAGATAGGCGGCTATTATGCCCAGCATCAACAAAACCAGCCCGCCGACGCCGCAGACGGCCGCGAGGATGATATAATGCCCCGGGTGGAATTTCGGGTCTGTCAGGCCGCGCATTATGCCGTAGGCCGCTGACAGAATCCCCGCAAAAATCGACAACCCGCCGAAATAGGTTGGCAATTTAAGCGGCGAGGTCGTGAAGCTTAAAATGCCTTCAAACGCATATTTTAAAAGGCTTTTGAAAGACCATTTGGTCGTCCCCGCCGCCCTTTCGCGGTTTTCGTGGGGGAACCACTTCGTTTTGAAGCCCACCCATGAGAATATGCCCTTTGAAAAGCGGCCGCGCTCGGGCAGCGACAGGATGGCTTTCACCACGTTCATCCGCATAATGCGGAAATCCTGGGCGTTGTCGTCTATATACACATCCGACGCGCTGTTCATCACCTTGTAGAAGAAACCCGAAAGCAGGCCCTTCACAGCCGACTCCCCCGCCCTGTCGGTGCGCTTCGCGGCGGCCACGTCATAGCCGTGTTCGTCCACCGCTTCAAGCATTTCAGGGATCATGGACGGAGAATGCTGCAAGTCCGCGTCGATTATGCCCACATAATCGCCCCCGGCGTAGCTCATGCCCGCCAGCATTGCGGCTTCCTTGCCGAAATTTCGGGAAAATGAGACATATTTCACATTGCCGTCCGACGCAGTGAAATTTTTGATGATTTCAAGAGTTTTGTCGCTGCTCCCGTCGTCAACGAACAAAAGTATGACGTTGAACCCGGCCAGCCCCCCGGCGACGGCCCTGACCTCTTTGTATAAAAGCGGCAATACTTCGCTTTCGTTGTAGCAAGGTACGATTAAAGTTAAAGTTTTCATAAAATCAATCCTTTAATTGTGAATTGTGCATATCGTCTCGTTTGCGAGACGTTGTGAATCGCGTATTGGCTTTATTATAGCATAAATTTTAAAAAATACAAACATTTTTCTAAATTATTCTTGCTTTTTTCGATTTTCAATTATACAATACTAATTGATTATAATATAAAATTATATTGAAGGAAGATTATATTAACAATGCAAAATAAATTTAATGCCTTGGATAAATTCAAAAGCCGCAGGGGAAAAAAACAAAAGCCCAAAAAAGGGCTTTTGACGGGCGTTGCGGTAAACGGCAGTATCGTCCCGATTCTCAGGGTGATGTTTTTGCCGGATACGGAAGGCGGCGCGTCGCTTGAAATCATAACGGAAAGCGAAACCCCGGCGCTGCATTACGAAGAGCTTGATTTTGACATCGACACCTCCGACAAAAAGCTTAAGGTCAAGGGGAAATTTATAGACGCGCACCAAAGAAAATCGTTTATCGTCTATAATTTTGATGTGCTTGATTTTAAGGAGTTTTATACGTAAATTTTATCAAAACAAAAGCGTATTAAAGATTCGCGCAAGGATGTCCGGTAATGAAACGGAGACGCCGGGAATATAATACGCCCCGTTGTATGTCAGCGCGGGCATCCAGAGCCAGCCGAACATCAGGTAGCGGTAAACAAACTGCATAAAAGGGCTGATGGGATTCATCCGGGTTACGGCAAGGTCGTATTCCCCGCCCTGCAGCGCAAAGGTCGAGGCGAACAGATAATATGTTTCACCCGCTTTAAGTTCGGCGGCAATCCCGAAATTCAAGCCAAAGTAATCGTCGTTGCGGCGGATGATAAAGAAGTCGTCCGTCGCCAAAACAGCAAGGGGGTCGCTTTCGCCGTTGTTTTCAGAATAGAAATAATATACGCCGTCCTCTTCCGGTACAAAGACAAAGAGTTTGCGCCCACCTTCATCAAGCGTGACGCTTTGGCTCTCATCAAGTTCCAAAAATGACTTTTCAAGGCCATCCACATATAACTGCAAGAGGTTTTCGGGAACCGCGATGGTCGCCTGCGGCAAAGTGGCAGCCAGGTCATCCCATTTATAGTCCTCATAAGGGTCGTCGAGGGTGTCAAGGTACGCCGCATAAAGATTGGAGTCAACATAATAAAACGTCAGCTCGCCCGCTCCGGTTTCCTTATAAAAAACGTCCCAATACCAGCCGTTGCCTTCATCCCACCAATAAGAGAGGGTTTCCGGGTCGCCTTCGTCAAAATAGACCGTGATTTCCACATTCTCGGGCGTGAAAACAGGCCGCAGCATGGGCCGCAGCGCTCCGGGCGGCATTACCCATCCATAATAATAATAATAATCGTAATCGTATAATCCATAAAAATATTCCGAAACCAGAATCGTGCCGTCCCAAACGGCTTCAATGCCCGTTACGTTAGGCAGCGCGAAAATCAAACTCCCCGCGACATCGGATGATTCGACAACAGTCAGCTTGTCTTCAAACGTTTGATACGCAAAGGGGTCCTGCGGTTCTTTCACAGGCTCTTTTGCCGCCGCGATTATCACGCAGCTCATTGCCAGCGTCAGCGCCAGCAGGATGGACAGGGCTTTTTTCATTGGTAACAACTCCTGATTTTTAATATTAATGCTTTCGGCATAAATACCATTATAAGGATTTATTAAAAGTTTGTCAACACTTTTACAGTGTTACCCCCCTCCCATCGTATTTATTTTACATTTACGACACATATATGCAACATTTTTGGCTTTGGCAGGGAACACCGCAACGGCGTCCCCTACAGGGGTTGAGCAAATTGCCGGAATATGAAAAGATTGTTGCGTTTTCATCTTGAATGCGATAAAGCTGTTTTGTTAACAAAGACCTGTTGTTTATTCATTTTTGTCAGCAGGGAATTTTGTTTCAAGCTTCGCCACATATCTTTCGATGAGCCGCGAATCCGCAGCGTCAATTGCCCCGTCGCCATTAACATCGGCAAGTTTTTTTTTGCACGGCGGTAAAAGTTTCCAACCCGGCATAATACCGCAGGACAAGCCTTGCATCTTCCGATCCGATACTGCCGCCGCGATCTACGTCCCCCCGTAATATGCGGGAAAGGAGCATATGCGCCATCATTTTAGCCAGTATGTGCCGATTTTAGCCGCACAAGAGAACCGTCCCCATGTGTTTTTTTTTCAAATACTTTGCCATCATTAAAAAAGTATGTGTTTTTATAATAATTTTTTCAATCTGTCATTATGCCCTTAGTAACCGGGCGTACACGGTCGCGCACGGTTATCCAATGCTTTGACGCATCGTCCATGCCATTGCTAGGCATACCGTATCACCATAATTGCCAAATGGCAGTCATGATGGTTTATAAAACTTTAAAGAATAAACGGGGACGGTTCTCTCGCGCGCTTCCCATATTATATAAAAACTGCCGTCCCTGTAAAAATTACGGAACATCCTGCGTGTCATCTTTGTCGCCTGTTTATTATACAATTTTCATTTTGAAATGTCAAGAAAAATCTTGCATTCCCCTGATGTCAAAAAAATATGCGGGGAAAACACAGGGAGACGGTTCTCTTGTGTTCTTGAGAAAACAGAAAACATAGGTTAAAACAGGCAACACAAGAGAACCGTCCCCTTGTGTTTCTGTTCTTTTTTGTTATTTGCCAACTTTTACTTGACATATGCGGGGCTAATGTGGTAAAACATAGGTGGAAATATTATAATTAAAACATTTGAAAGAGAGGTACCCCTTATGCGTAAATTCACGAAATTTTTGGCTGCCGTACTTGCGTTGTCGCTTTTGGTCGGCGCGGCCCCGGCCGGGGCAAAGTCAATGGAGCCGTTTATCCCTGAGAAAATCGAAGCTGCCGAAGACAATGCCCCTAAAATGAACATTATTGAGGACGGCAGCAGCGATTACGTCATCGTGCATGGTGCGCAGGCCGCGCCCTCCGAGGTGACGGCGGCCGAAAAGCTTCAGGAGTATCTGGAGCGCGTCGGCGGCTGCGAGCTGCCAATCGTCACGGATGCCGAGCCCGCAGGGCAGAAAGAGATCATCGTCGGCAAAACCGTCCGCGAGGGCGTGGGCACATATCAATTTGACCGCGATAAGCTGGGCGACGACGGCTTTATAATCGTAACCGTCGGCGAAAACATTTTCATAGCGGGCGGGGAAAAGCGCGGCACGCTCTACGGCGTGTTTGATTTCCTCGAAAAATTCCTCGGCTGCCGCTGGTTTTCCACGGAAGCGGTCATAATCCCCGAGGCGCAGACCGTCGCCGTCCCCGAGGATATCTATGAGTATGAAACACCCGCCTTCACTTACCGCAGCCCGCAGATCATAAACTCCTATTTCGGCGATACGGATTACTGCCTTGCCAACCGGGTCAACGGCCACGCCGCAGGCGGGGTCAACAATGAGAAATACGGCGGAATTGTGGACTACAATCTCGGCAATATCGCGCATATCATCACGGGCGACGCCGCGATTTACGCCGCACACCCGGACTGGTTCGCTATTAATGAAAAGGGCGAGCGCGTATTCGGGGAATACGGCAGCCCCTGTATGTCCAACCCGGAAGTGATACAGTTCTATACCGAATACGCCCTGGCGAACAAAGACCTTGACTGCATCGGCATGAGCCACAACGACACCGCCCTCTCCTGCCAATGCGCCGGCTGCAAGGCGATCTATAAGGAAGAAGGCACTTTGGGCAAAACCGGCGAGTCCGGCGCGACCTTGGTCAGGATGCTCAACAAAATTTCCGACGAGCTTGATAAAGTCGGCTCTGACGCGATGTTCGGGATTCTGGCCTATGCCGCCACCGCGGAAGCGCCGCAAAAAACCAGGCTTACCGACCGCACCGTCATCTATTTCGCGCCCATCGGCATGTGCTACGCCCATCCCTTTGAAACCTGTACATATAAGGGGACTATTGAGCATCGCAGGCAGCTGGACGACTGGGTAAAAATAGCAAGCAACTTCATCCAGTGGGACTACCCCTGCAACTACGACCACTGGAACCTGCCATACCCGCTTTGGGCGGTTATGCAGCCGAATATCCAGTATTTTTACGAGAACAACTTCATAGGATGGTTCAACTGCGGCGGCGCGGAATGCGACACCAGCTTTTTCCCAATGACGACCTGGCTTTACGGCAAGCTGCTGTGGGACCCCTATCGGGACATGGAGGCTCTCTACGATGATTTCCTCCC
>Ga0123353_10015079_pt1 | contig 11197 bp, 5 predicted proteins | sample TergutLab28metaG_3_FD_92763 | JGI IMG/M metagenome (GOLD analysis project Ga0123353, IMG submission 92763) | Labiotermes labralis P3 segment gut microbial communities from Petit-Saut dam, French Guiana - Lab288 P3 | ecosystem: Host-associated > Arthropoda: Insects > Digestive system > Gut ... | reverse complement strand
TTTTTTTATATAATTCTATTTTATAAATTTTGTCTTTGATAGTAAACATGTTATTATTGATATTATTTAGTGCTATAAAGAAAGGAAAATCATCATTTTGTTTCACTAATTTATTTATTGTTTCCTGCACTGCATTTCTTCTGTCTTGAAGTTCTCTTTGTTTGATTGTATTTGGAAAAAATTGGTTAGCATAGTAAAGATCATTATCCAAATTAAAAAGGTCTCCTAAAATTTCACCATATATTTCTATGGATAGCTTGGCTTGTTGTTCTAATAATATAATATTATTGTCTAGTTGGTAATCCTTGACTTCTGTCGTAAGAGCATCCATTTCTTTAGAAATATCATTTATCCGCTTTTCTAATAATAATCTTTTTTGTCTTCCTACATTATTTGGACTATTTCTTGCGTTAAGTAAGGCAATTTCTAGGTAATGCTCAGCTATTTTTTTTGATAAGTTCTTGTCATTTGTTGTTATTCGGATAGTTAAATAATGGGTTTCATCGTTTAATAAAACTTCAAAAACATTAGAGTGAAATTTTTTAAATGCAATATCCATTGCTTTTTCATGATCTTTTTCTACGATATTAAAATAATCCATAAAACTAAACTTTCGAATTGTTTCTTCAGTAATTATTCTACTCCTCAAAGATGCAGCATTTTTTAAACTCATAGCTTTTGGAGTCATAACAAGCCCACCACCTAATCCTTCTAATAAGCTATTCGTCAGGGAAAATTTATTTTGTTCAGCTAATGGGTATAACGTGACATATGAAGACCATTTTTCTGATGCAAGAAACGAAAAAAGCACAGCTATCGAAGTCATTATCAGTGTAAAGAAAAGAATAAATTTTTTATTCTTAACAAGTAGGTAAACTATATCTATGATATTTAAGTTTTCTTCACTCATAGAAACCTCTAACATCCATAATTTTTTTAATCATTCATTTTTACTCTTATTAGAAAATATCTGCTTTATTATTGATTTAATTTTAAGCCTATCTTCGTTGTTCATCATTTCTAAATACACTACGAAAAAGGCAGATAAAAAGAATGAGATAGAAAAGGTTATTATACAAATCAAAGCTCTCTTAGGAGCGGATTTTTTCCCTGGTAGGTTCGGATAATCAAAGATTTCAAATTTATCCATGTTGTCTAACTCTTCAATACGTGCAAGTTCAAGCTGTGGATAGATAGATTCCAATACTTTTTTTAATATTTCTAATTTAAATACCTTTTCTTGGATTGTAAAGACTTGATCTGTTATTTCACCAAGAGCTAAGAAGAAAGGCATATCATCGTTAGATTTTTCAAGTTTGTTTAATGTCTCAGATATTACGAGCTTCCTATCTAATAAATCTTTATGCCTAATTGAATTTGGTAAAAACTTTTCTGCATATGCAAGATCAATGTTTATGGTTAGCAATTCTTTTAGAATAGTACTATATCCTTCTATCGAAGCCTTTGCTTGTTGTTCAATTTCGATAATATTATATTCTGTTTGGTACTCTTTTACTTCTTCTAACAACTTCATCATATCCTCTGTTATTTGACTCACTCTAGCCTCTAATAACTCCCTTTTTTGGCGACCGATATTGTTCGTATTGTTTTGGCTGTATTGTGTCAATTCATCCAAGTAGTGCTGAGCTATTTTTTGAGAAAAATATTTTTCTTTGGTTGTAATTTTTATCTTCATAAAAAAAACTTCAGGATTAATTTGGATTGATAATACTTCATTATGAAATCTTTTCACCGCTATGTCCATTGCTTTTAATGTATCTTTCTCTGTTATTTCAAAATATTCAAGTAAATGAAACTTTCGAATAGTTTTTTCAGTAAAATTTCGACTTTTTAATATTGCTGAATTTTTATAACATATAGTCCTCGGAGTTATTGAAGCACCTAAACCTAATCCCTCTAATAAGTTGCCAGCCATCGAGAAAACATTTTGATTTGTGTTCGGATACACACTAAATTCGGAAGTCCACTTTTCGGGACTTAAGAGTGAATAAATAACAGCAGTGAGGGACATAACTAAAGTAAATATTACGACAATTCGTTTTCTTTTTACAATGAGATAAATTATATCTAAAAAATTTCCTTTCATGTTTTTTCACACCTCTCTTTAATTGCTACAAATAATAAAACTTAAGCATACAAAAAAAGTTGCTTTTTATGTGATAATAATCAAAAACTAGAAAATAAGTATATTAATTTTATACAATCATATTTAAAAATTCATTCAACTTTAGGGTTATACAACTAAATCATTCTGTTAAAAAAAAAAACTCCCAATCGGGAGTTTTTTGTTTTGGAGTCAGTGTTTACCTCAGTATGAGGTTTATATTTGAAGATGGACGACCGGAGACATAGGGGACTTCTCTAGCCGCCCATCAATTAACATTATGATATTAAATATTTATATATATAACATATATATACTATCAATGTTACATAGTATTGCATATAAAACGAAAAAAGTTCGTAACTTATTGCATTACATAAGGATAAACAATCAACACTATTCACTTTTTATTATATTCATACTAGACCATAGAAAGTATTTTAATTGTCATAATATAAATATTACATATATATAACATATAAATAATATAAATGATACATAGTATTACGTATAAAATTAAAAAAAATTGTAATCTATTGATATATATATAGAAATAAATTATTTTACTTTAAAACATGTCACTTTGCTAAATACTAAAGTAATAAAAATCAGACATAATTATTTAGACACTCTATAAACAATCTATACTATAAACATGTATATACTATAAAAGTTACATAGTATCATATAAAAAAGAAAAAAATCTGAGATAACATTATAATATATAGACATAATTTTTTTATTAAGATAAAATATAAGCATAATAAGAATATAAGAGTTTAGATTTAAAATACTTTTAAAAGAATTTAAGGAATGAGATATTATTTAAAAAAGATATTATCGCATAAGCCAATACTAATCAATAACGAATAAGTATATATTTAAATTTCTGTTTAATACGAATTTTTATTAGCACATAATCATTTTTAATGAGATATAGCATTTAAGATAGGCTAATGTATTTTTTACTTTAAATCAATTTGAAACAAACACTTTATAATATCGAGGTTTAGTAAGGTAATGTTATTGTTATATAATTTGTAAGAAATAACGAATAATAATGCAATTTCTTATATATAGTAAAAGGTTATTGACAAAAATGATTGAAAAAAAAAAATGTCTTTTTAAAATTTCATTAATTTTGGAGTATAATAAATGAAAGAATTAATTGTATCATGGAAGAGAAGAATAGGTTTATTTCTAAATAATCCTACAATAATATTTATTATTGCACTAGTGTTAAGTTGTCTTGTTATATCGTTCATAATAAAGTATAGGATGGCTATTGATGTAAAAGAAAAGAATGATTTATTGGATAAAAAAATCAATGCAACAAAAGAGATTTTATCGCGTGTAGTTTATAAAACAGATATCTTGTCCACTTTTATTAGTGTGAATAATGGTGAGGTAAAAAATTTTAATGAGTTAGCTGCAGCTATCATCAATACTGAAGAAAGTGGTGTAATCCAAAATATAATAGTAGCTCCAAAGGGAGTAGTTGAGTATATTTATCCGTTAAGCGGTAATGAATCTGTCATAGGATTGGATTTTTTAGATGACTCAACACCTAGTTCGTCGTTAACAAAACAAGCAGTAAAAACAAGAAAACTAATATTAGCTGGACCTTTACAAGCTCAACAAGGAGGTCTCATTCTAACAGGCAGAGTACCGTTATTTTTTGAAAAAGGACATAATCGAAGTGCCGAGTTTTGGGGGATAGTATCAATAACGATAAAGTATCCTGAAATATTTAGCTTAGTTGACTTTAAAGAAATAACCAATAGAGGTTTTAATTATAAGATCTATAGAAAAATACCAGATTCCGAAGAGATACAACCTATCATCGAGGGACCTCATAATAAAAATTATAAACGTTCAGTTCAAAGACATGAACAAATACTTGGTACGTATTGGACGTTTACTATTAGTTCAAAAAGCTGGTATAATTATATGGAAACTTGGTTATTATTTTCTATATCATTATTATTAAGCTGGTTAAGCACCGTAATTATTAAAAAAAATATTAAAATGAAAAAATTAGTAATGGAGATAAATGAGGCTAAGGAGTACACTTACTTATTATTAAATACTTCACCAATATGTGTAATGTTGTGGGATCGTAGCATTACTTTACGTTATTGTAATCAAGAAACTTATAAACTATTTGAGATAAATAAAGATGAAGAAATGTGCAATATATTTAGATTGATAACACCAGAGTATCAATCAAATGGAGAAAAAAGTGTTGATATAGCTGATAGAGCTGTCAGTGAAGCTTTAGAGAAAGGAACTACTCGAGTAGTTGAGTTCGAGCATTTAACTACCAAAGGGGAATCGATCCCTTGTGAAATTATAATTTATAGAGTTTCTAGTAATGAAGAGATATATGTATCTGCTTATATTCGTGACCTTCGTAAACAAAAAGCTTACCTTGAAGAGATTAATAAAGCGAGAGAAGCAGCAATATATGCAAGTAGAGCAAAAAGTACTTTTTTATCCAACATGAGTCATGAAATACGAACCCCGATGAATTGTATTATAGGTTTTGCTGAATTAGCTCGAGATGATGATGTATCAGAAAGAACGCATAATTACCTTACTAACATAATAAATGCTTCAATGATGTTGCTTGATATAATAAACGATATTTTAGATGTATCAAAAATAGAAGCAGGTAAAATAGAACTAGAGCAAATACATTTTAACTTAAGTGATATAATAAAACAATGCCAACAACTTATATCTCCCAAAATAGAAGATAAGAGTGTATCTTTATATTGTTATGTTGAGCCTTTTATTGGCAGAAAATTACTTGGGGACCCAACTCGGTTACGTCAAGTGATGGTAAATCTTTTATCAAATGCAGTTAAGTTTACTAAGTCTGGAGTAATAAAACTCTTGACTTCTGTAGTTTCAATGAATAATGATAGCGTAACAATTCACTTTGAAGTAAAAGATAGTGGTATAGGTATGACTAGTGAACAAATAAAAAATATATTTGAACCGTTCACACAAGCTGATCAGAGTATATCACGTAAATATGGAGGAACTGGATTAGGACTTGCGATAACGAAAAACATAATCGAATTAATGGGTGGAACACTCGAAGTAGAAAGTTCTCCTCATATTGGTAGTAGATTCTTTTTTGATATAACATTTGATACAATAAATATACCCATTGACATTGAATTAAAAGAAAATGATGAAGATATGGAACAACCCTACTTTAATTGTAAAGTACTTGTATGCGAAGATAACATCCTCAATCAACAAGTAATTAAAGAATACTTAATGAGAGTAGGAATAGATGCAACAATTGCAAATAACGGTCAAGAAGGTGTGAATTTAGTAGCCGAATCAATAGAGAATAACAGTGAATTTGATCTAATCTTAATGGATATGCATATGCCTATAATGGACGGGATGACAGCTACCGCAAATATTCAAAAAATAGGGTTTAAAAACCCGATCATTGCACTTACAGCGAATATACTATCAAGCGATATGGAAATATATAAAGAAAAAGGGATGGTTGGTTATCTTGGTAAACCATTTACTAAACAAGATCTTTGGAAATGCTTAATGACATACTTGACTCCAGAAAAGACTACCACTGTATCGAGTAATGATCAGTTTTATTATGAAGCACTGCAAAAAAATATAAAAAATATGTTTATGAAATCTTACCAAAACTTCTTAGTAGATTTTAAAGAAGCATTAGATAAAAAAGATGTAGAGCTAGCTCATAGATTGGTACACACATTGAAAGGAATTGCCGGTCAGATTGGAGAAAAAAGATTACAAACGAAAGCAGCCGAAGTAGAAAACAAATTAAAAAACAAAATTATTGAGTTAAAAAATGAACTAATTATTGAGTTCGAAACAGAATTTAGATTAGTATTGCTCAAACTAGCTCCTTTTTTGGTCGATGAGACTAAAATAAAAAAAAAGATGGAACTCGATAAAAATAAAATCGACACAATTTTTTTTGAATTAGAGAATCTATTACAAAATAATGATTCAGCATGTTTAGATAAGATAGACGAAATAGAAAACATTGAAGGAACAAAAGAATTAGTAAACAACATAAAAGATTTGAGTTTTAAAAAAGCTATAGATGAACTCAATAGAATAAAAAATGATAATGAAAGAAAAAAATAGTGTATTGATAATCGATGATGAGAAAACTAATTGTTATACAATTTCTCATATTTTAAAAAACGAATATACCGTCTATGTCGCCACAGATCCTATGGAGGGAATTGAAGTAGCGAAGCGAACGTTACCTGACGTTATCTTACTTGATATCATCATGCCAGAAATAAATGGATATGAAGTGATATCAATACTAAAGAATACTTTCGAAACGAAAAACATACCAGTTATATTTATCACAGGACTGAATAGTGAAGAGGATGAAGAAATGGGGTTATCACTTGGGGCCGAAGACTATATAAACAAACCTTTTAGTCCTTCGATTGTAAAGCTAAGAGTTAAAAAGATCATACAGACCCTAAACCAAATTGAAATAATCAAACAACTTTGTAATGGTGATAATCAAGCGGGAATTTTATGTTCAGATGATGAATTTTATGAAAAAATTAATTTAATGTGGGAACATTCAAAATTAACGAAAACTACGATAACTATAATGTTAGTGGTTGTTAATAATTTTGACTCAATAATGGAAGTAGTAAGAGAAACCCAAAGCAATATAGCTTTGCATCTAATCACTAAAGTAATAGAACATTCCTTTCAATACACAACAGGTGTTTTACACCGTCTCGGAGGTACGAAATATGGAATTGTCGTTCTTGATTTTGATAAACAAAAGTCCTTTGATATTGCTACTAATATACAAATCAATGTTGAAAAAACTCTTGAAACATACACAAGAGGAAGGGTGTCAAACATAAAAGTGTGTATAGGTGTTTCAAGCTATTTACATACAAAAGAAGATTTAATTGATAATTCCCAAAAAACTTCAGTTGAAGACTTTATAAGTATAGCTGAACAGACATTCCTAACAGCAAAGATAAGAAATAAAATAGTTCAGACTTATAAAGATTAACTAAAGCTAATAACAAACTATTACTAAAACAGATAGTACACCTTAGTAAAATCGACATTTGATTATCAACGATTTATATATAATATAACATCAAGTATGTATTATTCAGTAATAAATCGTGTGCTTTTGTTATGTTCTAAAAAACCCCTTTAATTTATCAACAAAACTATTTTCTAATTTTATATCTCTTTTTAAGTCGTATTTCCTGAATTCTTCTAGTAGTTTAATTTCCTCGTTCGTTAGATTTGTTGGTGTTACAATTCTTATTTGTACATACAAATCACCAGTCATTGATGATTGCACAATGGGTAAACCTTGCCCGTTTATTTTGAACATTTTACCAGTTTGCGTGCCCGCTGGTATTTTTAGTTTTATTTTTTTTGTGATTGAAGGGACTAGAATTTCATCGCCTAAAGCAGCTTGGGAAAAAGTAATCGGGTATTCACAGAAAAGATTTGCACCGTCTCTTTTTAAAAAACTATCTTCTTTTTCATAGATTTCAACTAAAATATCTCCCTTTGTACCTCCGCGCGGAGCTGCATTTCCTTTACCTTTTTCTCTGAAGTATTGTCCTTCAGCGATTCCTTTAGGTATATTTAATTCAATATTTTTTGTTTGAGATGTGCGACCTTCTCCATTACAAATATTGCATTTGTTTTTTACTATTCTACCTTCTCCCTTACAACTTGGGCATGCACTTACTGTTTGCACATGACCAAAGATAGATTGTTTCACTACTCTTACTTGACCTTGTCCACCACATTGGGTACATTGTTGGGTTATTCCGTCTTTAGATCCAGACCCATTACAATTGGAGCAAGTATCTTTCACATTTATTTTTATTGTTTTAGTGACACCTTCGAAAATTTCCTTTAATGATAAAGAGAGTTCTATCCTCAAATCTTCACCTCTAGGTTGTTGGTTTTCACTATTTCTGAAACCTCTTCCTCCACCAAAAAATTGCGAAAAAATGCTTTCAAAACCACCGAATATATCAGAAAAATCCCCTTGATGAGTAAAGTCTTCAGTTCTGAAACCTCCACTTCCAAAAACGCCTTCTAATCCTGCATGTCCGAATTGGTCATATCGTGCTCGCTTGTCTTTATCGCTTAATATCTCATAAGCTTCACATGCTTCTTTGAATTTTTCTTCAGCATTTTTATTATCTTTGTTTTTGTCTGGATGATACATCATCGCCATTTTTCGATAAGCTTTTTTTATTGCATCATCAGTAGCATTTTTATCTACTTCTAAAATCTCATAATAATCTCTTTTTGTCATTTTTATTTCCTCTTTTTATTTTTTGAAAAAAACTTTTAAACCCGTATTTAAGATATATTATTTTCAAAATGTTAAATATTTTTAAAACTGTTAAAAGTTTATATATATTGCTTTTAAAACACGGATTTATTGGGTATTTCAAAGCATTTTTATCAAATTCTAACATTATTTTATGGTATAATTTATGGTAATATTTATTTCTATACCTTGCATCAACTGATAATAGTAAAGATAGCAGATTGTGTGAATTATAAGGAGTGAATGAGTCAATTCCTAATGCTACATCGTGTGAAAAAGCTTTTGCAAACCAAATACCCTTACTATCTTCCCAATTGAACATATCAGCGATATTATATCCTTTTGTTTCGCAAATCGATATAATATCGTTAATCCATGTCGAATATATTTTTATCGGGTATTTTAGCCCGTTGTACCCTCTGATACTAGCTAGCACATATGGTGTAATGTATTTTCTAATGCTATATTGATTTTTAGCTATTTCACTGATATTCCCATTTATATAAAGATAATTACGATAATATTTCGACCGTCTTGGGATATTTATTGGAAAGTCAATACTATGAGATACATCATCAAACTCATCAAGGTCATCGATGATTTCAAATGACTTTCCAAATAAATTAGTCAATAGTTTAGGGATTCGAATATCATGGTGGTTATTATTCATATGCTTATGTTTATAAATAAAATATCTATTACCTACAGAAAAATCTTTATTATCGGTTTTTTGAAGTTGTTGACCATCCATTTTATTCATCTTTTTGTTAACTTGTTGTATAGTTTGATTTGTTCCCATACCTGCTAAAAAAAGTAATCTACTATCATATCCACTTGTAATTGCGTATAATAATTTTTTACGGTGTTCAGCTGCTATTATAAACCCTCTTAAAATATTACAAATTTTAGGAACCACTTCAGACATTTTTTGAGGGTGAATATTATTTATCGGAAAGTATCTTTTTATTTCTTTTTTTATTACATCAATATAAGTATTGGGAAGCAGATGCTTTATGTTTGATAGATGAGTTGTATCTCCTAAAAACAATTTTGTATCATTAAAAACTTTTGAACTGTAAAAATCAATAGCATCGATATCTGAGTATGGAATGGGACATATAAATTCGCATAATAATTTAGGTTGAGAACCAAAAATAGAAAACTCAAGATCATAGTATATTTCCCTTGATGAAGTTGCATCACCAATAATGAACATATTTTGAGTATCCGAATAGATAATAATGTAATGACCACCATGGTTTAATAGTTGAGAAAAAAAATCAGACATAGACTGGGAAGTCCCTATCGAATCGATAATCTCTTGATTGGTTTTTAATGGTCTCTCCCAGTCGTATATTGACCCAAGTAAGTATATTTGCTTATTTTTAAAAACTGCTTTAGTAACTTCTAAGGCTGGATGAGTATACAAGTTAAAACCTAATACTATGTCATGTTTCCAACCAAAAAGGTTTTCATTAGTTTTAGTAAGAACAAACTGTTGTAAATATTTTTTATCCATATTAACACTAGAAAGCCCTCCCCACTATTATCTTCGTATAACAGAATTTTGTGGGGAGAGTATAATTCACATTGTCTTTATTTATCGTCGTCAACTACTTCAAAATCAGCATCAATTGGTCCGTCATTTTTTGGTTTCGCTCCCTGATCCTGCATATTGGGATTTATGAAATCTTGGATATTTTCAGGATTAATTGAAGGGTCACCTTGAGGACCTGCAGCTTGCTTTTCTTGCATTTCCTTGTAAATAATTTCTCCTAATTTCTGGGCTTTAGTAGATAGCACTTTTATAGCTTCTTCATATTCATTTGCTGTCGTTGATTTTTCTAACTTTTCTTTGGCTTCAGTGATAGCAGATTCTATTTCTTTTCTTTCATCTTCTGGTAATTTCTCACTATATTCAGATAAACTTTTTTCTGTTTGGAAGATTATATTATCTAGTTCGTTTTTTTTCTGTATTCTTTCTTTTTTCTCATTATCTTCAGCTGCATGAAGTTCAGCTTCTTTTACCATTCGGTTTATTTCTTCTTCAGAAATGGAGCCTGGACGTTCTATTCTAATAGATTTTTCTTTACCGGTACCTTTGTCTTTGGCACTCACATGTAGAATTCCATTAGCATCAATATCGAAAGTAACTTCAATTTGAGGAACACCTCTAGGTGCAGGTGGAATATCTATAAGGTCAAAGTTTCCTAATACTTTATTATCGTCTGCCATCTGTCTTTCACCTTGTAGAACTCGGATTGTAACAGCTGGTTGATTGTCTGCTGCTGTAGAGAATACTTGAGATTTTTTAGTTGGTATAGTTGTGTTTCTATCAATGATTGGTGTTCTCACACCACCTAAAGTTTCTAATCCTAGTGTAAGAGGTGTAACATCAAGTAATAAAATATCTTGAACACTTTCGTCTCCGCCTAATATACCCCCTTGTACAGCTGCTCCTACAGCAACTACTTCATCTGGGTTTAAACTTAAGTTTGCTTTTCTACCAAAATATTTTTCGACTGCTTCTACTACTGCTGGTATTCTAGTACTACCACCTACTAGTAATACTTCATGTATGTCATTCGATATCAATTTAGCATCTTTCAAAGCTTTTTTACACGGTTCAATACTTCTCTGCACTAAATGATCTGTGAGTCTATTAAAGTCAGATAAAGTGAGGTCATAGTTCATATGTTTTG
>Ga0123353_10015077_pt1 | contig 11197 bp, 13 predicted proteins | sample TergutLab28metaG_3_FD_92763 | JGI IMG/M metagenome (GOLD analysis project Ga0123353, IMG submission 92763) | Labiotermes labralis P3 segment gut microbial communities from Petit-Saut dam, French Guiana - Lab288 P3 | ecosystem: Host-associated > Arthropoda: Insects > Digestive system > Gut ... | reverse complement strand
TAGTAAAGTTACCTGTACCGGTTGCGGTAGTATTTGGAATTTCGCCTTTCAATGGGCCTATTACATTGACGGCAACATTGGAGATAATAATATCTGGAATAATGTTATTGGCTACAAGGGAAGTCGGCTCACTTGTAACACTCCCAGAATGGCCTGAGCGTGTAACAGTTACTGTAATGGGAAAGCCAATATCGGCGGTCTGTACAGTATATGTGCTGCCCGTACCAATGTTGGTTCCGCCCCGTCTCCACTGATAAGAAATTGTCCCGCTTCCGCCAAGACCTTCAATATTTGCTGTGAGTGTTTGTCCCACAATGGCGGATCCGGTTATATTTACTATCCCTGTAAGAGCAGGAAGCCCTGATGGTGGGTTTCCACCGGGGGGATTGAAGGGCCCGCCAGGGTTAGAAGGGCTAGGGCCGCCGCCGTCATCACCACCGCACCCTGCCAAGGTAAAGACAAGCATAATCCCAACAAACAGGATAAATACTCCGAAAAGCCTTTTCTTCAACATGTGAATCTCCTTAATCTGAATACCTATAAAAATTTTCAATAAAAAATAATCATGAAATGAAAGAACAATGTTTTATATTCATTCAATTTCAATAAATAAACCTTATTAGTTACTATTATACTACCAAAATAGGTGTTTTTGTCAACCTAAAAAGGTGGTATTAATCACACAATATGGTGAAGAATGATTATTCTGAGTATGAAGAAGAAATTACCGCTCAAATAAGGCTATTTTCTGAACGATTAAGGGAAGAACGTGAAAAAAAGCGAATTTCTCAAATGGATTTATCGTTTAAGGCAGGTCTATCTCAAAATCAGGTAAATTATATAGAAACAGGTAAAAGAACGCCTAATTTATACACTATTTTAAGCATATGTAAAGCCCTGGAGATTAATCCAGCAGTGCTTTTTAAGCCTCAGGACACAGAACGGCAAAAAGCACGGGAAACAATTATACGGCTGGTATCGCAATTTATATAAACTCAGAAAACCGCCTGCTTTGCAGGTGGTAATGTACATTGGGCTATTGTTGACAAATTACAAAAATGTATATATTATTATGTATGGGGACAATAATTAGTCCTGATGGGCGTTTTGAGTGGGACGACAATAAAAATATTCTAAATAAAGAGGATCATGGTTTTTTCTTTGAAGAAATTCTTGCTGTATTTGATGATCCCTTTTTTCTGGAAGCTTATGATAATGACCACTCAACCTTGGATGAGGTACGCTTGAAGGGTATAGCATCCTTTGACCAGCGTATTCATTTCTTTTTATCCTATACCGAGCGAAAAGAAAGAATCAGAATAATCTCCGCCCGGTTAGCTGAACCACATGAAAGGAAATTCTATGACAAAAACTACCAAAAACAAATTACCGGTTATGAGTGATGAGCGTATAGCTGAATTAAAGAATTTTAGGACAAAAAACTACAATGATTGCCCAATACAGACAGAAGAGCAGTTAGAGAAATTCAAACCAAAGTATCCTGACGCGCGGCTTTACAAACCAATAAAACAAGTTGTACAGATACGACTTGACGCGGATATCCTTGAATGGTTGAAGCAGGCTGGCCCAGGCTATCAAACAAGAGCCAATGCTATTCTCAGACAAGCCATGTTACAAGCGAATTAGTTAAATAAAATTTCATCAAATCCTTGGATGGTAAAAATAATACCTCTTGTTTTTACAGGTTAGGCTACCAACTTGGTAAAATTGATGATTGATACTTCAGAGCCAATTATTGATTCAAATTTATCAACCAATTTCTCCAGTTCTGTTACGATTTTCCCGCTGTACCAGATATTACCGCATTCTGTACAGACTTGAGCTGGAACATGACGGACAACTATGACACCCTGATCAATATCTTCTGTATATGTAACATTTTTTTCTTCCATTTCGGCTTTGCAAATCCCGCACTTCATGGTTTGTCCTCCTTCCTTATTTTACCTCCGGCTTCCCACTTTTCTGGTGATGGCCGATAAGCGGTAATTATGTATAAATTTCCTTCTCCTATACTACATACTATATGTAAGTTATCTCCATTTATCAAACAGCTTGGGAAAGGATAATCTGTGGGATATTGTTTGATTATTTCTCCATTTTTTATCGTATTTTTGATGTCTTTCCATCTTATTTTTCGTTGCCTCATTCTTGTAACTAAATGCTCAGTTAAGATAATAGAATCATCTGTACATAGATTTCTGATATCCTCTATTTTCAGCATAATAAAGAATAATTAATAATATTCCTTATTACAAGATGCGTTTTAATAAGATTATTAATGGTTTTGTTCACATTTTTTGGAAATCGGCAAATCGTGAACTTATGGCGCTGGCTACTGCCGTTTCAACATCGGCTAAAAGACCTTCCTGAAATTGTTTAATCACCTCGGCAGGGAATGAGTTCATTGAAAATAGTTGAGGGCTGTCAATTTCAAGAGCTGCTGCTATGCGTTCCAGCATTTCTGGCGTTGGGAATTTATTTCCAAGCTCAATTTGTCCAATATAATGGGTACTCGTTTCTACTTTTTCCGCTAATATTGCCTGAGTTATGCCCAATATTCGGCGTTGTTCCTTAATATTATGGGATAATAAAGCACGTAAACTCGTCATAATAGCTTAATTTAACAATAAATTTTGATTGGAGATTGACAAACTTCCTCACAGATAGTATTATATTATTTACTTCCTATTCGGAAAGCATATTAATTCATGAAGGAGTAAAAAATGAATAAAAAAGGTTTGCTGTATTTTTTCGCAGCATTTTCAGTAATTTCTTTGACACTATTGGGATTGGGTTGTGCATCTATACCTATTAAAGATATGACCAAAGAGGTGGATAGAGATTTAAGAAGACACAACCGATCCATTGATGGATTTCGTTTTTTGGTTTCTACCAATGTTACTTTGACATTAGTTGAACGAGATATTGATATAACTGGAAGAGGTACCACAGTTCATGAAACAATTGTCAGAAATGTTATTCATCTTAATGCTAATACAACTGGTCGACTGTTAAGTGGTGATGTTGACAGTGGATTAAATGTTTTTTTTGAAAATCCAGATAGAGCTCCTATTCCACCGACATTAACTTTTATCGAAAAATCTGCTGGTGGTAGATTTTATTTTAAATATGAAAATCATCCCACGCTTGCTAATATTGTAAACTACAATGGTGTTCAATATCAGGTTACATGGAGAGGAAATGAGGAACCGTATTTAAGGTATCAAGAGACACAAACAGTAAGAACAAATACCAGAACAATGCGTGGTGTGAATTAAAACAAAGCATTAAAAATTGATAGCACAGCACACCCTTGAAAAAATTTGCTCCCCGCAGTTGTGCGTTATGCGCAATATAGGCAAAAATATTATTACAAGTATTAGTACTACTGGCGGGTGAAAGTTTCTCACAAGGTGGCGGATTTACAAAAAAAATTGAGCTTGCGCTTTATTATAAATATGATATAATTTTGATGTTATGAAAATAAAGGGTGCCTCTTTCGCAGATAATTCAACTATAGACAATGAGGATATAATCAGCTGGGGGCCTAAATACGCCACAGGGATTATATCAATTGACAAACAGCACAAAGAGTTGGTTGATCTTACAAACGAATTATACCGTGCCTGTCTTAGCAGAAATGAGAATACGGACGAGATTTTTAAGACTGCTTTGCACCGTTTGGTGGAATATGTCCGTTATCACTTCAGCGATGAACAGACGTTATTGGAACGCATTAAATTTCCAAACTATCTGGAGCATAAAAAGGCGCATGAAAACCTCATCAAAGAAATTCTTGAGGCATCCAAGAGCTACGGTGCGGGCAATAAATTTGTGCCTAACCATTTTGTCCGTACCCTCAAGGACTGGATTTTCAGCCATATCGCCGTTTCCGATATGATTTATGCCGGTTATGTCCAGGATCAAAAACATAAAGGCTTTCTCACCGACTTGTAATTTCCTCAGCGGAAGATATGTAAAGAAATCTGTACTATTGGATAATGTACTAAAAAACGGCGTGACCGGATTCCCGTCCACTGAATATTTACGGATAACATTATTGACTTTCTTCAAAATATCCTATATATTATACATAATAGCAATTAAAGAGCAATTATGGCTAATATATTAGATATTAAACAAGGAATAATACAGCGTATCAGAAAACGCCGGCGGGAAGCCAAAATTTCTCAAACTGAATTAGCCGAACGTTCTGGAGTATCGCTTGGTTCTGTAAAACGCTTTGAAGGATCGGGCGAAATTTCACTGACAAGCCTTTTGCGAATCGCTGTTGTATTGGGTTACGAGACTGATTTTGAAAAACTTTTTGAACGTAAAAATTATCAATCTTTGGATGAGATAATAAATGCAAAATAAACTGATAAATGTTTTTTACAATGATTGCAGAGTTGGCCGTATAGCAGAGACTCCAGAGCATCTTCTAGCGTTTGAATATGACCCTGAATGGCTGCGCAGTGGTTTTTCAATATCGCCTTTTAAGTTGCCGTTGGAAAAGCGGGTTTTTATCGCGCCGCATGAGCCGTTTGAAGGTAATTTTGGCGTATTCAATGACAGTTTGCCCGATGGCTGGGGGCGCTTATTAATTGATCGAATGCTGGTAAAAAACCACATCGATCCTGCAAGTGTATCAATTCTTGACAGGCTGGCAATAGTCGGCAGTTCTGGTATGGGTGCGCTTGAATACAAACCGGAAGAAAAACTGGTTGGAGATATAAAAATCGATGATTTGGATACATTAGCCCGTGAAGTTGAAGCGATACTAAATGAAAAATATGACGGGTGTAAATTGGAAGAGCTGGTAAAACTTGGCGGCAGTTCCGGCGGCGCGCGGCCTAAAGTTTTATTGAATATTGACGGCGAAGATTGGCTGATAAAGTTTAGAGCCAGCACTGATCCAAAAAATATTGGGAAACAGGAATTTGCCTATATGGCAGCCGCAAAAGCTTCAGGGCTTATCGTACCGGAAACACGTCTTTTTGAAAATAAATATTTTGGCGTAAAACGGTTCGACCGTAAGGCGGACGGTAAGGTTTTTATGATTTCAGCAAGCGGGCTATTGGATACCAGTCACAGGTTTCCAACGCTGGATTACAACGGCCTTATGGCAGCAACTTTGGAATTGACGCGCGATTTCCGTGAGGTTGCAAAGATGTTCCGACTGATGTGTTTCAATGTATTTACGCATAACCGTGATGATCATTCCAGAAACTTTTCATTTTTGTATGATAACGGGCGATGGCAGCTTTCTCCGGTATATGATCTGGTGTACTCAGACGGTATGGGCGGTGAACATGCAACAGCAATAAACGGCGAAGGCCGTTATCCCGCTGAAGAACATATTATGGCTGTTGCCAAAAAAGCCGGACTTGATCTGCGTAAAGCAAAAGAAATAATGGAAGAAGTTAAAATTGCAGCAAAAAAAGTGTAATGAGCTTGTTCCAAGAACTGATGTTTTGGAACAAGCTCAATATCTCTGTATTTTTCCATAATCTTCCCGTAGTTGCCCATTTTTTCATTTTAAGCTACCATAAAGTATGGATTCTCAAGTAAAACAATCAATTGAACTATTAATTAACAATATCAGGCATTTGATATCCGTTGATATTAAGAAACTGGAGTATATTATTGCCGCGCAGATAGCGGGGGGGCATGTAATCCTTGCGGATTCTCATGGGGTGGGAAAAACATCCCTTGCACGGGCGCTGGCTCAGTCTATCCGCTGGCGGCCAGAGGATATGGCGGCAGCAAGCAGCACTGGCGCCAATGGTAACGTGGTCGAAGCCAAAATGGAGGGGTTTAGCCGTATCCAGTGTACAGTAGACCTTCTTCCGCAGGATATTCTCGGGTATAACCGTTTTCTTGGCCATTCCGGGGAGCTTTTTTTTAACAAAGGGCCTATCTTTGCCCACTTTGTATTATGCGATGAAATAAACCTTCTTACTCCAAAAACTCAGGGCAGTTTTTTTCAGGTGATGGAAGAACAGAGTGTTACCATCGAAGGCAAGCTGTACCGCTTAAAAGATCCGTTTTTTATAATAGCTACAATGAATTTGAAAGGCGTTCACCTGTTTCCCCTTCCTGTACCGCAGCTTGATCGTTTTATGATACGTCTTTCTCTTGGTTATCCAAGTGAAGAAGATGAAACAGAAATAATAAACCGGCACGGTAAAATTGACGCATGGGACAGTTTCCAAAGCGTGATCGACAGTGCTGATTTAATCCGCTGGAGAAAAATGGTAGATGAAGTGCAAATGCATCCTGATGTCACTTCTTACCTTGTAAATTGTGTCAGGCAGACCAGAGTACATCCCGATATTGAAATTCCCGCAAGTCCAAGAGCGGGCGTGCGTATATCGCGGCTTGCCCGTTCTCTTGCTCTCTGCCGCGGTATGGATTATGTGCCTGTCGATTTAATTAAGGAAATATTTATACACGCAATGGCTCACCGTATCGTTACCCGCGATCCTTCCATACCGCCGGAAGCGCCGCTGCTCAGTATTTTAGGTACTGTCCCTGTAGAACCGAAACGGGGACACTGATGTCATTACGCTTTCAGCCGGTTTTTATGCCGGCGGGTGCGGCTGCTCTCATCATTGCCCTTGTTATTTTAATCCGTTCGCTTATTGCGCGTAACTCCTACGAAATACTGTTATCTTGCATTGCGCTGCTTTTACTATTTGTTCTTGGAATAACCGGCATTTGGAAATCGCGAAAATTAAAATCGATGGAAAGCGGCTGGAAACCGCCGTTTCCAATGACAGCTAACGCAGGTGAAGATTCGCTGATCTCTCGTCTTGAAGAGCGTCTTCCTTTGTTTTTTCGCCTGCACTTTGTTGTCCGCGGCCGTTTTTATCCCGCCGGTTCCCTTAAAGGCTGTCCTGTGTTTGCTGAAACTTCCGTCTCAAGGGGAAAATCAACAGCGCGTCTTTCTTTTGATTTTCCCATGTCGGGGGTTTTTCAGGGTGAAGGTTTCTGTACCCTTCGTGATATTTTTGGTTTTTTTTCCTTCACCTGCGGAGTAACTCAGAGTAGAACAATAAAGGTTAGGAGTTCTCCCTGTTTCGGGAAAAATTACCACATAAATCCCCAGTCCGGCGCCGAAGATCGCCGTAATAAAACTTCAAGCAATGAAGAACGGTACTATATGAGAGAATACACTCCGGGAGACCGTTTCCGTGACATAAACTGGAAAAGTTCAGAGAAAATCGATACATTCATAACCCGCATATCGCCGGATAATCAGGAAAAGGTAAGCCGGATAGAAGTTTATTTCCGTAATTATGGCCCTGTTGATACAGGGAACAGAGAGCGGGGAAGAAAACAACGAGAAAACAGAGGAAGAAAAAAAAGGCAAAAAGTATCTCTGGAAGCTCTCTGGCTATTGGATCGGGCAAAGGCAAGGCTTTCATATTTTTTACGCAGCCTTATGGAACAACATTCTTCCTATGTATTTCATGTCCGCGCCGCGGGAGGCAGCTGGGAAATAGAAGACAGTGAAGACCTTGATGCTTTTTTGGAAGAACTCGCGGGGCTTTCGTTTTCTTCCGCGCAAAATGAAATTGCCGTACAGCAGGGAGCGGGTGATTTGTATGTTTTTTCCACCGCTTGCGATATTGGGCTGCCGGGTTTTCTTGTTGCCTGTAATCCGCGGCCTGTCAGTGTCTGTTTGATTCAACCCGGAATTTCTACTGCGAACTTGTATCCGCGCGAACCATCTCAAACAATAGAAAAAAAACAGACAATAGGTTCTTTTGGTTCATGGTTAAAAAAAATATTTATATACTCTAATGAAAAAAATCTTGAAATCCTTTCTGTAAAAGATTTTCCCGCGAAAGGATGTATCCCTTCCCTGCGCTGGCTTTTTGGCAGTAAAATAAATCAATTGGGAGTCCATGCCAACAGGGTAGAAAATATTTATGCGGAGGTAAAGTTTTGAAAGTACCGCAAATTTTGCTCTTTTCTCTCCGCCTCTTTTTCTACCTGAGCGTAGTAACGCTTATACTTGTACATCCGGCTATTTCGGTTTCTTTTGACCGTATCGGTATGTTGCAATGGTTTGTGATTATCCCGCTTATGTCCATTATTGCTTTTCTGCCGCGGTTTAATTTGCGTAACAAATTCATCATTGCTCCTTTGGCTTTGATTTCCCTCTCAATTTGGGCAGGCGGATTTGGGCCTGAAGCATTGCAGCCATTCATAACAGGGCTTATAAGTTTTACCCTCACATTTTTACTGTTTTATTATCCCCGTTGGGGCAAACTGTCTGTATTTGAACCTTTCTTTTTGGCATGGGTAGCTCTGCGGCTTCTTACACTTTCACGTTCCGGTGAGGATATTGCAGGCCAAAGTTTGGTTTTAACTCAGTTTATTCTTGTTTGGACAATTGCGGTTTTTCTTTTTCACAATGTAGTGGTTTATTTTTGCCTCTATCCGCGAAGTTCAGGCGGAGCGGGAAAGGAAGGGGCAGTTTTCATTTTAACTGCGATTACAGTTTTGATTTTGGTTCTTGCTGTTTTACCTCCAGATTTTGTCCGTAACACTATAATTGGAAATTTGCTTTTAGAACGAGTGCCGGAAAGAATCGCGGACGAATCGAATCGCGGTATGCCGATGGATTCAAACGGAAGGAGAGCTGGCCGAAGGACAATTCCCCTAAGCGGAGAAACAGGGCGGCCCGGGCTGCGAGGCATTTCAGAGCATAATTGGCATAACAGAACCGGCAGAGGCAGAGGAGGGGGAGAAGATAACCGTCAATACATGGTGATGATTGTAGCTTCGGACAGAGAACCTGTGTATATGGGGGATTCTTTCCGCGGACATCTTGATCCTGTAGAAGGTTTTCTTATAAGTCCGCAGGAGACTATGAACCAGCTTGTTAACCAGCGGTTTTTTGTTACATGGCAAAACAGTGAATGGAATAATGACATGGGCAGAAGGCGGCAGGAAGTTTTTTCTCTTTCTACTTTACCGCAGAAATATTTACCCTGGCGTCCTTTAATGATTGATCCTACAATACTGAATGAAAACTCAGGCCCTCTCCGTTACATTCATCAGGTTGTTTCAAGTACTCATCTGGGCGATCCTCTAAGGCTTGTTAATGTACCATCGCGTCCTTTCAGCAATTCCGAAAGAGCCGCCCTTGCTCCTTATCTTGATTTTCCTCTGATAGACAGTGACAGGGAAGCTTTTAGTGTCTATCTGAACAATACTCTTGAATGGTGGCAGCATAATCGCGAAGCAATTATCAGGAACAACAGTTACTTGTGGGAAATTTTTTCCAGCAGGGAGGAAAATCTTGAACCTGCCAATGAACATCTGGAAATAATTCTGGCGCTTCTTTTGAATTTTTCAAATTATCAATATAACTTAAGTTATAACGATAACTATAACATTGCCGCATTAAAAGAATTTTTGTTTATTACGGCGGAAGGTGATTGTGTTGAATTTTCAAACAGCTTTGCGCTGCTTGGACGTCTTGCCGGTATCCCTTCACGGGTTGTGACAGGTTATCTTGCCGCGGAAGGACTGCAAACCATTGCGCATTTTCGCGGACTTGCCACATTGCAGGAAAGAATTCCTGTTTTGCAGAATTTTCCCTTTGACAACCTTTTTATGGTAACAAACCTTCATTCTCATTCATGGACACAGTTTTATATTCCCGGTTATGGATGGCTGGATTTTGAAGCGACCTCTTTTTCCCTGCCGCCTGTTGGTACGGGCGATTTTAATACATGGGATGTGGTTATTCCGCTTCTTGATCAAGAACGGACTTTTTCGCAGGTGCGAAAGTTCCCTTGGCTGGCAGTAGGCAGAGCCGCCATTTTCCTCGCGATCCTTACGCTTGTTTGCGCCTATGTTCTTAGATACGGACGGGAAATTATTTTATACTTTGGTTCACAGGCAGGCGGCAGGGCAGGAGCGCGCTCTTTATACCTGCTGCTCCTTGCTCATCTTGCAGCGGACGGCAAGCCTGTAAAACCAGCTTCAAAGACCGCGCATGAGTATTCACAACTGTTTCCGGGCGCGGGAGAAAATCCTCACTTTATGGCTTTCGCTTCTATTTATTCGGAACTTCGCTGGCGGGAATTTGGGGACAGAGCAGAATTGGATAAACGCTTCGAACTGCTTAAACAGGAATATAAGGAGATATTGAACTCTACCCGCCGCCGTGGAATTCACAGGTGGTTTATTCGTATCATTAGTTTAAGGGGATTGGCATATCTATGAAAAGTGTAAACATTGTCAGAAATGTATGCCGGAAAAAATATTTTAAGTTTACATTTTTTGTAGTATTTATTTTTTTAATATTTAACGCCTGTTCGCGTAACGCAGACTGGGTGCAATTCCGCGGCGAGGGAGGCCGGGGCGTAAGTTCATCGAATATAAGGCCGCCTCTTGGTTTACGCTGGAAGATAAAATTGCAGGAAGGCGATGAAAAGATCAAATCTCTTAATCCGCCTGTAGTAATAGGCGACACTATTTACTTCGGCTCTGATGACGGCAATTTTTATGCTCTTGATGTTGAAAGCGGTTATATGCGCTGGGTTTTTAAGAGCGGGGCAGAAATCAATTCGATACCCTATGCCGACAAAGACAAGGTATACTTTGGCAGCAAGGATGGCAAACTTTATGCTCTGTGCCGTGAAACCGGGCAGGAAGTATGGAACTTTCCTGTTCGCAGTCAGATCAATTCTCAGGTGCAACGGTACGGAGATTATATCATCTTTGTGGGGGATGCCGACGCAATTTACTATCTTTCTCCCGATGGCAGAGAACAATTCCGTATCCATAATCCGGGCTGGTATAATTTTACTTTTCTTATGGCGGATGATGTAATGTATTTTGCAACAGGGCCAAGGGTTGAGCAGGTCGGCCCTTTTGACATCAATAAAAGGGAGTTCCTGTGGTTTTTGCCCTACCATGAAATTAACGCTATATGGTATTCCTTTAGTGCAATCCGCGGGGATCTTTTATATCTGGGAACAGCGGATATTTATTTTGGGACATATCTTGGGTATTATGCCATTAACCGCCATACCGGAAGAATTGTGTGGGAACATCACCGGGAAGGCGTATTGCCTTTTTATAGTTTTGAAAGTGAATTTATGCTTTTTTTGAGAAATATCGAATTGCTGGATTTTATGGCTCCAACTGT
>Ga0123353_10015076_pt1 | contig 11198 bp, 9 predicted proteins | sample TergutLab28metaG_3_FD_92763 | JGI IMG/M metagenome (GOLD analysis project Ga0123353, IMG submission 92763) | Labiotermes labralis P3 segment gut microbial communities from Petit-Saut dam, French Guiana - Lab288 P3 | ecosystem: Host-associated > Arthropoda: Insects > Digestive system > Gut ... | reverse complement strand
GTATTAGTCGAAGTTAGTTGTTGGTTTTCAAGCTTTTGAACAACCTGCTTATGCTGTTTGTCCAACAGATCAATCTTAACTTGGGCTGACTCTAGTTGACGGGATAGCTCTGAGATTGACGATAAGCCGTCTGCAGCAGCTAATTCTAGGTCTGCTAATTCACGGCCTTGTTCCTGTACAACTTTTCTGAAGTATTGAGCGTTGACTCCACGACGTTTTAAAAGTGCTTCAAGTTTAGCAATACGGCTGTCTTTTGCTTCTAGTACAGATTTAAAATCTTTGGAATAAACACTGTCAACTTTTTCGCTAGTAGTACTCTGATTATCGGTACTTTCCGATAAACCGGATAATTTATCTGTAATTGATTGAACTAATATATGCTTATCGGATACATTAGTAGCTTCAATAACATTCTTTAAGTCTTCGAGCTGCGTCGTTGTATTACACATTGTTATAGCTTCTGTTACACGTGCCATAAAATCTTGTTTAACCGATATAGCTTCATTTAATGTATTATCATCAAAATATACACGAGCAAGTTTTACAGCGGGAAAAGCTACTACATCAAAACAAAAGAATTGATATGTTTCGGGATCAATAAGCGTTTCACCATTTTGAATTATTTCATCACCAAGGCCTCTTGAAGAAACACCTACAATTGTTCCGAATTTTAAGTAAGATAAAATAATTTTACCCTGCTCATTATCTAATATAGCAAATCTTCCCCAGATAACACCTTCGTCTTCACGTATCTCAAGATCGGTTAAAATAACTGATCCATTCGCTAAACTGTAGTCGACACGACTTTCTGGATGATCATTTTCTCCGACTATAGTTGCGCATTCCATACCTTCTTTAAAGTCGTCGCTGTTTACAACATTTTGCCATAGTTTAAGATTATACTTACGACCATTTCTAGTATATTCTTTTAAACTAGCCGCGGTCCCTTCTAAGTATCCTAAACAATGTCTATTAGGTATTTCTGGGATGGAATAACGTTTATATTTATTTGAAGATGGGGATAAATCTGAAGCTTCCTTTAGTTGTAATCCAGAGACGTGCACATCTTTTATTAATTCACTCACGTACAGGCCTCCCTTCTCAATCTAATATTATTGTATTGATCAAATTCCAAAATCTTCAACTATATTACCAGTCTAACCAAACTGAACCCTCACCTTTTGTACCTTTTAAGATAATATCAAGTAATGCTTTTCCATTATCATTTTCAATACCATAGTCAAGTTCCGCTTCCTCTGATAGCGTAATTAAAAGTGTTACAGAACCTGCTCCAAAAGATCGAAGTGTGATCGAAGCATAATTTGAATCAGAACTGCTATTAAAGTTTTGAACCGAATCATCTAATTGCACCTTACATCTGAGTACACTGTCTTCATCATAACTAACTTTTGTTGTAAGCTTATAAGTTGCGTTATAACTCATCCCATCTTGCGAAATATATTCAAGATTTATAGGAACTTCCGCTGTTTCATCTTCAATCTCTCTATCACCTATATCAGATATACCGTGTTCGTCTTCAAAAGATTCTGTAACTCCAACGGATTCGGCGAGTTCATAATCATTATATGTTCTGGATATTCCAGCCATAATATCAAATGGATCTTCTTCTCCAAATAGTTCATCATAACTAGGTTTACGATGAAACCGTTTTATGAAAAATTTACTACGTTCATTCGAATCTTCTATGCTATTAAATTCATTCCACCAATTTTCATCATAATATTGTGAAGATTCTATTATGCTTCTATTTTCATTAGCTAAAATTGTCGGTACACCATTTTGAATACTGATCTCACTAAAATGATAAGATTTACCGTTAAACCACCTTAAATCAGAACAAGGATTCATAATATCATCATATTTAACATAGAAAATATCATTTGGATTATCCATAGATTTTTTCCTTGCTATTTCTTCTGCTTCCTCATTACTTATATCACTATAACTATGTAAAACATAACCATTATCAAAAGCGCCATATCTTGTAATACGTTTTTGATTTGTACCCTCAGTAATTTTTCTATTAGATTCTACAGCATATTGACCTTTCATATGCCAATAATAATTTCTGTCATCTGTGTCTGAAGGATCAAGACCCATACTTATCATTTCGTCCTTTACAATGGCTAATTCATCATTAAATGATTCGTTAACAACTTCTTTTGATACTTCTTCGTAATTATTTTTCAAAAACTCTTCAATATTATTTTGACGAGCATTTACAATACGTCCTCTAACTAACGCTGTTGTACCAGCAATTAATCTCATACTTGGATTATTTTCTGGAATAATATATTTAGTAATCGTTAAAGGTGCATTACTACCGTCCTCAGTTCCATCTAAATAAATAACGTCATTAACGTCCATTAACCTATTTGCTGCGGTATCTATTATACTCTCAGTATAATAGTCGTTATCCAGGTCATAATGCTCAACGTTATCTAAGTCGTTTTCTACAATAAACTTATCCACAACTTCTTCTGCGTAGACTTCAGACCATCCGTTATCAAGTAAAGCTTGTATACCAATTTCTCGATATTCATCTTCATCCATAAGTTCGTCTAAAGATATAAATGCATTATATAATGTATCAAAAGCATCATTATACATTGCGTCTATATAGGTAGTTTTTGTAGCCTCTTTTTTAACACTCTCATTACGCCCATAAAAATCTTCGCCCATGTCGTAATCATCAAATTCTTTAATCTTCCAACCATAATCATTTAAACCATAAGCTAATACATAAGCATTATGATCTTCATCCGGATTGATATAATCAGTATTTAAATATTTTGATACAAAGTTTTCGGCAGCTTCTCTAGAAAATGTTTGAGCTTCTCCTTGAGTTTCAACTAATGGGGGAGCATAACCGTCATAAGAATTACCAACATAAAAATCTTCGTCCGGTCCTTTTACTATTATTACATATTCAGGACTAAATGATTCCTTATAATTCTTTAAATCTTTGCGTAACTTAACAATAATATTAGTACATTCTGTAAATACACTTTCAGATATCAAACCATGTTTATATCCATTAGCTATACTATCCCAGAATGACTCTTTAATATCATTAAGTTTTTCGCGAATTAAGCGTTTACCTTCACTGATTAGTTCATATTCTAAACCAAGAGTATATATTTCTTCAATAAATTCATCAGTTGTAAACGCATCCACAGTCTCTTCTGTATCGGTATCATCATAATCACCTATATCATGAGAAGCGCTATAACTATACGTTTTTCCGTCATTATTGTTTGTAAACGTAACTACAAACTCGATATCAAACTTATATCCGTTATCTACTTGACATGATACTAAAGAAGCTTTATTAGCTAAAACAACATTGAACCTTTCAGAAATAATATCCTGAATTTCTGAACATATTATTTCTTTTTGATCATATATATCAGACCATACACCCATTTTAATAACCTCCGACACTATTTAATAGCTATATTTATCTTTTCAACAAAGATTCTACAATAAACTTATTTTCGAGCGTCAAAGAGTTTGATATAAGTTCAATGCGTTTATCTTTTAATTGATCTAATAACCCGCGGTTTCTAAGTTGTTTAAATAGATGATTGCCCGCGCCGTATCTTCCAACAGTTTCTAAACTATTTTTACGTATCATATACAGACGATTAATAACTCTTTGTATTTCAGACAATCTATTACTTAATATCGTTTTCGATATAAGATCTTCCCAATTACTAATAACTCCAGGAATAAGCGCTTCATATTCATCTGAAATAGGTAAATCAGGTTCAGGAAATTTTATCCATTTATCGTATGTAATAGAGTAAATACCATTTGAAATTGTAGCAGCGTTAACATCTTCTACATAAATCTCTACTGGAATACCTTTAACTGAAATGTTATAAGTACTATTAAATGATTTTCTTTCAGCGTTAAGAGCTATTCCAAGTAAAACAGTGTCACAAGTTGTGGCTTCAAAGTCTGCTACAATATGAAGATCAATATCACTAAATTCTGTAAAATCATGACCTACGCTGCTACCCACGATGCGTATATCTGCGACAGATAAATTTACTCCCTGGTCTTTTAGGTAATCAATAAACACATCAGCGATATCGCCTAATTTTTGGCGTATATCGTCTTTTAAATAGCATTCCCCATTATTCTCGATAAACAACTTTGAATTAAGCGCCATAATTGATTACCTTCACTGCTTTATGAACTTACTACGCTTTTTATTCTTTTTAGCTTCTAACTTCATACAGTCAGAAAGTGGAATGTCCATACCATTTATACTAAAATATGGATTACTTTCTTCATCATATTCTATAGTATATTCTTCAGGATTATCATTATTTATTCCTGCTACTACAGCATCATCAATTCCGTAGTTAATGTCATATATGTTAACAGAACATGTATTACTTAATCCATAAGAGGCTATTACTTTACGATTTTCAGGTGGATCTTCTAAAAGAATTTCCTGTTCTTTTTCCTGAGTACCATCTGTTTCGTTATCATCTTCTTTTTCTATATCAGGCTCAATATCACTATCTAAGTAATCGTGTTTGTATGTATATTTCTTTTCTGTTCTAACAGCCCCTACACAATATTTATCAAAAGGAAACGCTTTAATAACTTCAACAACTTCCTGATAATTTCTATAAATTTCCATTGCGCAAGCTGCTATGTCCCCAGCGTTATCATAAGTACGTACTCTATCTAAAATGTTTTCTTCAAATTCGCCTTCTCCAAAATACGGTCCATAAATTTGTATGTCATTTCTATCAAAATCATAAGAAACACCGAATAATTTAACTTCAGTTCCATTTGTAAACTCAACACAAATATCTGCGTAGATTCCATGATCAGATGGACCTTCAATACGCTTAACACGTCTAGCTACAATCATTATTTCATCACAATAATTATCACTAATCTGTGTAAGATACTTATTAAGTTCTAACGTATATCTATCTGGAATATATTTGCTACCAAAAGAGGCGATCTCATTTACACGTTTTAAACTTTCCAGCTCTTCGTCTTGACTTGCAACAGTTGATGCCATAATTTTTAATTCATCAGCTGTTTCAGTACCATCTGTTTCTACACCGTTATCTTTCAAGGCGTTTTTTAACTCTAAAGGTGTGGCCGTATCCCTTAAATCCTCATCAATATCTTCGTTTTTAATAGATTCCATTATTTTTATATGGGCAGATTTAAAGGATGTAAAAAGACTTTCACGTAATTGCCTTAGCTCAGATATTTCTTTTGAATAATTCGTATCAGCGGCATCACATTTATTTACAATACTGTGAATTTTTATAGAGGTGTCTTTTGGTATATTATACGTACCTTTTGAAAGTTTATTTAAAACCTTCATTCGGTAATCGTCATCATCGCCCTCAATGGCACGAATAGCAGCATTAACAGCCGTAGCTATTCCACCTGATTCAATAATGGATTTCATAGATTTTTTTTTATTTTCAACTTGAATATCAACGTTAGCACTATTGGCGATGTCAATAATTAAACCAGAAGCATTCATGTTACTAACGTGAACAGTTATATCGGGAATTAAACTGTCGTCTAAAGACATTTCAGATTCCAAATCTATGATAAGATCGTCATCAATAATAGGTCCGCGTGCTGCGTCTAAATCCGCGTATCCATACCCATCAAAATCTCCAGATGTTGAAATCATTCCAATATCATCGGTAACACCTACTAAATCGTCCTCTATAGATTCATTTCGACGTTTGCGAGATTTAGGTGCACAGCTGTTAAAGTATCTTACCACATTATATACCTCCTCGTCCATTGAACTATCAGCAATTTGTTTCATTTCTTCTTCATTAGGAATTTCATTGCTATCATAATACATAAGATTAATATTAACACATTCATGTATACCGTTTTCAAAAGATACACCAGGTGGATAATATATTAATTCTGCTGAAAAATAATCTTCGTTACAACCATAGTCATCTATATCAACGCTCATGCCTTCTTTTTGAAAGCGATCTTGTAGGCTATTTAAAATATAATCCATCACGCGTTCATATTGATCTTTGGTTTCTCGACTATAATTTGATTCAGTTCGTAGCGACATTTTATTCTTTTTACTATATGATTCTACTAATTGCGGTTTACCTTTAACAGAATAATTTTTACCGTTCCACGTTAATTCATCCACTATGTATACAGCCCCTTCTTTACGTAAATCATTGGGAAATCGAACAAATCCAACACCATGAACATAGTCATTCGCTTGCGCCCTTAAATTGGGGTTCCAACTGTTACCGGTATTAACAATCTTAACAGTTTTTTGACCTCGCATATATGTTAACGGTCCTATGTCATTTCCTGCAGATATATGCTCACCATTCATATTTTGACGGCAAGTTAAACTGTAGTCAGTAAATGGCCTGCCCTTACTGGTAGAAACCGTATTTGTTTTATAATCATATCGATAATGATGAAGAAAACCGCTAGATTTATCATTATCTCTACCTCTAAATTCAAATATAAATCCTTCGAACGATTCCAACGAAATGCCATAACGTTCATCAGTTAATTTTTTAGTTAATGAATCTGTGTCTACGTTAACTATACAACCTTCAGGAATTTTAAAAGAGTTTTTATCTTTTTGCGTAGGCTCTTCACTTACAATAACAGCGGGTTTTAAACTTACAAGTTGATTATCCTTAATCATAACAGAAATACCGTTAATATATCCAACAAAATATTTGGTGTCTTTAACCGCCTGACGGTCTTGCGCATAGGTCGTATCCTTGGGAGATACGTCATTAGCTATAATCTGTTTAGCCAGTTCAGTAGAATTATTTGAATATGAAAGTAACTTGTTATGTTTATGTAAAAGATCTTCTAAATATATTCCATCTGTTATATCTTTAAGTACATCGTGTATACCCGGATCATATTCAGTAAAAGTTATTTTATCACCTTTATAACTGATAATAATTTTTGTATGATAACTCCCACCAACTATTTGACCGCGATTTGCTGTGTAACCATGAGCAGAAATATTATATTGATTACCTTTTTTATCTTGAATATAACCTTCCCAATAATCGTCATCCTGTTTATATGTATAATCTACAGTATCGTCAATACCTGTATAACCAAAATCCATAATACCACTACGAGCCCCAGTAGTAACATTTTTTGACATAGATTTACGTTTATTCTTTTTTAAGTCAGAAGGTTTACCTGCCTCATAAAGTATAACCACAATTCTACCTCCTACTATTTCGGAAACAATGTTTTAAATATTGTTTGATACATTCTAAATACTTCGGTAATGATATCCGTATTATAAGAATGTATGTATTGGGATAAAGCATTAAGTATAACATCAACATTTATGGCATCAACAATACTAGATCTATCTTCAGAATGTATATGCTTAATACCAATGAGAGATTGCGTTAAAAGAGAAGATAGCACTATGGCCTGTTCCTCTATAGGAAGATTTATATCAACAAGATTTCTAAATAGTGGGCTATTTCGTCTTTTATTATAAATCTCGTTATACGTAACAAATTTTTCGATGGGTAAATGTTTATTAACAAACACAATTACTTCATAGGGAATGTCTTCGCGGCCTATCATTTTAGAAATATAAGAAGAAGTATCAAGTTTCTTTTCACGATGAATTATATCTAATTGCTCGTATATATAGGCTTTATTTATTTCTGACATAGAGTAACTCTCTCCTATTTCAGAGTTTTTGTATTGATAGTAACATTATTTGATTGTTCTAATTCCATTTGGACGTCCAAATGGCTTATCAGTCATTGTATGACCTTCTTTACGCAAAAACTCATCAACTTGTTGTTTAAATTTAATCGCATCTTTAAGTACAATAATCATCATCTTAGGATCGGGGTGACCGTGTGATTGGAATCCCCAAACAATATTACTGCCTGTATATTGAGCTACTACTGGGGGTTTACCTTCATACCAAGTAGCTATATCCCACATATCCTGATCTAGATTAATTCTAACAACAAGATCTTCGGCCTCATCTTTAGATTGTACTTTATAACCTGACCATGGAACGTTTCCCATTCCTGTTGACGACTGGGCAATAAGATCAAAATATTTACTACTTAGTACTATGTTTTGTGTTGTCACACCTTCAAGAAAAGTTACTCTTCGTGCCATTACGATTTCCTCCTATTCAAAATCTAACGATTTAACTTCGTAGTTAATGTCTAATACTTTTTGTGCTAAATCTTCAAAACTTTCGTCATTGCTGTAATATATTAAATCAGAAATAAGGTAATAAGCTTCATTTAGTTTTTCAGCTGCCTTATTTCTAATTTCAAACGCTTTTTTAATATCAGATGGATCGCATAATTTTGCTTCGTCAAGTATCTTCATTTACATTCTCCTATATTTAACCGTAATAATCAACTTTATAGTTGCTACCATCACCGATAAATTTTAAAATCTCTGATTTTGCTTTATCACCCATTATACCGTCCATAAACGTTACATCAATCATGTTCCATGTATTTGCTTTAAAATCTAATCCGCCTATTTTACAATTCTCCCTAGAATATATTTCATTCCAAGCATGGTAATCTCTGCCTGCCCATCCTACACATATACGTGTAGGTATATTTTGAATACGCAATAACGCAGCCGTTAACGACGAATATCCCCAGCATACACACTTACCTTCTCGTATAACCTTATCGGGATTAGGTAACCACCACGATAACTCTTTTTTAACAATTGAAACAGCTAGGTCTACATCATATACTGTGTTATCACAAACCCATTTAAAAACATTTGAAATAATTTGAGCATCTGACGTTAATCCTTTACAAAGGTCAGTAGATATTTTAGTGCACAATGAATTTTTGTCATATTCACAATATGTATTAGGGTAAAGATAAGGAGAAAACTGACTATTTAATTTAACAACTTGTTTTATAAACGAAACAACTTGATAACGAGGACCATCTAACTGTCGATAAACGGAAATTGTGTATTCACCGTCTCCAAAACATAACGGAATAGCCTTTGGTGTATTTAACTCATAAATATGAAAATTTTGACGTTGACCCCAAGCGTCAACAGCTACAATACATTTTTTGTTTTCTGGACCTTTATAAGTAACAACAACATATCCTTCAGTTATATTACTGTAATCAATTGTAGACGAATTATTATCCTTAACTAAAATACCGGGAGTAGAAGTGAGCTTCATTTTAATCATCCCTTTATTTATAATTTGCTACGAATATTTCTATCAAGTTTAAAAGGCTTTTTTATATGTTTGTTAGCAATACTGCTAATAACAATCATTGTTTCCTTATCAGCCCCCGAACGTGACATAGCAAGCGCTCCGTTTGTACTATAATCTACAAATAACGCAACTTTCGCAGCATCTTTTTTATCGTCACCTATTAATCCATCATTTCCTTGATAAGGCGCACGAATAAACATTGCGCGTAAATCATCTGATATTTTTCTACCAGGCAGTATCTCAATAACTAAATCATACTTTTCAATCTCTGACTTTATAGCTGGTATATCAAAAGCATTAGCTATATTTTTAGAAGGTGTTTTTTCTTGAGGTTCTTTTGAATTATTAATCTTTTCGTTAGTATCATTATCAGTATTTTCATTTTCTTCTATATTAGCTTCGTTGTATTCCACGTATATCTTCAAGATAACTTACACCTTCTTTCAACTATTATTGTATTGAAATCAGCGTTTAGGAACAGTGCTATTACTATTCATAGAAGTTGAAGTTTCTAGATCATGTTCAAGTTCTGATACTTCATACTTCAACTCAGTTACCACATTATTTTGTTTAATAATCTCTTGAATAATGTTATAATAATCAGCCTGAGCAGATTGTACGCCGTCCTGTACTGTACTCTTGCCAAAATGGTACCCTATGAAACCAATAAAGGCGGTTAAAATGGCGTTAATTTCTTGAGGTATAGTTTTCTCGAATACAAGACAATACACGACTACAAACCCGAGAATACCTATAGAAATTAAAGATATAAGCCTTCGTGTTCCCCAAGGGTTACCCTTATTGCTATTATTCATTACGCGAATTCCTCAAAATTCCCAAAACCTGTATCAGATCCATCTGAGGCTGCAGGAGCTTCAGCTGGAGGACCTCCCGCGGTTTCACCCTCACCTATGTCCGGTAAATCTTGAGAAGATATATCATCAAACTCATCAACCATGCTACCACTAAATCCTCCACCACCCATCATAGGTCCACCATCAAAATCTTCGTCAATTTCGCCGCCTAAACCGTCGTCTTCTATTTGCTGTTCTCTAAGTTCATCATCCTCTTCAAGAAACTTAGTAACTTCAGGCTTATTAAGAAATGTGGACGTCATATAGTTAATAATAAATCTAATAGTATCTTCTGTATATAGATTTTCTGACGTCATTAAAATTCCTAAGAAATTACCCATAGTGTTAACTCTATTATCAAATTGTTGATCTCGATCATCGTCTTCTATAGTAGATGGCGATAGCATTCTTACAGTAAATGCATTAACATAATCTGTTAAATTCTTTCTAATAGCAAAAATATTAAGAAGCGTTGTTATTCCTTGTATATAAGAAATTTGAATGCGTTTAACCGCTCGAGCATATCTATTATCTAGTTTTGTTAATGCGGTACCGGAGGAAAGTCCTCCTCCATCCCCTGAATTATGAACAAATATACCCGCAGCTAACGCAAAAGTATGTGAATCGCTGTCCACAACTAAATCATACGCATCAGATCTATCAAATATTGGACTGACTGAAATTACTTTATAATCAGCCTTTTCTAAAGACATAATTATATCTGTAGAAAATAGCATTTCTGCCTGTTTAAATGTACCATCTTTTAACATTACACGATGATCGGGTGTTATATCTACTGTTTCACCATTGTCTAGTATAATTCTAACATAAGAAGCATTTCGCCTAGTTTTATTAACATCCGTAATACGCGCCGGTTGTATTGTACCTGTTTCATCACAAGAATATACACCTTTGTTAATAAATTGTTGTTTATTTAAATATATTTCTTCAATAGTGGGTGTAGTACTATCTAATAAAAGTATTCGAGTATTTGGAGATAAACACTGACCTCGCTGATATGCCAGAGGTGTTCCCAATGCCCCCATTAGCTTTCCTTC